>JAABUK010003505.1_pt1 | contig 26487 bp, 25 predicted proteins | sample 5559141 | NCBI WGS metagenome assembly JAABUK01 (sample SAMN10711869, study PRJNA513367) | rock metagenome | isolation source: Antarctica rocks | place: Antarctica: Victoria Land, Pudding Butte nord | collected 2016-01-03
CAAGCAGCCGCCCATGCCACCCAACAAACCCGTCGCCGCCTGGATCAACCCACCCCACCGCCAAGCTACACCCGCAAGCCTAAACTGACCGAAAACATGTCTCAAAGTCGTTGACAGGTTCCGCCCGCGCCAGGTCGCCATCAGCAAGCGCGGACCCAAAACCGCCAAACCCAAGGGCTACGTCAATGGCAAAACCGCACGCGCCCACGTCGCAACCGCACGCCTGCTCGCACAGGCTAAAGCAACACCCTGAAAGGGGTGGTCCTTATGGTCACTCCCGGGCAGCCTCGCTGCAGCGCCAACACCTCGATCCAAACTTGCACCACCGCTGAATGCGTGAGGCTGCCATCATCCGTCCTACCAGCGCCAACCCAGCTTCACCGTGTGACCTGGCTTTGAACCACGCCTAAGCTGCCATCGGCATTGATGCACGCGGCTCCGCGAACAACCCGATGTTTGCATCGCCCCAGTGTTTCAGCGCCATGAGCACGGGCTCCATGGTGCGGCCAAGGGGCGAGAGGCTGTATTCCACCTTAGGGGGCACCTGGGCATAGACCGTGCGCACGACTAAGCCGTCGGCTTCCAACTCCCGCAGTTGGTTGGTCAGCATCCGCTGCGTGACACCCGGCAACCGCCGCCGCAGCTCATTGAACCGGGCCGTCCCGCGCAGCAGGTGGAACAGTATGACGCACTTCCACTTGCCGTCGATCAAGCTGACCGCGGCCTCGACCGTGCAGCCCGGGTTGCAGTCAAAGCGGGAGTGGCGCGGCTTCGTCATGGGGCGGTATCCTTTTATACACTACCGGCGTTCGTTGTGCGTATCCGACGCCGCAGCATGTAGGCCTATCTCACGCTCACTCAAGACAGAGGAGCAGCACATGCGTGCCATCGGATACCAGCAGCCCGGGGCCATCGAGCAGGACGATGCCCTAGTGGACATCGAGCTGCCGACGCCAGCCCCCATGGGCCGGGACATCCTAGTCGAGGTGAAGGCGGTATCGGTCAACCCGGTAGACACCAAGGTCCGCAAGGGCAACATGCCGGAGCCGGGGCAGTGGAAGGTCCTGGGCTGGGACGCAGCCGGGGTCGTGACCGGCACCGGGCCGGACGCCACGCTGTTCCGCACCGGTGACGAGATATTCTACGCCGGCGCTATCGGACGGCCCGGCACCAACAGCCAGTTCCACCTGGTTGACGAGCGCATCGTCGGCCACAAGCCCAAGACGCTCGGCTGGGCCGAAGCCGCCGCCATGCCGCTTACGGCCATCACGGCGTGGGAGGCCATGTTCGACCGGCTGGACGTGGCGAAGCCCGTGCCGGGCGCAACGCCTGCCATCCTGGTCATCGGCGGCGCCGGCGGCGTCGGGTCCATCGCCATCCAGCTTGCACGTGCGCTGACCGGGCTGACCGTCATCGGTACGGCGTCCCGCTCGGAGACGCGGGAATGGGTGGCCAGCATGGGCGCGCACCATGTGGTGGACCACAGCAAGCCGCTGGCGGCGGAGGTCGCGGCGCTCGGGATCGGCGCCCCCTCGTTCGTGTTCTCGACCACGCAGACCGAGCGCCACCTGGACCAGATTGCCGAGCTGATCGCCCCCCAGGGCCGCTTCGCGCTGATCGACGACCCGGCGACGCTCAACGTCAACCTGTTCAAGCGCAAGTCCGTCTCGGTCCACCTGGAGCTGATGTATACCCGCTCCATCTACGGCACCGCCGACATGGGCGAGCAAGGCAAGCTGTTGAACGAGGTCGCGCGCCTGCTCGATGCCGGCACGCTTCGCACGACAATGACGGAGCGGTTCTCGCCCATCAACGCCGCCAACCTCAAGCGCGTCCATGCCCTGATCGAGAGCGGGAGGTCACGCGGCAAGGTCGTGCTCGAAGGCTTTCAGGCCGCAGCCTGACGGCAACGCCCGCATGTCCTGGCCCGGCATGAAGCCGGGCCAGATCACATCAACCCAGATCACATCAACATCGACAGGAATCAACATCATGGACACGCAGCCCACGCAGGCGAAGTCCTATCCCGCAGCATCCATCACCCGCGCCGCCGCAGCCGCACTTGTCGACGCAGCGCGTGAGGCCGCCGGCAACATCGGGATCGAGGTGGCCATCGCCGTTACCGACAGCGCCGGCCACCTCAAGCTGTTCGAGCGCACGGACGGCGCGCCCTTCCTGACCGCCGACGTCGCAATCGGCAAGGCTTGGACAGCCGCGTCCTACGGCATCCCGACACACGTCTGGAACGCCTACCTCACCGGCGATCCGAAGGTGGCGCAGCTCGCGCACTTGCCGCGGCTGGTGGCTGTGGGCGGCGGCTATCCCGTGAAGGAGGGCGGCACGTTGATCGGCGGCATCGGCGTGTCCGGCGGCACCTACCAACAAGACCAGGACATTGCCGAAGCGGCGTTGAAGGCGGTGGGGTTTGAGCTTGCAGCCTGAGCTGCAGACAGCACGCCATCAAATGGAGACCATGCAGATGAAACCATTCCCTGGAACACACGCGTCGCGGCGGCGCAGCATTGCCGGGTTCGCAGCCATTTTGGGAGGAGCTTGCATCCTGGCCGGCATTCAGGCGCCTCTGGCAAGGGCTGCTGGCGACGCTGACGCCGCAACAGCATCGAGCGCCTTGTTTGCGAACATGAGCGGCCGCAACCTGCCCGGCCTCCTGCGCTACATTCCCGCCGGGGGCTTCACGGAGATCAGCCCGGACTCGAACGGGGTACAGCGGCTTGACGCGGGAGCGTTCGAGGGCCTGTTTAAGTCCGCCATGGTGATCAACCTCCACATGACCGGGATGCAGGTCCAAACGGCCGGTGATGCCGCCATCGTCACTGGCATACGGGTGGGGTCAATCTCAGCACCGGGCAGCACCCCGGTCGAAGAGCGGCAGCTTGCCACCCTGGTTTGGTCGAAGGCCGGCAGCCAGTGGCAGCTCCAGCACATCCATCTGTCAGTCCCATCTTCAAAGAAATGACGACTTACAAAGTCCAGATTACGAGGCGTTGAGTGCCAGAATAATCAGTGCGGCGCTATCAAGCGCCGACTACAGGAGGGAACAGATGGCTCATCAGCTCCTACTTCTCCCATTGCTTGCGCTGGCCTTCTTTCCCGCGGCCGCAATGACTGCCGATGCTCAGCCCGTCATGCCGGCAATCCAACCGGAAATTGTGGCCAGACTGCCTCAATCCGTTGGCAACATCGCTTTCACACCTGATAACCAGATCATCTTCAGCAATCATCCCTTCTACAACCCTGATATCCGTGTTGAAAGGCTTACGTCGCCGACGACCTCTGAACCATTCCCCAACAAGGAATGGAATACCCCGCGTAAGGGTGCTGACGACTACCTCGACAACGTCCTTGGCTTGCGGTCTGATGAGGATGGGGTGGTGTGGATGATTGACATGGGGTTCCGCACCCACATCACTCCAAAGCTGGTTGGATGGAATACACGGGCCAACCGGCTGGAGCGGATCTACTACATGCCGGAGCCGTTGACGCGGCCGGGCTCGCAGCCGCAGGACCTTGTGATCGACCGGAAGCACCGGAAGTTCTACCTTGCCGACGAAGACATCGGGCCTGGCGGGGACGATTCGCAAGCCGCCTTGATCGTCATTGACATGGATACCGGGCGCGGACGCCGGGTCCTGGAAGGTGACAAGTCCACTATCCCCGAAGACGTTGCGATCACCGTGGATGGGAGAGACATGGTGGTTCCCGACAAGGATGGGAAACCATCAATCCTCAAGGTCGGCGTAGACGGCATCACCATGGATATGAATGCCGAGTGGCTTTATTTCGCCCCGCTCAGCGGCCGCTCGCTCTATCGTATTCGTGTCGCCGACTTGAACGACGAGGCCCTGCCCCCGGCAAGCCTGAGCACGAAAGTCGAGCGCTACTCCGCCAAGCCGAACAATGGCGGGCTTTCCATTGATTATACGGGCAATATCTATTTGACCGCGGTGGAAAGCAAGTCGGTTGGCCTTATCACAGCTGACCGCATGTATCACACGATCGTAAGCGACCCTGCCTTGGTGTGGCCGGACGGCATCTCCTATTCACCGGATGGCTACATGTATGTCTCGGCATCGCAGGTGTCCGCAGCGGCCATGTTCCACGAGGGAAAGGCGGAGAACTCGACGCCCTATCTCATTTTCAGATTTAAGCCACCCTCGCCGGGCTATATCTCCCGGTGAAGACGGGCGCGTGGGCTATGAGCCACGTTGTTGCGGACAATGCACCAAAGGGGCTTTCGGCATGAACCACAGCAATATCGAAGTCCTTGCCGCGCTGGAGCGCAAGCTATTGTGGTTGTCCACTTGGGCGATCCACAACGCCAACCACCTCCGGCCCAACAAGGACGACATGAAGGTTGGCGGTCACCAGTCCTCCTCGGCCTCGCTCGCGACCGTGATGACAGCGCTGTACTTCGACGCGTTGCGGCCGGAGGACCGGGTGGCGGTCAAGCCGCACGCAAGCCCGGTGTTCCACGCCGTCCAATATCTGCTGGGCCAGCAAACCCGGCAGAAGCTGGAGGACTTCCGTGGCTACGGGGGCGCGCAGTCCTATCCGTCGCGGACCAAGGACACGGACGACGTGGACTTCTCGACGGGGTCAGTCGGGCTGGGCGTCGCGCAGACGCTGTTCTCGTCCCTGGTCCAGGACTACCTGCGCGCCAAGGGCTGGGGATCGGCTCGACCGGAGGGCAAGATGGTCGCCCTGATCGGCGATGCGGAGATGGACGAGGGCAACATCTTCGAGGCGCTGCTGGAAGGCTGGAAGCACGGACTGCGCAACACCTGGTGGGTCGTGGACTACAACCGCCAGAGCCTGGACGCGGTAGTGCGGGAAGGCCTGTGGTCCAAGTTCGAGGCGATGTTCCGCAATTTCGGCTGGGACGTGGTGGTGCTGCGCCACGGGTCCCTGCAGGAGGCGGCATTCCGCGAGCCTGACGGCGACCGGCTGCGGGCCTGGATTGAGGCTTGCCCAAACCAGCTCTACTCGGCCTTGGTGTTCCAGGGGGGTGCAGCCTGGCGCAAGCGCTTGCTTGACGAACTGGGGGATCAAGGGCCGGTGACGGCGCTGATCGAGCGGCGGTCGGACAGGGAGCTTGCCGCCCTGATGGGCAACCTCGGCGGGCACGACCTGCAGGCGCTGTTGGATGCGTTCGCGCAGGCGCGCACGCACGACCGTCCGGTCTGCTTCATTTGCTACACTATCAAAGGTTTTGGCCTGCCGCTAGCCGGGCACAAGGACAACCACGCCGGCCTGATGACGCCCGCCCAGGTGGGTGAACTGCAGCAGGCGATGGGTGTGCGGGGAGGCCATGAGTGGGACGTGTTCGAAGGCCTTGCGATTTCCGAGGCCGAGCTTCGCGGCTTCCTCGATGCGGTGCCGTTCTCGCAATCCGGGCGGCGGCGCTACGAGGCCCCGCCCATCGCCGTGCCGAACTCCCTGGCCCTGCCGCCCAGGTCCAGCGCCTCCACCCAGGCCGGCTTCGGGCTGATCATGCACGAGACCGCTAAAACGCAGGGCGAGTTTGCCCGGCGTATCGTCACGACGTCTCCGGACGTGACGGTCTCGACCAACCTAGGGGCATGGGTGAACCGCCGCGGCCTATTCGCGCGCGACGAGCTGGCCGACACGTTCAAGGCCGAGCGCATCCCCTCGACCTTCACCTGGAACTTCGCCCCGTCCGGCCAGCACTTCGAGCTCGGCATCGCCGAGATGAACTTGTTCACCATGCTATCCGCGCTCGGATTGTCGCACAGCATCTTCGGTGAACGGTTGTTGCCAGTCGGCACTTTGTACGACCCGTTCATCGAACGCGGGCTCGATGCGCTCAACCATGCTTGCTACCAGGACTCACGCTTCATGCTTGTGGCGACGCCCTCGGGCGTCACGCTGGCGCCGGAGGGCGGCGCGCACCAGTCCATTGTCACGCCGCTGATCGGCATGGCGCAGGACGGGCTGGCGAGCTTTGAGCCGGCCTTCGTGGACGAGCTGGCCGCCATCATGCGATGGGGCTTCGCGCACATGCAGCGCGAAGGCGATGCCGAACCGGACGAAGCGACGTGGTTGCCGGACGGGCTGGGCGGCTCGGTCTATCTCCGGCTGTCGACCCGCGTGGTGGACCAGCCACAGCGTGCGATGGATGCGGCGCTGACCGGCGATGTGGTCCACGGTGGCTACTGGATGCGCCGGCCCGGGCCGAATGCCCAACTGGTGATCGCCTACACTGGCGCGGTCGCACCCGGGGCGATCGAAGCGGTGGGGCTGATCGGCGAGGACCGCCGCGACATCGGCCTGCTGGCAGTGACTTCGGCAGACCGGCTTTATGCCGGCTGGACTGCCGCCCAGCGGGCGCGCGAGCGCGGCGCGCTCCATGCCCGCAGTCATGTCGAACGTCTATTGGAGACCCTTCCGCGTCATTGCGCGATTTGCACGGTGCTGGACGGCCATCCGGCCACGCTCGGCTGGCTGGGCGCGGTCGCCGGGCACCGCACCCGCTCGCTCGGCGTGGAGCGGTTCGGGCAGACCGGCACGGTTGCCGACCTTTACCGGCTGAACGGGATCGACGCGCAGGGAATCGTCCGGGCAGCACAGGCCATGTCGCCTGGTCCGCCACTGCGATACCTGCTCCAAGCCTGAACTCCGGGATCTCAGCCGATTGAGTACTGGCTCTCTCGCCGGTTTGACGGTGCATTGGGGAGGCTGACATAAGATCGCGCAGGTCGCTGAATGATATGCGGCACTGGCAGCATTTGGCGCCCCCGTGCGTGATGGCGGCCCTTACCTGCCGGCATTGGGAGAAGCGGCCCGCATTGCCTGCGCAGCCATCCCGGGAAGCGGCACTATCAAGCCTACGATGCTTGGCTCGACGACATCATCTACGACCCGGCAACGCCGTCCTAGGCCGCCTTTAGCCTTGCCGGCCCAGGTTTCACGGTGTGGAAAATAATGAGGAGAGAACAGTGCCGTTGCCAACAGAAATGGACTACATCGAATTCGCCGGAGCTGGCAGTCCCGAAGTCATACGTCTCGCAAGCGGGCTGGTCCCGCAGCCCGGGCCCGGGAAGGTGCTGATCCAGGTGGTCGCGTTTGCCCTGAATCGGGGCGACTGCCTGCAGCGGGCGGGGATTTATCCGCCGCCGCCTGGCGAAAGCCAAATTCCCGGCCTGGAAGTGTCGGGGCGTGTCGCCTCGCTCGGGGACGGTGTCGATGGGCTCGCCGTAGGCGACGAAGTCTGTGCACTCGTCGGATCCGGGGCTTACGCCGAGTATTGCGTAGCTGAGGCCGCTCTTTGCTTGCCGCGCCCCGGACCAGTCTCACTCGCCGAGGCTGCGGCGCTCCCCGAAACTGCGTTCACGGTTTACGATAATGTCTTCACCCGTGGGCGCCTTGCCGGCGGCGAAGTCTTCCTGGTGCATGGTGGTTCTTCAGGCATCGGTTCAACCGCCATCCAGCTTGCCAGGTATTTTGGTGCAACGGTCATCGCTACAGCCGGCTCGAACGAGAAGTGCGATTTCTGCTGCAGCATCGGGGCCGACCATGCCATCAACTACCGCACGACGGACTTTGTGGAAGATATCAAAGTCATTACATCGAACAAGGGCGTGGACGTCATCCTCGACAGCATCGGTGGAAATTACGTCAAGAAGAACTTATCCGTGCTCGCTGTTGACGGACGGCACGTCAACATCTACTTTATGCAAGGGTCGATCGTCGAAATTGATCTGCTGCCGCTGATGCTCAAGCGGCAGACGATCACCGGTTCAACGTTACGCCCGCGAACACTGGCGCAGAAAACGGCCGTGGCTGTTGAGGTCAGGGAAAATGTTTGGCCTGCCTACGAGTCCGGCAAAGTGAGACCATGCGTGCATGCCACGTTCACCATGGCCGATACGGCCGGCGCTCATGCGCTGATGGAGTCGTCGGCCCACATGGGGAAGATTCTTGTAACTGTAGGGGAATGACAGTTCCGGGAGCGGCGCCCTCATCTGCCTTTCCTGCAGTGCAGCCGCTTCGTTAAGCGGCATAGCGTGAAATTACCAAGTTGCAGATCTCGATCTCGGGCGCCTGACAGGAGATGAGAGCGGCTAGCACGCGAGCGGAGCCGCACGCCACGGTCCAGCCGGAGGAGACCTGGCCGGCACTGGCGAAGCTCGTTTCCAGCCCGGGACCGGGCTGGCGGTCGAAGACCGTCACTTCATGCCCGGCGCGGGCCAGGTGATACGCGGACGTCACGCCGACGACGCCGCTGCCGAGAACGAGAACGAGAACCCTCAAGGGACAGGCTCCGCTGGTGGAATGTTCAGGTGTCCAGTGTGCGCGGCCCGCCATCGAACTCGCGTTCGTGGATCCACGCCGCCTTGCGGGGCGGCCGCTTTGTCCTCGACCACTCCTCCAGCATTTCGGTGCTGGTTTCTCCCAGCCTCGCCATCTGCCCGGGATCCTGGGACCATGCGGCAACCTCCAGGCGATGCCCATTGGGATCGAAAAAGTAAATCGACTGGAAGATTGTATGATCCACCGGCCCGGTCACCTCCAGGCCGTCCGCCTCGGCGCGCGCCTTGGCTTCGGTCAGGGCGTGGAGATCGCGCACCTGGAAGGCGATATGCTGAAGCCAGGCGGGGGTGTTGGGATCGCGCTGCATCGGCGGCGAGTTCGGCACTTCGAAGAACGCCAGGATGTTCCCGCCCCCGGCGTCCAGGAAGATGTTCATGTACGGATCGGGCTCCCGCGTCGAAGGAACCATGTCCTCCGCCGCGGCTCCGAGCAGGTCCATGTTCAGGACGCGCTTGTAGAACTGCGCGGTCACGTTGGCGTCTTTGCAGCGGTAGGCGACGTGGTGGATTTTCTCGATCTGCATCGCATCAGCTCACTGTGTCTTCCTGGTGGACGAGGGTCTGGTTGCTTGTCTCAGGCAGACGCAGCAGCACGACTACGACGATTGCGGCGAGGCCGAGCATGTAGAAGGCCGGGGCGAGCTTGTTGCCGGTGGCCAGGATCAGCCACGCGCTGAGCAGCTGGGCGCTGCCGCCGAAGATGGCGTAGGCGACGTTGTAGCTGAGCAGCGCCCCGCTCAGGCGGATGCGGGTCGGGAAGAACTCGAGGATTGCGACCCCGCTCGGGCCAAAGAAGAAGCCGAGCGGAACGGCCAGCAGACATTGACCGAGGACCGCGTTGCCGAACCCGCCGCCGGCCGCAACCATGTAGGCCGGTATGCACAGGACGGCGCTCGCGATCACGCCGCCCAGCATGACGCGACGACGGCCCAGCCGGTCGGAGATCGCTGCGCCCGTCACCATCGAGACGAACACCACTGCGAGCGCGATGCTGTTGGAGACGAGGGCGGTGGATTGCGGGATCCCGACCGTCGCCGTCAGATAGGTCACGAAATAGCCGGCCATCGTGTAGAAGCCGAGGCTCGACAGCGCGGCAAGCGCGAAGGCATTGCCCATCGGCCCACGGTAGTCGCGCAAGGCCGTGCGCAGCGGCGTCCGGGCCACCCGGCGCGAGGCCTGCGTCTGCCGGAAGGCCGGCGATTCCTCCGTCCTATTGCGGATGTAGATCCCGACCAAGGCGAGCGGCGCGCCGAGCAGGAACGGGAGCCGCCATCCCCACGACCCATAGGCCTCGGCCGACAGCGTGGTTGTGAGCAGCAGGACCAGCAGCGCCGCGGCAATCGGGGGCAGAACGGCGCTCGAGTAGACTATGCCCACGTACAACCCGCGCCGTTCCGGCGGCGCATGTTCGGCGACGAAGGAACTCGCGCCCACCGACTCGCCTGCGGCCGAGAGGCCTTGCAGGAGGCGGCAAACCACGAGCAGCGTCGGCGCGAGGATGCCGATCTGCGCGTAGACCGGAAGCAACCCGATGGCGGCCGTCGCTCCGCCCATGAGCAGGATGATGGCGGACAGGATGCCGCGGCGACCGAACCGGTCGCCGAGAACGCCCCAGAGGACAGCGCCGAGCGGGCGCGTCACGAAGCCGAGTGCGTAAACCGCAAGCGTCGACAGCAGGCCGGCGGCCGGGTCGATCGTCGGGAAAAACAGCCGCGTGATGACCGTGGCGCTGTAGGCGTAAACAACGAAGTCGTACCACTCGACGAACTGTCCGAGCGCGCCGGAGATCATCACCCGGCGCAGTTCCGTGCTGCCCGCCGCTCTCTCCATCGGCATCGCGGAACTCTGCTGCATGAACTGGTTCTCCCATGGGCTGCGTTTCAGATCAGTCGCAATGTAGCACATATGTCAACATCGGTTGCAATAGATAAACATTCCTGGTATGAGGGGCCGCCTACTGGAGGGAACACCCATGAGCACGACCGCCGCCCCGCACCGGGCCACCGATCCGATGACCCCGGAGGAGCGGCTCGCCCAGCAAGGCATCACCCTCCCGGACGCGCCCGGCCCACTCGGGGCCTACGCGCCCTGGGTCATCACCGGGTCGCTGTTGATGACCTCCGGCCAGTTTCCATTTGTGAATGGAACGCTGGCCTATGCCGGCCGCATCGGCGGTGACCTCACACCGGAGCAGGGCTACGACGCCTACCGCCTCGCCGCGGTTAACGCAGTCGCGCAGTTGAAGGCCGCTGTTGGCTCGCTGTCGCGCATCCGCCGGGTCGTGCGTCTGGAAGGCACGATGCAAGTCGCACCCGGCTTCCTGGACGGGCCGGTCGCCCTTAACGGCGCGTCCGACTTGTTCAACCACGCGTTCGCCGAGCGCGGCCTCCACAGCCGGATGATCTACACGAACCCGGAGATGCCGCTGAACTCGCCTGTCCTGCTGGTGGTCTATGCCGAGGTCGAGCCGTAGCCGGGAGGGACGGATGCGCGCACAGATCACGGCGGAACCTACGTTGGACCCTTGCGCCGGCTGGGACCGCGGTCGGATCGAGGAGTTGGCGGCCTCGTCCTCCAACGGCCGGGTCGGGACGGTGCTGGTGTCGGAAACGGATGCCGTCCGCGTCTGGCACCTCGTTCTCCAGCCCGGGGAGCGCATCGGTTTCCACCGGCATGTCCTCGACTATTTCTGGACCGTGCTGTGCAACGGCCGCGCCCGGAGCCACTACGACGACGGGAGCGTGCGCGAGGTCGCCTACCAGACGGGCAATACGAGGCATTTCGCCTTTGGCGCGGGCGAACATATGACGCACGATCTCGAGAACACCGGGTCCGGACCGCTCTCCTTCGTCACTGTGGAATTCAAGAATGGCAAGAACGCGCCGCTCGCCCTCGCCTGACGCCGGTACCGGGGTCGCGCCCGAGCCGCCAGCCGGCGCCGCGCCCCGCCTCCTTGCCAGCGCCGGGGAAGGCAAGCTCACCACGCTCTCGCGCGGGTTGAGCATCCTCGAGTTCGTGGCACGGTCGGAGCGCTTCGTGCGCCTGCGCGACGTCGCCGAGCATTTCGGCCTCGACCGGAGCGCCGCGCTCCGGTTCCTGCGCACGCTGGAGGCCGACGGCTACCTCGCCCGCCACGAGGCCATGAAGCTGTATTCGATCGGGCCGAAGCTCCTGTCCTTTCCCCGCGTCCCGGCAGGCGTCGGGCGCATCGTCGAGGCTGCGCGCCCCGTGCTCCTCGATCTGGCGCGTGCGGCCGGCCAGATGTCGCATTTGGCCGTCCTCACGGGCAGCCAGGCCGCGCTGGTCGAAGTCGTGGCATCCGATGCGCCCGTCTCGGTCAAGCAGGCGGTGGGCGACCTGGAACCCTTGAACTCCAGCGCCGTCGGCAAGGCGCTCTACGCCTTCCTGCCCGACACCGAGCGCCGGCGGCTCGGCCAGATGATCGCCTTCGTCCCGCACACGTCCCGCACGATCACCGATCTGGCCGCCCTTGAGGCCGAGGCCCGCGAGATCCGCGCCTCCGGCATCGCGTTCGACCGCAACGAGGGCAATGACCAAGTCTGCTGCCTCGGCTGTCCCATCCTGGACGCGCACGGCGCCCCCCTCGCCTCCATCGGCCTGTCGTACGTCGCCGCGCACCTGCACCGTCCGATTGACGAGATGGCAGACGACATCGCCCGCACTCTGGCCGCGGCCCGGCAGGTCGAGGCCTCCCTTTCGAACGCTGCCGGCTGACCCGGCGCGCACCGCAACAGCGACGTACACGGAGGATGCCGGCATGACCGCCGCAACGATCGGCTACCACAAGACCTATCGCCTGTCCGCCGACAACAGCCTCGTCGAGGAACCGGCGTCCGATGTACCCCCGGCGGGCAGCATCGCCGCTCTGCTCGACGACCTGCGGCGGCGCCAGGCCGGGTTGAACGCCCGCCTGGCATCCCGCCAGGTGGTGGGAAAGATGCGCAACGCGCCGCCGTCCCTCGCAGGCATCTATCCACTGAAGGTTAAACGCTTCACCTGCAGTTGCGAGTGCGGTGACGAGGACGGGATGTGCGAGCAGCTCACGGACCGCCTGGGCAACCTGAAGGTGATTACCGAGGTGCCCTTCATGCGCAGGGGGGACATGGTGTTCGCGATCCGTTCGCAGGGTCTCGTCGATCCGGCGACGGGCCGCACGGAGTCGGTGGACGCCCTGTTCGGCGGTGGCATCCTGTGGGAAGGCTCGCTGGACGACCGTGCCTACGACTACGACCTGCTCATGTTCAGGATCGGGAGGGACCAGTGCGTCGGCCGCATGACAGAGACGATCGACCTCACTCGCAAGCTGAGCGACATCGACCCCGGCTTATACCAGGCCGAGATTGCATACCATCTCCAGACCGAGAGCAACGACGCGGATGGCAGGCCCACGCTCGGCCGGGTCCTGGGCGACTATGCGCCCACGGAAACACTGGACCAGGTCGCCGCCTGCTACGCCGCGTCTGCGGCGTTCGGTGCTGCCGCCGCATCCGGCAGCGGCAATCTTACGGAGCTGGCGGAGGTTGCACGCCGGGCCTGCGCGGCCACGCCCGGAAAGCGCTACTACCAAGCGTATGAAGCCTTCCTTCGGGGCATCGTCTACGACGCCAAGTGATCGACCGATCCACCCATCCGGAGCGCGAGGTCTGCCGCGGCGGCCCGAAGCCGGGGCTCGACGGAGGTCAACCAGGCCTTGGTCATGCGGATGGTCGGCGCCGCGACTGCGATCGAGGCGATGGCGCCCTCCGGTGTCAGGATTGGAAGCGCGATCGCACTGATATCCTCCATCCATTCCTCGTCGTTGGTTGCCAGCGACCCGGCGCGGATGCGCGCCAGCTCGGCCATCAGGTCCGTGGTGCCCCGGCGCTTCGCCGTACTTGGGGCACCGCCTTCGCGCGCCACGATTTCTGCAACCGCCTCCGGGTCCATGAATGCCAGTATCGATTTCCCTGTGGCGGTCGCGACCAGCGGTGCGCGGTCGCCGACCGCCATGGCGGCCACGAGGGGCCGGGTCGGAACTTCCTGGGCGACGACCACGATCTCGCTCCCTTGCCTGACGGCGACCGAGGCGGCTTCGTCGGCACTCTCCGACAAGCGCGCCAGTATATCCTTTGAGCGCGACACTACTTCCATCCGACCCAGGTAGGCGCGCGACAGGATCAGCACGCGCGGGCCAATCGAGTAGAAAGCGTCACCGTCGAGTTCAAGGTACTGCTGGCGGACAAGGTCCCGCAGCAGACCGGTCAACGTGCTTTTCGGGATACCGAGCTGGCGCGCGATCTCCGCATGGGACCAGGCTCCTTTCTTCTGCGCGACCAGTTCCAGGATTTCGATCGAACGCTGTGTTGCCCGTCCCATGCGACTCAGCCTCGTCCCGCTGGCAGGGCAGCCGAAGCCGAGCGGATCCAGTCCGCCAATTCGTCATGCCGGGCGAACCACACACGGTCGAACCTGCGGAAGTAGTCAAGAATCTGCGCGAACATCGACGCAATCACAGGGCGGCCTCCGAAGTGCGTGTGCAGCGAAAGGTTGACGATCTCCGGCTTGCTGGAATTGTAAAGGAAGTCGAACGAGTCGCGATGCACATCAAGGAAATCCCGCGGGCTTCCGCGGATCACGCGGATGTCGGTGAAGTCGCTGTGCATCAACGCCACTAGACTTCCCGCCGGTGTGTTCAGGACGTAGGGAAGATCGGTGTCGTTGTAGTCGCCATGCCAGCGGTAGCCACGTTGCGCGAGAAGTCCGGCGGTGTGCGGCGTCGCCGTTGCGCGCGGACTAATCCAGCCTGTCGGCCGTTGTCCGACCGCGCCGGCGATCGTGTCGGTGCAACGGTCGATCAGTTCGATCTCCTGCTCCAACGATAAATAGGGCATCACGTCGTCCTGCACATAGGCGTGCGCCGCCACTTCGTGCCCGGCGGCATGGATCGCCTCTATGGAGGCCGGGTAGCACTCGACGGCCCGCGCGCTGGTGCAAAACGTCGCCTGGATGCCCCAACGGGCCAGGATGTCGAGTATTCGCCAGACCCCTGTCTTCCCTCCGTACTCGGCCCAGGACACGCCTTGCAGGTCGGGCGTGCCGGGCCTGAGCGGGCTGGCCAGAACCATGGGAGAATGGGTCGGCACCTCCCCGTCCGACCACGCTTCGTACAGCACTGTCACCATAACCGCGATCCGCGCGCCGTTGGGCCAAGCCTTCAGAGTTGGCTTATCCGCGTCCCACATTCGCTATCACCTCGCCGTGTTCGGAGCGCCGCCCCACTTCAAATTATGCCGAGCGTCGTGCCTATCCGCCGGTATGCTCCGAGTACCGCGTCCAGGTCGTCGCGCGTGTGCTCGGCAGTGACGATATTGCGTATGCGCGCGGTTCCCCGGGGCACCACAGGGTAGCCGATTGGCAGGGCGAACACGCCCTGGGCGAACAGCATGCGGCTCGCCTCGGCCGCCAAATCGCTATCGCCAAAATAGACCGGGACGATCGGCGTCTGGCTGCCCATGGTATCGAACCCGATCCCGTGCAGCTCGCGCCGGAAGAACTCGGTGTTGGTCCAGAGCGCCGCCATGATCTCCGGCTCCCGTTCGACCAGTTCGAGGGCGGCGAGGACGGCGCCCACCACGGCCGGCGGGTGCGACGTCGAGAACACCAGGGGCCGCGCGGTATTCTTCAGCAGCCGGTCGAGACCGCCTGGACCCGCGGCGTAGCCGCCCACCACGCCCCACGCCTTCGACAAGGTCCCGATCTGAAGCAGGTCTGCCTCGCCGTGCAGGCCGAAATGGTCCGCGGTACCCCGCCCGTCCCGGCCGAGAACGCCCGAACCATGGGCGTCGTCGACGTACAAGATCGCGCCGTGCGCCCGCGCCACGGCCATGATGCGGTCCAGCGGCGCAATGTCGCCGCCCATGGAGAACACCCCGTCCGTCACCACGAGCGTCAAGCCCTCGCACGGCGTGCCGGACAGAATGCGCTGGAGGTCGGCGATGTCGGCGTGCTTGTAGATGGCCCGCGTAGCCTTGGTCAGCCGCATGCCGTCGATGATGGAGGCGTGGTTCAGTTCGTCGGATACGACCAAGTCGCCTTCACGCAGGAGCGCCCCGAGCACGCCCTGGTTGGTCGCGAACCCGGATTGAAAGACGGTCGCACAATCCGCGTGCTTGAAGGCGGCCAGCTTGCCTTCGAGGCTCTCGTGGATCGCGAACGTCCCGGCGATGTGCCGCACCGCGCCTGAACCCGCCCCCCACTCGTCGAGGAACGCCCGGGCGCGCTCCTTCAGGTACGGATGGTCAGCGAACCCGAGGTAGTTGTTGGACGCCATGCTGACCAGTTCGCGTCCGTCGATGATGGCACGCGCGTGCTGGGCGCTTTGGAGTACCCGTGCTTCCTGGTAGGTGCCGGCCCGGCGGAGTGCGTCGAGTTCCCGGTGGATTCGGGTGGTCAGATATGATGCGGTCATGGTGTTAAATCCCGAGATAGGCGCTGCGGACCCTTGGATCCGCGCTCAGGGACGAGGCCGGGCCGTCCAGGACAGTGCGTCCGGTCTCGAGGACGTAGCCGCGGTGCGCTATGTCCAGCGCCAAGGCGGCGTTCTGCTCCACCAGCAGGATTGTCAGGCCTGCCTGGTTCAGCGCGACAATGACGCCAAAGATTTGATCGATTACCTTTGGCGCCAGACCCAGCGAAGGCTCATCGAGCACGAGCAACCGCGGCCTGGCCATCAGTGCCCGGCCAATCGTCAGCATCTGCTGCTCGCCGCCGGACAGCGTCCCTGCGAGCTGTGCGCGCCGTTCCCGCAGGCGTGGAAAGGTGTCGAACACACGGGCCGCGGCTTCGCCGCCTTCGCGCGCGCTTCTGCAGAAGCCGCCCAACTCCAGGTTCTCGGCAACCGTCAGATGGGTGAACACCCGGCGTCCCTCGGGCACCAGCACCAGGCCCCGCCGGGCCACCTCGTGAGACGGCCTTCCACCCAACGCCTTGCCGTCGAACTCTACGACGCCGCTCGTGGCCTTGAGGGCGCCGCAGATGGTCATCAAGGTCGTGGACTTACCCGCTCCGTTGCTCCCGACCAGCGTCACGATCTCGCCGGCATCGACGTGCATATGCACGTCCTCAATAGCCCGGATCCGGCCGTAGTGGGTGGTGAGGCCCTCAACCCGCAGCATGGCGCAGTCCCGTGGTGCCGAGGTACGCCTCAATCACCCGCGGATCGGCCGTAACGTCCGCGGGTGCGCCAGCCGTCAGAAGCTCCCCATGGTCCATCACGTAGACCCGCTCGGACACCTGCATGACCATTTTCATGTCGTGCTCGATCAGCAGGACGGCGAGACCGCCAGCGCAAAGCTCGCGCAGCAAGTCCATCAGCACGTCGGTCTCGATCCGGTTCATCCCCGCCGCCGGCTCGTCGAGGAGCAGCACAAGCGGCCGTGACGCGAGTGCGCGAGCGATCTCGGTACGGCGGCGGTTGCCGTGGTCCAGCTCGCCCGCCAGCCGTTCTGCCTGCTCCGCAAGCCCTACCCGGGACAAATGCGCGATCGCCTGGTCACGCAACTCCCGATGCTTGCGCGATCCGCGCAACAGCCGGTCGAACAGCGCGGCGGCCCAGCCAAAGCGGTGCAAGTGCAATCCTCCAAGCATCACGTTGTCGACGACGCTAAGGGAATCGAACAAGCGAACCTGCTGGAACGTCCGCGCGATCCCGGCCCGGCAAACGTCCTCGACATCCAGCCCCACCAGGGCGACCGGCTCCGGCCGCCGAAGCCGGATTTCGGCACGATCGGGCCGGGTGACCCCGCTGATACAGTTGAACAGCGTGGTCTTGCCCGCGCCGTTCGGACCCACCACGGCCGTCACGACGCCAGCCGGGACATCGAGCGAGATGTCCTGCACGGCCCGGAGGTGGCCGAACGTCTTGAAAACGTGACTGACGGACAGCAGCGGCTCCACCTCACGCCCTCCTTGCGAGCCGGCGCCCGATGGAGAACATGCCGTGCGGCTGATAGATGATGACAAGCAACAGGATGACGCCGTAAACTAACAGCCGGAAATCTCCGAGTTGGCGGAACAGCTCAGGAATGAGGTTCAAGACAGTAGCGCCGAACACGGCTCCCGCCGCGCTGCCCAATCCGCCGATCACTACGATCACGAGGATCGACACCGTTTCGCCCAGGAGAGCGAAGTCAGGCGTGATAGAGGTGTAGTAGTGCGCCATGATCGAGCCGCCCACGGACGGGAACACGGCACTGAGTACGAACGCGGCCACCTTCAGCTTCAGCACCGGCAGACCGGAGGCGCGAGCCGCCAGCTCGTCGTCGCGGATCGCCGCCATCGCGCGGCCTTTGACCGAGAACGCGACGGCGTCGTACAGCGCGAACGCGACGGCGCAGAACGCCATGGCGAGGTAGAAGAAGCCAAGCGGGCTGTCGATCGTCCACGGGCCAACCTGGGGCGGAGGGATGCGCCGGACACCCATCATGCCGCCCGTGACACTCGTCCAATGGCCGATCGTGACACGCATGATCTCGGCAAACGCCAGGGTGACCAGTGCCAGGTAGTAGCCCCGCACGCGAAAGGTCGCGAGCGCGACGACGGTTGCGAGAAGGGCGGAAACCAGCACGCCGACGGCCATGGCCGTCCCGAAGCCCAGGCCGAACCGGGTTGTAAGCAGGGCCGACGCGTACGCGCCGATGGCGAAGAAAGCCGCGTGACAGAGACTGAGTTGTCCGGCCAGGCCAAGGATGACGTTCACGCCGAGCGCCATCGCGCTGTAGACGGCAATCACTAGCAGGATTCGGAGCGCATAATCGCCCAGGAACGGCGCGGCAGCGCAAAGGATGATGCCGATGCCAAGCGCGATCGGAGTTCCCCGGTCCTTGCGCAGTACGCCGCCGAGTTTGGCGAGCCTGAGCAGATGGTCCACCAGGCCGGTCCCGGTTTGCGGTGCGCCGTCATGGATGGCCTGGCGCGCGGGCTGGCGCGTCAATCCGCCTGGCACGAACAGGAGCACGACGAACAGGAGCACGAACGGCAGCGCGTCGGAGAACCCGGACGGGAGATAGGCCGTCCCGAGGCTTTCTGCGATTCCCAGCACGAACCCGCCGAGGACCGCGCCGGGCACGCTGCCCATCCCGCCCAAGATCGCAGCGGTGAACGCTTTAATCAGCGCCACGAAGCCCATGGCCGGGTAGATCGTGCCGAAATACATGGCGTTGAGGATGCCCGCCACGCCCCCCAGCACCGAGGCGATTGCGAAGGTCAGCCCGATCACCCGGTTGACATTGATGCCGAGCAGCCCGCTTACCAGCGGGTCCTGTGCGGTGCCGCGGATTGCCTGTCCCCACTTGGACCACGTGAGAAACACCTGAACGCCCGCCATCAGCCCCAGGCTCAGCAGGAGGATGACGATCTGCAGGGGCGAAACATGCAGCGGGCCGTAGTCGCGGCCCACGTCCGAAATCATTGTGTCGAAGCTGAAGGTGTAGGGGCCGAAGGTCAGCCGGACGGCTTCAAGCAGGATGGTGCTGACCGCAATGGTGCTAACCAGCGGAATGAAGTGCGGCGCGTTGTGGAGCGGGCGAAGCGCCACGCGTTCGGCCGCCAGCGCCAGCGCGAACACCCCCGCCAGGGCCAGGGGGATGCCTGCCCAAGTAGGCACGCCCAGCACGGCAGTCGCCAAGTAGGCGAGAAAGGCGCCGAGCATATAGAACTCGCCGTGCGCCATGTTCAGCAACCGGAGCACGCCGAAGGTGAGCGTGAACCCGATCGCGGTCAGCGCATAAATGCCGCCCAGCACGACGCCGCCCGTAAGTTGCTCAAGGAGTATGTCCATGGTCAGCGCGGGGAAGCAGCAGAGGATTTGCGGTGGGCGGACGTCACTTGAGCTTGTTCTGGCAGTCCGCCCATAGGACGAACGACTTGTCCTTGATCATCATGGGCGTGAATGTCTTGCCGGTCGCCTCCCGCGTTTGCGGGTCGAACGAGATCATGCCGCCCAGCCCGGGAAAGGGCGGCATCGTCGCCAGGGCCTTCTGCAGCCCGTCACGCGTGAACCCCCCGCGCTCGGCTTCCCGCGCGACAATGTACACGCTTTCGTAGGCCTGCGCGGACGTGGCACCCGGGATAGCCTTGTATTTGCGCTCGAACCGTTCGGAGAATGCTTTTGCACCGGCGTCTGTCGAAACGGACGAGAACGGGGCATGCAAATAAAGGTTGTTGGCCGCTGCGCCCGCGACATCCGTCAACCCTGCGGAGTAGGCCGCGGTCGATGCGACCATCGGCTTGCTGCCCAGGTTGGCCCGCTGCGCCTGCTTCAGGATCATCGCTAGATCGTTGTATTGACTTCCAAACCAGATCACGTCGGGATTGGCCGATCTGATTTTGGCCAGCTTCGCGCTGTAATCGACGGTCTCACCTGGATCGTACGACTCCTCCGCCACGATCCGGATTCCGGATGCGGCCAGGGACTTCTTAAGTCCCTCCGTCATCGCCAGGCCCCAATCGTTGTTCAGGTACATGATCGCGACCGTCTTCGGGGCGAGGCATGTCGCCACCATTCTGCCGATCGCCGGGGCTTCCTGGTCCTGGGTGATGGAGTCCCGGAAGATGTAGTCGCCCTCCCGGGTCAGGTCCGGGTGGGATGCCAGCGTGATAACGAATGGCAGTTTGCCCTTTTGCGCTACGGGCACCGCGCCAAATGTCGCCGTGCTCGTGATGCCGCCCACCATCGCCAGGACCTTGGGGTTCGACACGAAACTCTGCGTGACGTTGGCAGCGTCCTTCGGGCTGGCGCGATCATCGCCGACCACCACGGCAAGTGGGTGTCCTCCTGCCCCGCCCGCGGCGTTGATCTCGTCCACCGCGAGGTTCACGCCGTTCAGCAGGTCCTTGCCGTAGGTGGCTGCGGGGCCACTGATCGGTGCGATCACGCCGATCCCGATCGCTTGGCCAGGGGTGTTCTGGGCGAATGCAGACTGAGCGGCAAGCATGCCGATCAGAAGCAACGGCAGGCAAACGGACCGTTCTGTCATCCCGTGTCTCCGGTGGCAGGCGTCATGCCGGCAGTTGAACGGCAAGTTTCTGGACGTCCACGGGTTCGCCGCGCCAGCCGGTGACGCCGAGCCAATCGGCGAAGCTCAGCAATCCCGGGTGCAGGCGCCGCAGGTGCGACATGTCGCGCGCGCGTTCCATCACGTCGAAGGTTTGGAAGAACTCGAACATCGCGGCCACGTCGTGTCCGGTGTCCGGCATGGCCGTCCGGAGTGTTTGGAGCGGCACGTCGCGAAATTCGGCCGGGATGCCCGTGATGCGTTCGAATGTTCCCGCGATCTCGGGGCCAGTCAGGGAATCGCCAAGAACACGCAGTGTGCGGCCGCCCCATTGTTCCCGGTCGCCGAGGATGTGGGAGGCAAACCATGCGATGTCCTCGAGCGCGATCAGGGGATAACGGCCGGACCCGAGCGCGATGTTGAACACCAGGCCGTCACGGCCGTCCGCAAGCCGTCCTTGCCAGGGCAAGACGCGGAACTGGAAGTTCTGATAATAGGGCGCCGTCACGAGCACGGTTACGTTGCGGGAGTACCAGCCGCCGGGTTCCTTCCGCATGAACTCTTCCGAGCGCATGAGGTCGACCCAGCCGGCCACCGCTGCCTTAGAGTCGAAATGCGGCACTGAAACACGCCCGTCGGTCAAATCTCCCGCGTTGTCGAGGGACGACCAGACGAAGTGACGTACGCCAGCGCGTTGGGCCGTTCGCAGGGCGCATCTTCCCTGTTCGTACTCGCGCGCTGGTGACCCAGTGGACCAAAAGTCCGTGTTGCAGAAGACCGCGTCTACGCCGGTCATTGCCTGAAGCAGGCTCTGTTCGTCATCCAAACTTCCCTGAACGATCTCGACACGGCCGTCCCCGTCACTCAGCAGGGCGCTGACCCGAGCGCTGCCAGCATCGCGCGTCAGGACCCGGACCGTCCGGGTGGGTCCTGACAGCAGCTTGCGAACGATCAGGCCGCCCATAGCCCCAGTGCCGCCAATGACGAGCACAATTCCACTCATCGCTCGCCGCAGCAGTGCTGAGAGAAGCGCGAGCGCATCATCGGCCGCAGTTGACTCATCTTTTACAGGGCCTCCCTCTCTGGCGGTGCATCCAGTGCCAAGAGTCTGATGTGTTCATAATGGCGAACATAGTCCGACATTACGAACAGATTGGGGTTGACCAGCTTCCGTGTCAAGCACAGCGCCGTGTTGCACGGACCAGAGACGCGGGCACAGTTGCCCGAGCGCTGCTTCTGGTCAGGCGATGCGGACGGAGATCGGGGTCCAAACTCCAACATGCGGTTGAGGGCAAGGACGGCCCCGTCCGCCTCGGTCGCCCGGCGCTGGTCCGTGCGCGAGCGCAGACCGTCACCGATGACCTGTTTAAACCCGCCGATGGCCGCCTCTGGCTCTGCTAGCGAACTTTGGGTTCTCCCGCACTTGCCGTGCTGTTGGATGCGGTTAAGGGGCGAGGTGAGGTTCTCCCGCACTTCCCGTGCTGTCGTTTCCTTTTCCAAGGCACATAGCGTTGATTTTGCTAGGGTTTGTGTCCCTATACGCCCATATGATTCCCGGCATGCGTCGATCGTTGTCTTGAGGGGCTAGGAACGAGCCTGATTGTTATACGATAAACCATGTCGGAATAAGAAAGTATGCGGAAACCATGGCGTCGGGGTTTTCCGCCATGCCGTCTGTTCTTGTTCTGTCTGCCTATGCGTACCAGGAAGCACTTCCGTTAGTTCCGGCCAAGGAGTGGCCGATGTTCGAGTGGCACATTGCGCACGACACCTACGGCCACCTCAGCAAGGTTGGCCGCGTCAGCACCGCCAACTTCGCCAAGGGCCAAGCGGAGCTGGCCCTCCGCGGCCTGGACGCCAAGGAGGACTGACTTCCGCGTTAGAACCCAGGACTGAACCCAGGTCTGCTGGCCTGCGCCGCCTTGGCCAGTTCCGCCTCGCGCCGCTCGTTCGCAGCAACGACCGCAGCCCTGACCTTCGCGCGCACAATGTCGGGGAAGGCGTTGACCGCTTCGGCCAACTCACGGATGGCTGTCTCCCGCCGCTCCACGGCCGCGACCAGCGGCACGATGTGCTTGGCCAGCACCGCCCGCACCTCCGCGTCGCGCTGGCGCTTCCGCAGCTCGCCGGCGTGGTCCCGCCCTGCCGCGCGCTGGGCGAACACCCGATGCTCGGTGCGGATGAAGCGGTCCACCTCCTCCTCCCGGCTGCGCTCGATGGCTTCCACGAGGTCGAGAGCGAGCGACTTGTAGGGCTTGTCGCTCATGTCCTTGGCCACCTGCTCCCATAGGTGCCCGGTGGTGATCGGCTCCTTGTCGCCGACCGCCCGGCTGCGCTTGACCGCCTCGAACGCAGCGGCCTCGGAGATGACGGTGTAAACCTGGGACACATGCCGGCTTTCGGCCACGTAGCTCTTGAAGGCGGTGATCCCCGCCGTGCCACGCGGCAGGGCGTTGATGTGCTCGCCCGAGGTGATGCCCTGTGCGCTGTCGATGGTCAGGGCATGGCCGAAGCCGAGCAGCAGCCGATCTGACTGGCTGTCCTTCAGGGCACGCCATTGCACGGCCCCCACGCGCCCGTCCGCATTGCGGAGCCGCAGGCCGTCCACGGACTGCCCCACCACCTCCACCACTTCACCGTTCGCCCCGATAAACCCGGGCTTGCCCTCGATCAGGGCATAGGTCTTGCGGAACAGGCGAACCTTGTCCCCGGTGGCAATGGGCAGGTCGTAGGTTTCGCCGCGCTGGTCTATGGCCTGGTGGACCACCTCCTCCTGGCCAAGCTCGCCGCGTGCCTTGAGGCGCTCCCGCACCGCCCGGCTGATGTCGGCGGCATCCTGGTTGGTCAGCGCGGAGATGGTCACGCCCATCGCCGACCCGGCCGCGCGCAGGGCGTCGCGGCGCTGGATGTAGAGGTCGGCGACGTGGGCCACCACCTCGTCCTGGTCGCCGCCGACCATCCGCACGGTGCCGTCCTCCAGCTTCATGTTCAGCGCCGTTTGCGCGTCGCCCTTCCGGAACAGGCCGGCGATCTCGCGCGCCCGCGGGGTGGCCTGGCGCACCGTGGTCAGCAGCTCGGGCATGGCCTCTTTCGGCAAGGTCCGCTGCATGATCTCGATGGTGTCGCCGGCCTCGATGGCTTGCGCCTGCTCGCGGTCGCCCAGCCCCTTGATGGTCAGGCCGTGCTTGGCCTGCGCTTCCAGCAGCTTGAGAAACGGGCGCGGCGCGATCTGGCTCACCTCATCGATCACCAGGACGGTGTTGCGGGACAGGGCGATGCTGCCGCCCTCCACTCCGCGCAGGAAGGGATCGAGCGCGAAGGTGCGCTTGACCCCGGCATCCTGCAGCGCGTCGGCCTGCCGCCAGGCCGTGGCGACGCCGATCACCTCCCGGCCGGCCGCATCGAGGCTGGTGTCGTCCTGCCAGGCAGTGACAAGTGGCTTCAGCAGCGTCGTCTTGCCTGCCCCGGCCACGCCGGTGACAAAGCTGAGCCGGCCGCCGGTTCCCAAGCTGTAGATGGCTGCCTTCTGCGCCGCCCCATGTTCCGGCTCGCGCTCGAAGTCCAGGCCGGAACTGTCGATGGCGGCCTTCAGGACGGCCACGGACAGCGCATCCCTCCTGTCCAGCGCAGCCGCCTTGGCGCGGCTGGCGAGGTCGGTCTCGATCCTGACCTGGGCGGTGTTGGTGACGCGCACCTTGTCGCTGAACTCGCCCACGATCAGCCTCACCCGTTCGCCGCGCAGCGTGATGCCGCGGTCCTCGATCAGCTGCACCACCCGGTCTATGTCCTCGGGTTCGGAAACGCCGGTCTGGATCAGACCCCTGGCCGCGTAGGTCCGCAGCCTGGAATGGTCGATGACCGCGGCGGTGTCGAACTCCGTGGCCAGGTGGCGGGCCGCGAAGTCGTAAGCCTGGTTGAACCGCTCGGCGTCGGTCATGGCGGGCGCGTCCGCCCCTTCCAGGACCGTCGCATGCGTCCAGCCGATGGCCTCGGCCTGGTCGCGCCAGGTTTCCCGCTCCGTGCGTCCGTCCCCCTTGGATCGGCGCTCGGCGACGGCCGCTGCGGACAGGATGCCGAACTTGCGCTCGACCGGCAGCGCCTCCCAGTCCAGCCCCTGGCGCTTGGCGTACGCCTTGGCATTCCGCTCCGTCTGTCGGCGTCCCTTGGAGAACAGGTCCACCGCCGCCTGCGCGATGGCCGGCAGCACGAACGCCTCCTCCTTGGCGTCATAGGCCGTGCGCATGCCCAACTCGCGCAGCCGCCCCGCCAGCCTGCCCTGGAAGTAGGCGCCGAACTCGTGGACCCGGTCCTGCAGCCGCCTGGTGTCGAGCGAGCCGACGCGGCCGCCCTCGGTCGCCACCATGTTGAACATGGCATGGTGGACATGGGCGTGCGGGTCGCCGGACATCGGCACCTCCGCCAGGTATGTCACCCCGGTCACGCCGTCCTTGACCTGCAGCGTTGGTCGGGCAGTGTGGTGCCGGAAGGACGCCCAGCCCACTTCGCCCGGATCGGCTCCATCCTTCCCGCCTGCCCCCTTGCGCGCCCAGCCGACCTCCCGGGCGACGTAGCGCATGGTGTCGTCGCTGGCCCCGTCGATGGCCGCCCAGATCGCCGCGGCCTCTGCCGGCGAGGCAGCGAACTCGGCGGCGAGGGACACCGATTTGTGCGGCGCCAGGGTAAGGTCGTAGGCGCTGATCTCGCGTGGCCGGGTCGTCGGCCACTTCTCGCCCGTGTCCGCCCGCCTGGCCTCGAACAGCCGATCCAGCTCTGCGTCGGTCGGTGCCCGGGTGGGATCGATGCCCAGGGCGTCGGCAGCCTCGGGCGCCATGTCAGGGCGCCAGGCAGCCCGGCTGTCCCGGCCGGTGTAGTAAGCGGTCAGGCGACCGCCGGCATCCGGACGTGCCCCTGGCTCCAGGTCGGCGCCCGGCTCCGGTTCCGGCGCGTGCTCCGTCAGGTAGGCGCGGATCAGCTTGCCATCCGAGTTGGCGGCCAGCTTGCGGAAGGTCATCACGGCTTGGCGTCCCGCGTGGGATCGAGGCCGAAGTTGTCGGCGATGGCCTGGACCACATCGAGCGGCATGTCCCGTGTGATCTTTGCCAGCCCCACCGTGATGTCCTTCAGGTAGGCCGACTGGCTGTCCAGGCGGACCAGCAGCGCGCCGATCAGCTCCTCCAAGGAGGGGCCGTCCGGCGCGTCCTTCTTCTCCGGCGTGACCAGCCTGATGATGGTTTCCAGGCTCTCGCCGTGCTGTCGCTGGACGCCGGCGATCAGGGCGATGCCGCCGTTTGCTCCCCGGATGCCCTTGCTGATCTGCACCAGCGTGTCGTCTGCCTCGATGTCCATTGCGCGTGCTCCCATGCCTTCCGGGAGCATGGGGGATGCGGACGCGAACGGCGCCGGCGGCGTCCGCCGGCATTCCGGAGGAATGCAATGGTGTATGCTGACTGACTTGCTGAATCACTGCACTGCCACTGCATAGGGACAGCCCTGCCACCGCACCCCGACCGCATCGCCACTGCACAGCGACAGCACAGGCGCTGCACTACGACTGCACCGCCATTGCATCATCACCGCTCCAGCAGGAACATGCGTCAGCATCGTAAGCGCAGGCTTCCTGAAGGCTGATGGCGCCGGGCCTGCTCCAGCAGGGAGGCGACGGCCAAAAAAGTTCAGAACCCGCCAAAGACGTGGCCCCGTTCGCATCCGCGAGGCGGATTATCGCGTGCATGACGGACAAAGCCCTTACCCAAGTAGTCGAAGGCATACGCAAGCGCCCTTACCGCGGACGGACCGGCTTGTATCGTTGGCTGCGCGCCCACCACGAGCCGCTGGCCCGAGAGTTCGTAACCAATGATCCATCCTGGCAAGATGTCACTGAGATGCTCACCGCGGTCGGCTTCGTGGGCAGGTTTGGAGCACCTCTTCAGGCGGGTGGGGTCCGGCGTGTGTGGCTCACCAGCGATTCTAAGTGGCTGCTGACGGTTGTGGGTTTCGTTGTCTCTGGCGGTGTGGTCCACGTCCTGGATGGAGCTTCTGGACACCCTTATGGCTGGCGTGCGCTCGGCGTGCGCGGCCTTCCC
>JAABUK010003506.1_pt1 | contig 26481 bp, 30 predicted proteins | sample 5559141 | NCBI WGS metagenome assembly JAABUK01 (sample SAMN10711869, study PRJNA513367) | rock metagenome | isolation source: Antarctica rocks | place: Antarctica: Victoria Land, Pudding Butte nord | collected 2016-01-03
TTGGACCACCACCGAAAGCTGTACGGTGAAACCAGTCGGAAAGCCGGATGCCGGAAATCGGCACGTCCGGTTTGATGAGCGGGGACGGGAAACGGCGCTCAGCGACCGCGCCCGTCCTCGACTCTACCGGCATGGCTGGGATTCGGCTGGCGGGTGTCGCGTAAGCTGCTGATTGTGTTTACGGATTGGGTGTCGAAGCCATCCATTCACCCGAGCACGCTGAGCCACACCCGCCATGTCCGACGATACGACCGCGCCGTTCCTGTTTCCAGCCGTGGGCCGCAAGAAAGTCATCGCTGATTTCGACGGCGGCCGGATCACCTCCGATGGCGGCGTCATGCTGTTGGCCGCTGCCGAGCGCCGTTTGGGGATCGCCGATAGCTTGGCAGGTCTGATTGCTGATCCGCGCAACCCATTGTTCGTGACGCACAGCATCGCCGATATCTTGCGGGCCCGCATGCTCGCCATCGCCTGCGGTTACGAGGATGCCGACGACCTCGACCATCTGCGCACTGACCCTGGCTTCAAGCTCGCTTGTGGCCGTCTCCCGGACAGCGGTTACGACCTGTGTTCGCAGCCGACCGTGTCACGCTGGGAGAACGCGCCCAGCTTACGCGAGGTGGTGCGGCTGACCTACGCCATGGTTGATACCTATTGCGCCAGCTACGCCCGCCCACCAGCCAGGGTCACATTGGATATCGACGACACCGTCGACGTCGTGCACGGCCATCAGCAGATGGCCTTGTTCAATGCGCACCATGACGAGCGCTGCTTCATGCCGATCCACGTTTACGACACGGTCAGCTCACGCCCGGTCGCCATTGTGTTGCGGCCCGGCAAGACCCCGTCCGGACACGAAGTCCGCTGTCACGTCCGGCGCTTGGTGCGCCGCATCCGCAAGCATTGGCCCACCACGCGGCTGACGATCCGCGGCGATGGCCATTACGGCCGTCCCGAGGTGATGGCGTAGTGCGAAGCCAACACCGTGGACTACATCTTCGGCCTACCCGGCAACGCGGTGCTGAACCGATTGCTTGAAGAAGCCGCCGACGATGTCCGGGTCCGACGCGCCGAGGCCCAAGCGCCAGTGCTGCGACGCTATGCCGAGACCTGCTACGGCGCCAAGTCATGGGGCCAGCAGCGCCGGGTCTCGGCCAGGATCGAGGCCAGCACCATGGGGTTGGACATCCGCTGCGTGGTGACCAACCTCGAAACCGGCAGCGCCGAATGGCTGTATGACACCCTGTATTGCGCGCGCGGCCAGGCGGAAAACCTGATCAAGCTCCACAAGGGCCAACTCGCGTCGGACCGCACCAGGTGCCGATCAGCACTCGCCAACCAGGTCCGCCTCGTGCTGCACACCGCCGCCTACTGGCTCATGCTGACGGTGCGCGATGCCATCCCCAAACCCCAGCCGCTCGCCACGGCCGAATTCACTACGCTGCGTCTGCACCTGCTCAAGATCGCAGGGCGCATCACCGAAACGGCGACACGGGTCCGCATCGCGTTTGCCAACGCCTGCCCCGAAGCCGAGTTGTTCCGCGGCGTCGCACGCAGCCTCCAGCTCGCCGGGCCATAAACGCCGGGGCCATCGACCCCGGATCCGCCCCGTCTCACCAACCCCAACGCCCAGCACCTCCGGACCGAAATCGCGATGAAACAAGCGTGTCGTCGAACCTTGTTCGCCGCTCAGCTTGTGGAATGAACGTCAGCGCGCTGAATAGGATGGGTTAGCGCGATCGTCGCCTCCACCACGCTCATGCCGGACATGCGGCCGTGCGGCGGCATGCTCAGCGTCCAGCGGGGGTCGAGGCCCAGCACCTCGCCCATGCGGGCATAATAGGGGACGCGGCAGACTACCAAGCCGTCCACCTGGTTCTTATCAATGCCGCAATCCTTGATCGCGGCGCGGAATGCCTGGGCGGCGATGCCGTACTCGTCGGTTTCCGGAAAGCTGCCATAGGCGGTAGTACAAACCCCAATGACCGCGATTTTGTCACTCAGGTTGCGTGTGTCGTCCAAGGTCAATTCCATTCGAAGCAGGGCCGGGGGTGTGTTACTCAGATCATGGTCTTCGCGCCACACGAACAGCTAGCAGCCGGGCGGGCGTCCCGGCGCCCGGCTTACGTTCGGGTCAAAGGCCCAGGTACGCCTTGCGCACGAAATCCGATCGCCGCAGCTCGTCCTTGGTGCCGCGCAAGGCCACCTGGCCGTTCGCCAGCACCAGACCGCGAGTGGCGATGTTGAGGCAGGAGGCGTTCTGCTCCACGAGCAGCAGCGATATGCCTTGTTCCCGGATGCTTGCTAGCTGCTCGAATACTTGGCCGGCTAGCAGGGGGGAGAGGCCGAGGGAGGGTTCGTCGAGCATCAACAGGGCCGGGCCGTTCATCAGGCCGCGGCCGATAGCGAGTGCCTGTTGCTCGCCACCGCTCATCGTGCCGGCCATCTGATTGCGCCGCTCGGCCAGGCGCGGCACCAGGCTGAAGATGCTGTCGATCGCGGTCTCGAGGCTGAGGCCGCCCTGTCGCTTGATGTAGCTGACAACCAGATTCTCCCGCACCGAGAGGTGGGAGAAGATGCGCCGACCCTCCGGCACGTGGGCGATGCCGGCATGGGCGATCTGGTAGGGCTTCAGCCCGGCGAGATTGCGACCGTCCAGCCGCACGGTGCCGCCCTTGCGGTCGACCAGGCTGGAGATGCTGCGCAGGATGCTGGACTTGCCGGCCCCATTGGCGCCGAGCAACACGAAGATCTCGCCCCGCTCTACGGCAAAGCTGGCGCCCTGCACGGCTCGCAGCCCGCCATAGCTGATCTGCAGGTCGTCCACGGCGAGCAGGCTCATGTTGGGGCCTCGTGTTTGCCCAAATAGGCTTCAATCACTACCGGGTTGTGCACGATTTCCTGTGGAGCGCCGCTGGCAATCACCTTGCCGAAGTGCAGCACGATCAGGCGCTGGGCCAGCGCCATCACCACCGGCATCACGTGCTCCACCAGCACGATCGAGATGCCGCGCTGCCGGCTGAGCATGCGGACGGCGGCGATCAGCTCCTGCGCCTCGTCGCTGGTAAGGCCGGACAGGCTTTCGTCCAGCATCAGCAGCCGGCAACTGCCGGCGATGGCGCGGGCGATCTCGACGCGTTTGCGCTCCGCGAGGGTTAGGTCGCCGGGCAGCAGGTCCCGCTTGCGGGTAAGGTCGAGCAGGGCTAACACGCCCTCCACCTCCGCCGCGATGGTGCGGCCGTTCGGGGGGCTCTCGCTGGCGGCGACGGTCACGTTGCCCTGCACCGTCAGGCTGTCGAAGAGGCGGATCTTCTGGAAGGTGCGGCACAGCCCGGCCCGGCGCCTGCTGTGCGCCGGCTGCCGCGTGATGTCGTGCCCCATGAAACTGATGCTGCCCTTCACCGGTCGCATGGCGCCGCCGATGATCTCGAACAGCGTGGATTTTCCGGCGCCGTTCGGGCCGATCAGGCCCAGGATTTCACCGGGATCGACGTGGAAGGAGACACCCTTCAGCACCTCAAGCCCGCCGAAATTCTTCTCGATGCCTTCGACTTCAAGCGCGGGCGTCATCGGCCTTCTCCGGTGGAGCGCGGCTGACGGCGGAACAGGCCGACGATGCCGCGCGGCGCATACAGCACCACCAGCAGCAGCACGACGCCATAGACCAGGATGTCGCCTCCCTGAATGCCGAGCGTGGTGGCGCCCCAGTTGGTTCCTTCGCTCAGCAGCGTTGCGGCGAGGCCGCCGATTACTGGGCCGAGTGCGGTGCCGAGCCCGCCGATTAGCGCTGGCAGCTGGATCTGGATGCCCTGGAACAGGCCGAAGGCGGTACCAGGATCGATCGACAGGTAGAACTGCACATGCAGCGCGCCGGCGATGGCGGTCATGCCGGCGCTGATCACCAGGCCCGACAGCTTCACCGACAGCACGTTGACGCCGCTGGCCGCCGCCGCGTGCTCGTCATCCCGCACTGCCTGTAGCTGAAGGCCGAAGCGGCTGCGCAGCAGCCAGCGGGTGAAAAAATAATAGACCAGCACTACGCCGAGATCGATCCAGAGGAAGGCCGTGGGCTCGCGGAACTGCATCGCCGAAGGCATGGTGCCGCGGTAGTTCACCGCCAGCCCCGCATCGCCGCCGGTCAGGTCCACCATGTAGCGGGCAATCTTTTCGAACCCCAGCGAGATCACTACCGTGCCCAGCGCAAAATACACGCCGCGCGACCGCATCGTTGCTAGGCCGATGATGACCGCGAACCCGGCGGCTACCAGGGCGGCGATCCACAGACCGATCCACGGCGTGACCCCGGCCTCGTTGAACAGCAACGCCGTGACGTAGGCGCCGACGCCGAAGAACACGCCGTGCCCCAACGAAAGCTGGCCGCCAATCCCGGCAATTACGTTCCAGGCCTGGCCCAGCATAAGGAAGATCAGCGCCCGCACCACAACGGAGACGATGTAGCTGTTGGTCCAAGTGGGAGCGCTGGCGACCAGGGCCACTACCACGGCGCAGCCGAGGACGTGCCGCATGTCGAAGGCGGGGGCAGGCCGGGTCGCGCTGACCGGAACGGCGGCAGTCAATGTGCCGACTGCCGGCCGAACAGGCCATAGGGTCGGAAGGCCAGGAACAGCAGCAGCAGGAGATACAGCGGGATGTCCTGCAGCGCCGGCGTCCAGAAGGCGCTGGTCAGCTGCTGCACCACACCGCAGATTAGCCCGCCGATGAATGCTCCGCCGACGCTGCCCAGTCCGCCCAGCACGGTGGCAATCAGCGCGATCGGCATCAGCACGAAGCCCACCGTGGGGCTCACGGGGTAGTACGTCACCAGCACGGCCCCTGCGAGCCCGGCCAGTCCCGTCGCCAGGGCGAAGGCGGTGACGTTGATCCACTGCGCGTTCTGGCCGACGATCTCCGCCGCCTCCGCATCGTCGGCCACCGCCCGCACCATCTGGCCCCACCGGCTCAGGCGCAACACGCCTTCCACCAGCAGTACGCAGACCACGGCGATAACGAAGGCCACCACCTGCGCGTAGCTCACGAACACAGAGCCGATTAGCAGGTATTGCGCGCCCCAGGCGTCATGGATCGCCCGCGTCTCTGGCGAGAACACCAGCTGCGCCAAGGATTGCAGGATCAGCGCCAGGGCGATTGCCGCCAGCAGCTGCTGCAGCGTGGTGCGCCCGACATAGCGGCGATAGATGGTGCGGTAGATCACGACCCCCAGCCCACCTACCAGGAACGGCGCGATGAACACGGTGAGCAGCGGATCCAGGCCCAGATAGGTGAACACCAGGAAGCCGGTGTACATCCCGAGCATCACCATCTCGCCATGGGCGAAGTTGACGACGCGCATGACCCCGAAGGCCAGGCTGAACCCCACCGAGAACAGGCCGTAGACCCCACCCAGCAGGAGGCCGCTGACTAGGGCTTGCAGCATGCGGCGACCGCTCCCTGAGTCATGCCGAAGGGGTAGGGTCTGGGCGAAAGCGGAGGAGCGTAGCCCCGTCCTGGGGGGAGAACACTGCCGTTACCTTCATGCCGGAGCGCACGGCGTCGGCCGGGATGTCCACGACGTTGGAGAGCACGCGCGGGCCTTCCTGAAGCTCGACCAGCGCCACGTTGTAAGGCAGCAGGTCGGCGAAAGCGGGGTGGAAGGCGTGATGGTAGACGATGTAGGACCACACCGTGCCACGCCCGCTCATCGCCTCCCAGGCAAAGTCCTCCGCCAGGCAGTTGGCGCAGCATGGGCCCATCGGCATCTGCACATGGCCGCAACTTCGGCAGCGTGGCAGCATGACCCGGCCCTGCTGCAGCCCATCCCAGTACGGTTGCGTGTACTTGTCGGCGGCTGGCGTGGGCAGCGTGCTCATGCCAAGGCGTCCCGTCCATACAGGATCGAGGCGGTGAATTCACGGAAGCCGCCGGTGGCGCAGAACTGGGCCACGGCACTGTCCGGCACCTGGCGCGGTCCGGCTTCCCCGCGCAACTGCCGGAACAATTCTACGTGGTGCAGCCAGCCGACCATATACCCCTCCGACAGCTGGCCGCCATTGGTGTTTAGCGGTAGCGCACCGTCCAGCGCGATGCGGCCGCCCTGGATGAAGTCCAGCGCCTCGCCCTTGCCGCAAAAGCCGTAATTCTCCAGCGAATGCAGCACAGCCGGGGCATGCGCGTCTTGAACGTACAACAGGTCGACGTCGCTGGGCCCCAGGCAGGCCTTACCGTAAAGCTCGGCCGCGGAGGCGCGCATATGCGGCATCATTAGATGGTCGTCGTTCTCGATCATGCGTAGCGCGTCCTGCCGGCCGATGCTCAGCAGATGGACGGGATGGTCGACCAAGTCTGCCGCGATCTCCGCATCGGCCAGGATCAGGCAAACGCCGCCATCGGTGATGAGGCAGATGTCGGAGCGGCGGAGCGGCCATACCACCCAGCGATCGGCCAAGTATTCCGCCTCCGTCATCGACTCCCGCCGGAAGGCGATTGGGTTCAGCGAGGCATTATGCCGCTGCGTCAACGCCACGGCGCCGAGCAGGTCGCGGTCCTTCTCGCGCCCGTACTGATGCAAGTAGCGCTGGAAGCCGAGCCCGGCGAATCCGGCCGGGTTCAGGAAGCCATAGGGCGCCCCGAACGCATCATAGCTGCCGGCGAAGCGGAAGCCGCCGGTGCGCTGATTGGTGGCATAGACGCCGGCGACGACGGAGGCCTGGCCTGACGCGATCAGCGCGGCGGCATAGGCGACGGTGAAGGCGGCCGTGCCATAGTGCAGGCTGCCACTTACCCGCGGGTTGAGCCCGATGATCTGGCCGAACCGGGTCGGCTCCATCTGGCCAGAGCCGTCCTGCGTCATCTCGGTCAACAGTCCGTCGATGCGCCCGCGGTCGATGCCGCTCTCGGCCAGCGCCATTTTGTACGCACCGGCGCCCAGGTCCCACGCGGACTTGCCGGGGTGCTTGCCTTGTATGGTCGCACTGGCGGCGATCATGGCGACCTTACCCTTGAGCCTGTTCGCGGCCACTTGTTGTCCCAGCCTGTTTCCCATGTTCGACGATGGAGCAGCGCCACCGACTGGGCCAATAGCAAATGCGAATAACAGCCATAGCATAGGTTGCTTTGCGGCCCGGCTATCGCAGGCGGGTATCTGGTCGTGCGGTAACGGTATTAGTCGGCGGGACCCCGGGCTGGCAGGCTCGCCACAACGAAGTCAGGGAGACTCAGGGATGGCCAGGCTCGATGTACTGGAGGGTGTTCAAGTCGTAGAGTACGGCGACCATCATGCCGCCGCCGTCACTGCCTACCATCTGGGTCTGGCCGGCGCCGACGTAGTGCTGGTCGAGCCGCCGGAGGGCTGCGCGCTGCGGCAGCATCCATCGCTGTTCGCCTTTGCCGGTCGGGGTCGCCGCCTGGTCACCTTGGCCGATCACCTGGTTCAGCACAGACCGGCACCGGATGTCCTGCTGCGGCCAGCCTATCCAACTCCTGAGCTGGAGGCCAACATCGCGCGTCGCCGGGTCGACTCGGACTGGCAGCGCACCCTGTTGGTCGATTTTCAGGAGAGCGATGGCACCCAGCTGACCGAGCTGACGGCGCAGGCGGAGTGCGGGATCACGGCTTTCCTGGGCCGCGCCGGCGCCCCGCCGCGCCGGGTTGGGTATGAGATGATCAGCCACTCCGCCGGAATGCTGGCAGCCCAAGCTGTGGTGGCGGCGCTGATGCAGCGGGGCGAGGGAAGGGGCCAATCGATCCGGGTGCCGATGTCGCGCGCAGCGGCGGCGATCCTGAACAACGTGACCACGGCCAGCGTGGCGCCCGAGCAGCCCACGCACTTCAGCCAGGGCTGGTCGCACGATCCCTCCACGGGCGTCGTGGCGGCGGATGGCGCGTTCGAGATCCTGTTCTACGGCACCGCCAACGTTACCGGTTGGGTGGCTTTCTGCGCCTCGATTGGCGCCGAGACGCTGGCAATCGATCCCCGTTTCGACACTCATGCCAAGCGCTTAGATCACCCCGCCGACCTCAGCCGGGCGCTGGAGCCCTGGACCCGGCAACGGCCGCGGGCGGAGCTGATCGACTTGGTGCGTGCGGCTGGCGGCACGGCGATGCCGAAGCACACGATCACCCAGGCGGCGGCGTGGGAGCAGACGCAGGCCAACGGCATGATCGACGCGCACAGTGGCCTGCCCGCCGCGCCCTGGGTGCTCAATGGCGTGCGGGCGGCCACGACATGAGGCCGCTCGACGGTATCCGCGTCGTGGACGTAACCGAGGGCGCGCAGGGGCCCTATGCCGCCTCGCTGCTGGCGGATCTGGGCGCCGAAGTCGTGAAGCTGGAGCGGCCTGGTGGCGAGATGATGCGCAGCAGCGGCCCGTTCATCGGCGGCCTGGCGCTGCCGTGCCTGACCATCTGCCACGGTCGCACCGCTTGCGTCACACTGGACTTGAAGGACCGCGATGCCATGGCCGGTGTCCGCGCCCTGGTCGCCTGCGCGGACCTGTTCGTGCAAAACTGGAAAATCGGTACGGACGAGAAGCTCAGCCTCGACTTCGCTGCCTGTGTCGCCCTGAACCCGCATTTGGTCTATGTCCGCAGCTCCGGCTTCGGCGGCGAGGGCCCCTACGCACGCGAAGGCTCGATGGACATGCTGTCACAAGCGGCGAGCGGCATGGCGAGCCTGTCCGGCTTGGCCGGCACGGCGGGCGAGCGGGCCCGCACGCCAGTGCTGGACTTCGTGTCCGCCTTCACCTGTGCCGAAGCGGCCATGCTGGGGCTGGCGGCCCGTGCCCGCAGCGGTACGGCGCAGTTCGTCGACACCAGCCAGCTCGCCTCGGCGCTGGACGCCATGGGGCCAGAGGTGGCCGCCGCCCGCCATGGCCCGCTTGGCCCGGCGGAAGGCCGCTCGCGCCACACCTGCGGCGGCTTTTTCGCCACCGCGGACGGACAGTGGCTCGCCGTCGAATGCGTCACCGCGCAGCACGAGGCCGGGCTGGCTGCAGCGTTCCCTGGTGCGGCCGACCACGGCGTCCTGGTTGCCGCCGTGGCCGAACAAACGATGACGGACGCCTGCGCCACGCTGGCCCGCCATGGCGTGCCGCATGCCAAGGTGGTCCGCCACTTCGACGCCAGCGCGATCGAGCGGCGACCCGGCAATCTCCAACGTTATATCGACGCCACGGCTGGCGAGATCCGATTTCCGGAAGCGCCCTGGATCTTCTGCGGCACCCCCGTGCGGGCCGGGGCGCCATTGGGCCCGCCTGGGCGGGATGACGCGGCCTTTCCCGCCTTGCGGCGCCGCTGGCAGGCTGCCCACGCGCAGCGGGGTGCGGCAGCGTGATCGCCCGGCGCCGCCTGCTTGGCACCGCCGCAGCTTTGGCAGCGAGCCGCGCCCATGCCGACCCGCTGCCGATCGTGATCGGCGCGCCTAACTCGCTCACCGGTGGCCTAGGCGAGAGCGGGCGGCAGGTGGTCAACGGGCTGACGATCGCCATCGATGCCATCAATGCGTGCGGCGGGATCAAGCGGCTCGGCGGCGCCCGGCTTGCGGTGTTGCCCGCCGACACCTCTAGCGACAACCCGCAGCAGGCAGCCAGCGTGACCCGGCGGTTAATCAGCGAGGGCCGGGCCGTGGGCTTGGTCGGCGCCCATACCAGCACCATGACGCTTAGTGCGCAGATCGAGGCGGAGCGGGCTTCCGTGCCGATTGTCACCACCTCCTACGCCGACCAGATCGTGCAGCGCGGCTTTCGGTTCACCTTCAAGCTGCCGCCCCAGGCGAGCAGCTTTGCCGCCGCAAATGTGGAGTACCTGCAACGGCTGTTCGCCGATGCCGGGCGGCCGTTGCGCAAGGTGGCGGTGTTCTATGGCACCGACGCCGCCAACACGGCTGCGGGCAGGGCGACAATCGGCCTGCTGCAAGGCGCCGGGCTGGAGCTGGCGGCGACCGGGGTCATTCCATCGCCCATGACGGACCCGACGCCGGTAGTGCGTCCGGCGCGGGAGGCCAGGCCCGACCTGTTGATCGCGCATCTGTTCACGCCGGACATGATCCTGGTGGTGCATGCTCTGCGCGCCGTGGGCCTCATGCTGCCGGTGCTGACCAGCGGTTCCGGCGTCACGCTGCGCTCAGTCCCGGAGGGGCTGGGCAATGAGGCGGACGGGTTCATGGGCACGGTCGCCTGGAACAGCGATTTGGCTATTGAAGGCGTTCCGGCCTTCCTCGATGCCTTCCGAGCCCGCTACCCGGACCAGCCGTTCGCACCACAGGAGGCGGGGGAGGGCTATGCGGCCGGCCAGTTGTTCGGGCAGGCGATCGAGGCGGCGGGTAGTGCCGAGCCAGTGGCGATCCGCGACGCACTGGCCTCGATCTCGGTGCGGACAGTGATGCCTGGCGGGCCTATCCGCTTCGATGCTGCCGGGTTGAATCGGTCAAGTGAGCCGATACTGGTAGAGTGGCAGAACGGAAAGCTGCGCACGATCTGGCCCAAGCAATATCAGACGGTGCCGCCGTTGCTACGATAGGAAACGCCATGGGGATCGAGGCAGAGCTTATCGTCGACTCGAAGGACGAGATCGGCGAGGGGCCGGTGTGGAACACGGCGCAGCAGGCGCTGTATTGGGTCGATTGCGTCAATCGCCGCCTGCGCCGGCGTGGCCCGGCGGACACACCCTATGCGGAGTGGAAGCTAGCCCGCATGCCGGGCTCCTACGCGTTCCGTCTGGATGGCACGCTGCTGCTGGCCTCGCGCAATGCGTTGTCGCTACTGGATCTCTCCAGCATGACCGAGATGGACATCCCGGCGGGATCGGTCGATTTCGCACAGGAGCGGTTCAACGATGGCGCCTGCGACCGCGCTGGCCGGTTCTGGGTCGGCACCATGGAGCGGACGCAGGCGGCGCCGACAGGATCGTTGTATTGCGTGTCGCCCGATCTATCGGTTCGCCGGATGGACACCGGCGTCACGGTCGCCAACGGCATCTGCTGGAATCCGGACTCAACAACGATGTACTTCGGAGATAGCCGGGCCGGGGTGTACGCCTACGACTTCGACTTGGCCTCGGGCACGGTGGCCAACCGCCGCCTGTTCCTCGGCCTTCACCAGCTGCTGACCTTCCCGGATGGCTGCGCCATGGACGCCGATGGCGGTCTCTGGGTCGCCGAACCCGGCAGCAGCGGCGTGCACCGCTACGATCCCGATGGCCGCCGCGAACGCTCGGTGCACCTGACTGCGGCCAAGCCCGCGAGCTGCGCCTTTGGTGGGCCGGATCTGTCGACCTTGTATGTCACGACGCTGCGACACCGCATTGCTGCGGATCCAACGGGTTGGGCTCCAGGCCCGGCCGATGGCGCCGTGTTCCGCGCCAACGCTGGCGTTCGTGGGCTAGCGGAGCCGCTATTCGGCGGTTAGGGCAGGGCGGGTTAAGGCAAAGCGGGCGAGATCGTCGAGTCTTCCTTGGGATAGACGGTGCGCAGCTTGCCATCGATCCAGCTGACCAGGATGCCGATCGAGTTGTTGCGCATGCCGTTCTCGCCGAAGCTGACGGGCCCGCCGGGCAGCACCGACTGCACGTTTGTCTGCATCAGCGCGTCGCGGATCTTCTTCGGATCGGCGCTGGCGGCTTTCTCGATGGCAGCAGCGATGATCTCACCCACTGCGAAGCCCTCGCCGGCTTCCTGGGGGGCGAAGGGTTCGTCAGGGTACTTGGCGTGGTACAGCACTCCGAACTCCTTGCTGCCCGGCGTCGGCAGGTCCCAGTTCCAGGCCAGGGTGCCCATCAGGTTGTCGCCTTGCTTGCCCAGGGTCTGCCCCAGCGTCTTCACGCTGATGCCCGAGCCGCTGCCGATGATCGGGATCATGATGCCCAGGCTGCGCAGCGCCCGGGTGATCAGGATGGTGTCGTTGACGAAGGCATTGAGGAACAGCACGTCGGGCTTGGATTGCAGCACCGGTCCTACCACGCTGGTCGGGTCGGCCAAGTTGCCGGAGAAGGTGCTGGTGGCGACCACCTGCGCTCCGGCCTTCTTGGCGATCTCGGCATAGGCCTTGCCGATTGATTGGCTGGCGGCGTCCGCGCCATAGAAGATGGCAACGCGCTGCACCTTCTTTTGCTTCAGCTCCTGGTACAGGGCCACGATGTCGTCGAAGCCCTCCTGCGCAAGCACGCTGGCCTGCGGGGCGACCTTGAAGGTGTATTTATAGCCGCGCTGCACGATCTGGTCGGAGTACGAGGTGGTCAGGATCGGCACCTCGCCGCGCTCGGCCTCGATCTGCGCGCTAAGCGTCATGGTGCTGGTATGTGCGCCGACCAGAACGGCGACCTTGTCCTGAGTGATAAGGCGCCGGGTCACGCTTGCGGCGGTGGCTGGGTCGTCGCTGGTTGTGTCGGCCGGGAGGATCTCAAGCTTGGCGCCGCCCAGCGCCTTAATGCCGCCGCGCAGGTTGATCTGCTCGGCTGCGACCTGCAGCCCGGCCGCCACATTGCGCCCGCCTTCGCCGAAGCCGCCGGTCATGGAGTTGGGTGCGCCGATGCGGATCGTGGCTGGCGTGCCTTGTGCCCGCGCGACGTTGACCAACGGCAGGAACGCGGCGGCGGTCAGAATGCCGCGGCGGTTAAGCGCCAGGCCACGGCGGGCTGCATCGGTCATCGGCACGTCCTCCAGTTATGCAGTGTTTGCAGCCAGTGCAGAGGTTTCGCGGCCGCTGCGCCAATACCTTCTGCTCTGCCCGGGAATGCCGCGCCGGCATCGGTGGGTGCGATGCCGCGCAGGCATCCGACACATGCCCCCTTCGCCACTTGTCAGCGGAGCAAGCGGCTCGGTAACGTTCTTCCCTGTCCGGGGCAGGGCCCGGTCAGGAGGGTTCGATGGCAGATACGGCGCAACCAACCAACTGGGGTCGCTGGGGCGAGACCGATGAGCGGGGGACGGCCAACTACGTCACCCCGGAATTGCTGACTGCCGCAGCCGGGCTGGTGCGGCGTGGGAAGGTTTACAGCTTGTCGCTGCCGATCCAGTCGCAGGCGGTGCCAGTGGCCCCGCGCCGCGGGCCGCCACAGCATTTCATGACCCTGGATGGCGGCGACTATGCAGCCGGGCTCACCCGCAAGAGCGGCTTCCAGGCCTCAGACGATTATCTGGCGCTATACACCCATGGCAGCACACATATCGATGCGCTGGCGCATGTCTGGTACGATGGGACGCTGTACAACGGTTTCTCCGCCAATACGCTGCGCAGCACGGGCGCCGGCAAATGCGGCATCGACAAGCTTGGCCACTTAGTTGGCCGCGGCGTGCTCCTTGATTTCTGCCGCCATCGTGGGGAGACACCGCTGGCGGGCGGCACGGTGCTCGGCCCCGAAGACTTCGCTGCGTGCGCTAAGGCCCAAGGCGTGGAATTGCGCCAGGGTGACATCGTGCTGATGCGCACCGGCTGGCTCGCCAGTTTCGACGAGCGGGACCCCGCGATTTTCTTCCGCAGCGAACCCGGCATCGGCCTTGCCGCCGGCGAATGGATCGGCAAACAGGGCTTCGCCGCCATTGGTGCCGACAACTACGCAGTCGAGGCCATTCCGACGGAAAACGGCATCTCCGCCCCCGTGCACCGCCGGTTGCTCCGCGACTATGGCTGCTCGCTGATGGAGCTGATGGTGCTGGACCGGCTGGCGGCGGAGGAGGTTTGGGAGTTCATGTTCGTAGCGGCGCCCCTGATGATCACCGGCGGCGTCGGCAGCCCCATCAACCCCCTCGCCATCTGCTAAGGGTGCTCGGGATGGGGATGTTGGGCGAAGTAGTCCTGGATGAGCCGCTTGCTGATCTTGCCGGTATCGGTCAGCGGCATGTCCTCGTTGGCCACCAGGTCTATCCGGTGCGGCACCTTGTAGGCGGCTGCATTGGCCTTGCAGTAGCGAGCCAGGTCCGCCGGCGTGGCGCTCTGCCCGGGCTCCAGCACTACCATGGCGGCCAGCACCTCGTCCCGCTCCGGGTCTGGGATGCCGACCACGGCGGCGAAGCGTACGGCGGGATGTGCGTGCAGCAACTCCTCGACTTCCGCCGGCGCCACGTTGATGCCGCCAGTCTTGACCATCTCCTTGTTGCGTCCACGGAAGTACACGTTGCCCTTGTCATCGAGGTAGGCGACGTCCCCGGTGTAGAACCAGTTCTCGGCATCGATGGCCTCCTTCGTGCGCGCCGGGTCATTGTAGTAGCCTGGCGTCACATAGCCGCGTATGCGGATTTCACCGGTCTCGCCCGCCGGCAACACGGCGTGGGTGACCGCGTCCACCACCTGCAGCTCCGTGCCCGGCAGCGCCGTGCCGGAACTGCCGACGCGGTCCGCCATCGGGATGCGGCAATCCGCGACGGCGCTGTTGCCATAGCCTTCGGTCAGGCCATAGCAGGTGGTCATCTCATAGGCGCCCATCTCCTGCAGCATAGGCAGCGAGTGCGGCCAGCCAAGGCCGGTGCGCAGCGAAGTGAGGTCACGCGAAACACGCTCCGGATGGGTGTGCATCTGCAGGACCATATTGGGCATGGTATACAGCACGCTGATGCGCTCCTGCTCGATTAGCCGCAGCGCGTCGCCGGCGTCGAAACGGTATTGCAGCACGATGGCGCCACCATGCGTCAGCACGGCAAACAGCGCGTTGGCGCAGGCGAAGCTCCAGAACATGGAGACGGTCATCAGCATTCGGTCATGGGGCGTGAGGTGCATGCGCTCGCCGATGCCGTGCATGTTGCCGACCAGGCCGAAGTGCAGCAGCGGCACCGCCTTAGAGCGGGCGGTCGAGCCCGAGGTGAACAGCAGATAGGCGGGCGCATCCGGCTGCACCGCCTGCTCCAACCTATCCAGCTCGTTGTCGTGCGCGTGTCCTCCGGCCAGCATCTCCGCCCAGGACAGGGCACCGAACGGCGCGCCCTCGCCGATGGCGACGACCTGACGCAGCAGCGGCACGTCGCGAACCAGGCCGTCGATGCCGGCCAGCTCCGCGGTAAAATCGCGCGAGCCGGACCGGCTTTCCATGAGCAGCACCGAAGTGTCCGACAGCGCCAGGGCGTGCTGCAACTCCGCACTGCGCCACCAGGTGTTCAGCGCCACCATAGTTGCGCCGAGCGATGTGATGGCGAAGGCGGCGAGCAGCCATTCCTGACGATTGCCCATCAGGATGGCCACCTTGTCGCCGGGCCGCACCCCCAGGCCATGCAGGCCACGAGCGACCACGCGCGACGCGGCGCGGAAGGCGGCGTAAGTTAGGCGCGTCTCGCCGTCCACCAGGAACAGGACATCGGGTTGGCACGCCGTGATCTCGGCAAGCAGGGCCGGCATTGTTCGGCTGTGGGACATATCCATCGCGGTTCTCCTCGGCGGGGGCGCGATCTTACGGCGCGGCGGTCGCGGGCAAGCAATGCCATCTGTGCGAACAGCCATGCGGCATCGGCATCGTGCAGCCGGATTGGGTCAGTGCACCTTGCCGCGCCAATGCCCGGCATTGACCAGCTTGTCGACCTCCTCCCGCATCAGTTCGACCATCTGGGTGGCGGCGCGGTTGTGCCGCAGGTCTTTGCGCATGACGATGGCGAGGCTCCAGGTGATGCCCGGCCGGACGATACGCGTGGCCCGCAAGGTGCCGTGCTCCACGTCCTCGGCCACCGAGGCATAGGTCAGCACCGTATGGCCAAGCCCGTACTGCACCAGGCCCTTGATGATCGCCAATCCATCGACCTCCATGGCGGGCTTCAGCACATGCCCCCGTGCCGCCAATGCACTGGCCACCAGTTGGCGCAGGCTGTGCAACGCGGCCGGCAGGATCAGCGGCATCGCTGCCACCTCATCCAGGCCGATCCCGTCCGTTGCCGGTGCACCCGGCGGCGAGATCAGATACATTTCCTCCTCCAGCAAAGGCACCTGGATCAGGTCGGCGGTCTGGCGCGAGTTGTGCAGGATGGCGATATCGGCGCGGCCGCTAACCAGCCATTCATGCAAGTGGCCGCTGAAGCCTTCCATTACCCGAATATCTACGTTCGGGCAGGTGTCACAATACCGGGCCAGCAGCGGCGGCATCAGCACCCGACCCGCTGCTGGCGGCACGCCCAAGGTCAGCTTGCCGGAGGCCGCCGACGCGCAGCTCACCACATCGTCGCGCACCTGACGCATATCGCGCAAGATCACGCCGGCCTTCTGCAGCAGCATCTCGCCAGCGGGCGTAAGGGTCACGCCGCGGCCATGGCGCAGGAACAGCTCGACCCCAAGTTCCGATTCGAGCTTGTGTACCTGTCGGCTCAGGGCAGGCTGCGCGATACGAAGCTGGACGGCGGCCTTGGAGAACGAGCTCAGCTCGGCAATGGCTGCGAAATACCGAAGTTCTCGAAATTCCATTCTGATGTTCCATCCTTGCGGTGCCCAGTCTTCGCCAAACCTTGCCGTTGTATAAAGAGCGTCGTACCCGATGGTGTCCATCCATCAACTGCCCTTGAGCACGGGGCGCCGAGGGGACCAGCATGAACACTGCACTTTGCCAGCGCCTGGATCTGCAGGCACCGATCATCCAGGCGCCGATGAACTGGGCCACCGATGCCCGACTGGTTGCGGCTGTCTCGGAGGCAGGCGGCCTGGGCACGCTGGGCCCCAATGCCGGGCAGCAGACGCCGGTGCCGAACCCCGAGGCGGTGGCCGAGCGGCTTCGTGTGCAGATCCGGGCGGTGCGCGCCGCCACCAGTCGCCCCTTTGCCGTAAACGTGCCGATCGGGGGTGGTGCTAGCCGGGTCTATAGCGACGCCTCAGTGCGGGTGGCCATCGAGGAGCGGGTGCCGATCGTGATCGTCGTGACCGGCAGCCCCGAGGTCTATACCGCGGCCTTGAAGGCAGCCGGCGCGTTCGTGCTGCATGCCGTGGCTTCCGTCCGCCATGCCCTCAAGGCCCAGGCCTGCGGCGTGGACGCCGTAGTGGCGGAGGGCTTCGAGGGCGGCGGACACAGCGGCTTCGCCGAGCTGTCAATGGGAGTGCTGGTCAACCAAGTGGCGCGTGCGGTCCAGATACCGGTGGTCGCGGCCGGCGGCATCACCGATGGCCGCGGCCTGGTCATGGGCCTCGCGACTGGGGCGCAGGCGGTTTACATGGGCACCCGCTTCATGGCCTGTACCGAGTCCCCGATCCATGCACGGGTGAAGCAGGCGCTGGTGGACGCCGACGACGTCAGCACCTTATCCTGGGGCCGCACCACGGAGGTGGCGCGCACGTTGGACAACACCTTCGCCCGCCGCTTCCGCGAAATGGAGCAATCGGGGGCAAGCCCGGCCATGCTGCACCACTTCATCGCCGACTACCCGCCCGGCCCGAACCGCCGGGTTGGCGGGTTGCTGCATGGCGACTTGGAGCAGGGGGAGATCTATGCCGGGGCCGGGGCCGGACTGATTACGGCGGTGCTTTCGGCGCGGGAGATCCTTGATCACACGATGCAGGAGGCGCGGCAGGTGGCGGGCGGCCTGGCGTCGTTGCTCGGAGCTAGTGATACCCGGACCATGTAGGCGCCATCCCGCGAAGGTATTGGCGACCTGGCCGTGAGCGGTGCTTCGCTATACCCGGCCAACATCGTCAAAGGGAGCTGAACGTGGACAAACCCCAGGCGCGCACGCTGCCGGCGCTGATGGACGAACTGGCGGAACGCTTTCCGAATCGGGTCGCCTTCATCGATGGCGATCGGCGGCTGACCTTTGCTCGGTTCCGCAGCGAGGTGCGGCAACTGGCCCGCGGCTTCCATGCCTTGGGGGTGCGCCACGGCGACACCGTCGCCTTGATAATGGGCAACCAGATGGAGTGGCTGCTGGTCGACTTCGCCGTTACCCTGCTCGGTGGCGTGCTGGCCGCCGTCAACACCTGGTGGCGGCATACCGAACTACTCCACGCGCTCGCGGTCAGCGACAGCTCGGTACTGGTGATGGTCGATCGCTATCTCGGCAACGACTACACCGCTGCCCTGCGCACCATCGAACCCGCGATGCTGCCGAAGCTGCGCCACATCGTCTGCCTGGGCGACGAGGCCCCGCAAGGCTCTATGCCATTCGCGCAACTCTCGACGCTAGGCGACACCGTGGATGATGCGGTGATCGACGCCGTGGCGGCCGCGGTACAGCCCGAGGACCCCGCCTACCTGCTGTTCACGTCCGGCTCCACCGCGCGGTCGAAGGCGGCGCTCCTTGTGCATCGCGGGCTCATCGACAACATGCACGGCATCGGCGAGCGCATGCATTTCACGCCGAATGACCGGCTGCTGATGACCGTCTCCATGTTCTGGAGCTTCGCCTGCGCCAACGGCCTGTTCGCCTGCATGACCCATGGCGCTTCCGTCGTGCTGCAATATCGCTATGATCCGGCGGACATGCTGCGCCTAATCGAGCAGGAGCGTTGCACCGCTGTCTATACGCAGCCCAACATCGTGATCGCGCTGCATGCCCATCCCGATCGCGCCTCCCGGGACCTCAGCTCCTGGCGCACCGGCATCTGCCGGCCACAGGTGCTGCCGTTGCTGGAAGAGTTGGGGCCCCAGGAGATGATCACCTCCTATGGCCTGACCGAGTGCTATGGCAACAGCTGCAATTCCGACTCGTCCTGGCCCGTGGAGCTGCGCCGCCTCGGCTCGGGCAAGCCGCTACCCGGTGTGGAGATCGAGATCGTCGACCCGGCTGCGCGAACCCGGTTGCCAATTGGCGAGGAGGGTGAAATCCGCATCCGCGGCAACGTGACGCCGGGCTATCACAACGACCCGGTCCGAACCGCCGAGTCGATCGATGCTGAGGGCTGGTTCTACACCGGCGATATTGGGCGGTTCGAGCCGGAGCACGGCATCCTGCAGTTCCGCGGCCGCTTCAAGGAGATGATCAAGACCGGCGGCATCAACGTGACCCCCGCTGACGTGGAGCTGATGCTGGAGGACCACCCGGCGGTGCGGCAGGCCAGCGTCGTCGGCATCCCCGACCCGAAGCGGGACGAGGCGGTGGCGGCGCTAGTGGTGCTGCAGCCCGGTCAGGACGTCACGGTTGCCGAACTGATCGACTATTGCCGTCAGTCGGTCGCTACCTTCAAGGTGCCGCGCCACCTTGAGCTGATCAGCATGGAGGAGATGCCGTTGACCGATACCGGCAAAATCTCGAAGCGCCTGGTCCAGGCCCGGCTGCAGCAGAGCTATCGACCCGACTGAACCCAGGGCAAGGCTCCAGCCCCGAACTGCTATGCGATGACCCGCTGAACGCGGACAGAGTTCGGCTGTCCAGCCGCCAGCATCCGGTTCAGGACCGCCGTGCCGATGGCCGCCTCGGTCTGCTGGGCAGCGAAGCCGCGGGCTCGCAGCCGGGGTTCGATCAGCGCCTTGTAGCGACCCATTGTCGTTTCCACTAACGAACGCTGACCGTAGTCGGTAGCGGCCTGCCAGGCCAGGCGGCCCTGTTCCGTGATCATCATTAGATGGCGGTCGCGCTGTGTGAGCGGATCCAGTTCGGCACTGGCCACGGCCGTTGAACGTGGCGGGATCACCACGTCGATCGCCTCGCCGTGCGCCGCGATCGTCTGGTAAGTGGGTGCACCATCGTACGCGCCATCCGCCGTCACCCGGACAATCGGGTCATCAATCTGATCGAGCAGCGGCCCGACCTGGGATGGGTCGTCGGTGTCCTGATCGGTCAGGGTCTGCGCCACGATCATGCCGCTGGCGGCGTCGACCGCTAGATGCAGCTTGCGCCACGTCCGGCGCGACTTCGCGCCATGTTTCGCCTCCAGCCATTGTCCGGTCCCGTAGACCTGCAGGCCGGTGCTGTCGATCAACACGTGCAACGGACCGGGCGGCACCGAGGCCGGTTGGATCACCGGCAACGTCACCGCTCGGCGGCTGACCGTGGTATGGTCAGGCACTGAGATCGTCAGGTCCATCAGCGTGAGCACCGATGTCATAAGGTCTTCGGTCTGCCGCAACGGCAGCTTGAACGCCGTGCGCAGCATCAGGCTCGTCTGGATGGCCGCGTCTGTATAGCGAGCCTGTCCGCCTGGTCCACAAGTCTGCCAGCATTCCAGCGCGGCGTCCTCGATCCACAACGTCAGACTGCCACGCCGGCGCAGCCCCGCTTCATACTCCGGCCAGTTCTGCACTTTGAACGACATCTTCGGGATGTGGTGACGGCGGTCGGCGTTGTGTTTGTGCGGCATCGGTGCGGTCAGGACCAAAGAGAGGGAAGAGCATCCTGCCATCATTCAGACCATCGAAGTGCACCAACGCCTGTCATGGCTGTTCCCTTGAATAAGGTCTTTTTGGAATACGGAGGCTGGCGGGGAGGACCGGACGGCCCTCCCCGCCGTCTGCCTTCGGTGCAGACTGGTCCGGCCTACTTCCGCTCTGGGTTGGCGCCGCTGATGTTGGTGCCGAGCGTCTTGTCCACGGCGGGGCTCGCCATCGTGCCCGGCGGGTTGCTGCCAGTGCCGTCCGGGGCATTGGCGCCCGGATTGGTGCCGCCGACGTTGGTGTTCAACGTCCGGTCCACGGCGCCAGCCGCACCCTTCGCCGTGCTGCTGCCAGGCGTCGTGCCGATGCCGGCGCGGCCGGCTGTCGTCCCGGTGCTGTCCTCGACATCGACCTTGGTCTCGCGGACCGTGTCGCGCACCGTCTTGACCCGGTCGGCCGCCTGCTTGGTGACGCCGATCTCCTCGACGAAGCGGACCTCCTTGTCGACGACCGCTTGCTCGCTGCGGGCCGTCGCCTCGATGGTGCGCTCCTGGAATGCTGCCAGGTCTGCGTCCGTGGCGGCACGGTCCACCGGGTGGCGCTCGACGCTGACCCGCTCCTGGTGCAGGGACACCTGCTCCTCGACGGGCCGCTCGACGACATAGGACCGCACCCGCACCCGGCCACCCTCGACGGCCCGCTTGCCCACAACAAGGCGCTCCTGCACGACCTTAAGCGTCTCGTCCTGGCCGCTCCGGGCCGCAGTCACCCCGGTGGCGGCAACCGGACGCATCGAGCCGTGCGCCGTCGCGTCGTAGCCGGTCCAGCCGGACTTGCGCCACGTTTCCTCCTGCTGATCGAGGTCGACCGCCCCCGCGCGCTCCAGGATGTCGGCGGCGCGGTCTGTGTGAGCCTCGTCCACCTGAACACTCAACAGGACGCTGCCGCGGCGCATGCCCTCAGCATAGGCATAGCGGTCCTCGTCCGGCACGAACAGCGTCTTCAGCGAGTCGAAGAAGCCCTTCTCCTCATAGAGCTTGGTCTTGTCAAAGCCGGTGTCCGTCATGCCTTCGCCCGGACTGGTCTGGATCATTGCGCGGTCGACGTGCATTTCGCTCACGAGCATCTGGCCAGCGCGCTCGGCCTCGGGCTTGGTTGGGAACATGGCAGTCAACGTACGGGTCGTCATCGTTGGTCTTCCTTGATAGTGGTTGCAGTCTTGACATCGGTTATCGGCTTGCCCGTCGGGGGCAGCCGCTCTACTTCGGCGCGCTGGCGCCGGAGCAGCACGGTTTGCTGGTGCTCGCGTGTCTCTACGACGCGGCGGATGTGCAACTCTTCCTTGAGCACCAGCCGGGTTTCCGTGACGACGACCTCCTCCATGACCGGGATGATGGTCACGCCGTTCTCTTCGCGCACGGGCGGGGCCCGCTCGACCACGCGGCCGATCGGAACGTGCTCCACCTCCATCCGCCTGGTGCGGAGAGTTACGCTGGCCGGGGTCTCTTCCTCATCCGTGACGATGCGGACACGCACGCCCTCGCCCTCGACGGCCCTTTTCTCGATCCGCAATCGTTCAGCAATGACCTTAATGGTGTTCCCTTGGCTGTCCAGAACCGGTTGCCCGGCTTTGTCCGAAACAACGTTTGGATCGGGATCGCTCCCAACCGGTGGGAGCGGCTTATCGCCGCCTGGCAGGATCGAACCGCTCATCAGCCGGGTTGTTCGGACGAAACTCGCTTGGGCACGCCATGCTCTCGCTCAGCCACAACCTTCGAATTCCTTCTTGTTACGGGACAGGCGCAACCGGTAGAGAAATGCTCTGAACTCTTTCTCCTGCACTTCAAGACGGTTAAGATCGACTATCCTACCTTGTTGCAGACCTCATTGATGCTCGCGTGCGAAGGTACAGCACTCGTCCAATTCGCTATCTCTCTGGCTTCGCCTCGCAGATTGGAGCAGCGACCCGTCCAGCGGTGTGCCTCCTCTCGCCAGGCACGCGTGCGCCCGCTTGCCATCAATGGATGTCGTAGCAAGATCGTCCGAATGAGATGACGCTTTCCTCTGAAGGTCTACACCCGCCGCGAACCATCCAAGGTTTGAACAGTTAGAGCGTAGCTGCATTTCGGACACGCCCGGCGGCGGCATCCGGATAGCGCGTGGGTCGTATACCAAGGAGGCTCTTGTCGGGTTCCGGGGTGGTAGGCCGGGGTCATGCTACCAAGGCTGCAACAAGGGCGCCGAGCAAGGCTTTGCCGCGTCGGCGCGCGTTGTGCACAAACTGGAAGAAGCCGAGGTAAAGCGGCAGCTTGTCCTGCGAGATGCCGCGGTGCGGGCGGAGCCAGGAGCGCAGCAGCGACCCGAACCCCTCCATCGTGTTGACGTGGACTTCGCAGAAGCCGTCGCCGTCGTAATCGGGGCAGAACCCGGGGCGGCAGGGCGTCAGGCGGGCTGGCCTCGGCATCGGATGAGGTGGGATAGAGGCGGGACGGCGGGAGCGGCGGGAGCGGCGGCGACACCGAGCCTAGCTCCCAGGTAGTCCCAGAAGGCGATGCTGAGCTTTCTGCAGGTCTTGCCGAGCCCGAGGAAGGCGTCGCGGCAGTCGCGGCCGGTGTCGCTGTGGGTTCCGCCGCTGACCTGACGCTTGGTCACCTGGCAGCGGATGTCGTTTTCCGAGCCGTTGGTGTGCAGCGGGATTCCAGGGCGATCGAGCACCCTCAGCAGCTCAGCCTTGTTGGCGTGCAGCCGCTTGAGCAGACGGTCGAGCGTGGCGAAGCCGGTGCGGCGCCGGAAGATGCGGTCGAAGCGTGCGCGCAACTCGCTGCGTCGGCTCGCTGTTGGATCGAGCCGATAGGCCTTCAGGTCGGCATAGAACCACCAAATCAGCCCGCGGACATGGTGCTGAGCGGCACGCTGCTGGTCGGTGAACGGTTCCAGCTTATGCACCAGGCGCTCGGCGTGGATCCAGCACAGGGCATGCTGGCCGACGTTGAACTGCCCGGCGTCGTCGCTGAGCACGACCGCTTCGCACAGGAACCCGTGTGCGCTCACCGTGCCCCACAGCGCCGCTCCGCTGGCCTTCCATCGGCTTCGCCGACGGAACCTTCCTGGCCAGCTCCGCCCTCGGTGGCGACCCGCACCGGGTCTGGCGTCACCTGCAGATCGGTCAGGCCGAGCTGCTCAAGATGGCTCATCCAAGCGGTCTTGTTGGCAAACCGCCGCTGCTCATGCGTGGCCAGTCGATGCACGAGCGTCCCGGCCAGGGCATGCTCGCGCATGTAGTCCAGGGCCGCATCATTGATCACGTAGTCGGTGTGGCCGGCGCGCAGCAGGTCAAGGAAGTTCAGCCGGCTCTTGCTGTTCGTCGTGCCGAACCAGGCGAACGCATCGTTGCCGATCTGCGTGCAGACCGCGTTGGCGCCGCGGTGCCGCGCGCCGGTGTCGTCCACGCTGATCCAGTCCGCCGCCTGTAGCCCGGCGCGCAGCACCTCGCGTGTCTCGGTCAGGAAGCCGTCCTGCTGGGCGATGAGCAGGCGCATGACCTGACGCTTGGAGATGCTGACACCGATCGCCTGCAGCAGCGTGACCAGGCGCTCGACCGTCACCTGGCCCTGGTGATGCTGCATCAGCACGAAACGGCGCAACTCCGGGCCGAAATGGCCACGTATGCCGTCGGGCAGCGGCGCCACGATCGTCTCACCCTCCGGCGTCAGCCAGCGCTCGCGTCGATAGCGCACCACCCGCGCGGTGAGCACCAGATCCTGCACCTGATACGGCTCGTAGCCCCTGAACTGCGAACCCTTGGAGAAGTCACCCGAAGAACCTCGGTCTCGGGCACAACCCGCGGCGTCACCTTGCCGCGGCCGCGGCGCTCGGCCCTCTTGCCGAGCTTCGGCTCGGTCGCTTTCTCCATGCCGCTCGGCTTGATCGATGGACGACCCTTCAGGCCTTTCAGCCGGCGATCTCATCACGCTGCGCCGCCACGATCCGCTTCTACTCGGCTAAATCGCCCAGCAGCTCCACCAGCAGAGCTTCCAGCTCGGCACGTGGCAAATCGGATAGGCTGGCGGGCGGCGGCATGCAACGAGCGAATCGTACACGACCGCGTCGGCGCAAGCCCTAAATCAGCGCTCCCCCGAGGTTTTGCCCCGATTACCGCTTTCGGGAGGGGTCCCGGTTCGGCGCTTATCTACATGATGGAGCTGACAGTGACCGACTGGGCCAGAACGCTGGGTTTCGAAGTAGGATCTGGGACGGTCACAAGTGTTGTATCAACCGTGTCCCTCGGCTTGCTGGCGCGGGCGGAAGGCAAGGGTGCTCTTCAGCCTGTCAATGCCACGAGCCACTGGCTGAATGGCGAGCAGGCCGGCTCGTTCACAGGAGCCGAGATCGCCCACACAATGGTTGCATACGCGACGCATCATGCGGCGACGGTGTTCTGGGCCATTCTCTTCGAGCGATGGATCGGTTCGCGCCGTCCGCTCGCGCCCTTGCCGATGCTGCAGCACGCCCTGGCGACGTCGGTCGCCGCTGCTGCCGTCGACTACGGGGCTACTCCCAGACGTTTCACGCCAGGATGGGAGTTCGTGCTGACCAAACAATCCATGGCGGCTGCCTATGGTGCGATGGCGGTCGGCCTAGCAGTGGGTGCCCTGATGACGCAACGCGGCCCGCATGCCCGTTCCTGAAGGACTGCAATGGGTGCAGGCCATATTAGAACGTCGTACCGTAATGGTAACTAGCAACGTTGTTGCTTTCCAACGCTTCCGCTTGAATCTGACGTGCCTGGCCCTAGGCGGCGTTGGCAGAGTTATGCGCGGGCATCGTCGGCAATGACGTTCTCACACAGCCTCGGTCGACCCCGGCGGTCGCGACCGCCGGGGCCATTGTCGCCGTTCGGAGTGGTCAGCCGTCACTGGTGTCGTGAGCATCCAGCACCGCCGAGCCGGCCTGCCAAGCCTCAGCCGAGGTGCGAAACCGGTTGGGCGCGCACCGCACCGTCCTGCCGTCCTCCTCGTCATAGATCGCCCAGCCATACGGCGTGAGCCCGCCTCCTGAGAAGCAAACCCGAAGGCCAAAGCGCGAGTGTCCCCTGACCAGTCTCGGAGGTGTGGGCGGCAGACGCTGGGCTGTGCGGTGCAGCGCCACGGATCAGCCGAGCTTCAGGTTGGCCGCGGCCTGCTCCCCACGTTCCGCGACCACGTCGTAGGTGACCCGCTGGCCATCGTTCAGGCGGCTGATCCCGGCGGCGTGTAGCGCGGTGATGTGCACGAACACATCCTTGGCGCCGTCCTGCGGCTGGATGAAGCCGAAGCCCTTGTCGATGTTGAACCACTTCACCGTTCCAGCCGCCATGTCGCTCGCTTTCGCTTGTCGAGGGACTGGACCCTAGCCGCAGGCCGATCAGGTGCCAACCGGGTTGAGGCCTGGCCATGGCTGCCGACGACGATGTTCCGGGCACCTCGGTCCGCTCATCCTACACGGATATGGCGATCCACCGCGCGGTCAGGCGCTCAGACAGCCGCAACAGGGCCATTTTGTTGGTTGAGGCCGACTCGGTCTTTATGACAGGATGAGGGCCGAACACAGGGATGAAGCATGCATGGCAAAGAACACAACGGCGAAGGCGTCCCCCGAAACCAAGGCGAAGACGGCAGGGAAGAAGGTGTCGCCGCCCAAAGCCGGCGCCGCGCCGAATGCTTTGCAGAAACCCTTACAGCCATCGCCAGACTTGGCCGCGGTTGTAGGAGCTGAGCTGCTTCCCCGCGGCGAGGTGGTGAGCAAGGTTTGGCAGTACATCAAGGCGAACAACCTGCAAAACCCCGAGAACAAACGCGAGATCGTGGCGGACGACAGGCTGCGGAAGGTGTTCGGCAAGGACAAGGTCACCATGTTCGAGATGAACAAGTATCTCGCCCAGCACCTCACGTAGGAACACCCGCACGGAGCCGGGTCACCGGATGACTTAGCGCCAATCAGCGCATCGCCGACATAGCCGCCTGGGCTTGCCGGCGTTATCCTCATCCGGCGGTGGGGGCATGGCTCCCGGGACCATGAGGCGGGGATTCCATGCTGTCGGACGACCAGAAACGGGTGGCGCTCAAGAGGAACATCGAGCACGCGCGTGGCATGGCGCGCCGCCTCCGGGCCGACGGGGAGGAAGGGTGACCATCCCCCATTTTAGTGGACACGAGTTACGGCCTACGCGGCCGCGGCGAGTAGTTCCTTGTTGGTCGGCGTGGTGTAGCCGATTGCTGAGTGGAGGCGTTGGCGGTTGTAGAAGCCCTC
>JAABUK010003507.1_pt1 | contig 26481 bp, 17 predicted proteins | sample 5559141 | NCBI WGS metagenome assembly JAABUK01 (sample SAMN10711869, study PRJNA513367) | rock metagenome | isolation source: Antarctica rocks | place: Antarctica: Victoria Land, Pudding Butte nord | collected 2016-01-03
ACCGTTGGGGTAGCGCCCGGGGGGCTACTTCCGGGGGACACCGTTGGGGTAGCGCCCGGGGGGCTACTTCCGGGGGACACCGTTAGGGTAGCGCCCGGGGGGCTACTTCCGGGGGACGCTATTGGGGCAGCGCCTGGGGGCTGCTTTCTGGGGATACTATTGGGGCAGCGCCCGAGGGGCTACTTTTAGGGGTACTGAAAGGCGCTAAGCCTAATATAGACGGGTATATGCCTCTAAGGATAGGGCGTACGCGTTATACCTGCTTTAAGATAGCATTATCCTTAGTGGTTTTAATTTTATCCTAGTTTCAATTATCGTCCGCCGTAAGCTGCACCTTACGTTTACGGTTATCACCTAATACTTATATATCAATGACACCGAGTTTCATACCTAATGCGTCCTAACCATGATTCCGTATACCTAAAAGTCGAAATGCTTTACGAGTTTACCTAAATTACTATAGCGAAAACCTAATGTCTTAGGGCGATAACATAAAACACCCTGATTCTTAGGCGTCGTCTAGGGCGTACCTAATCAAGTGGGTGACAGAAATCATAGTACACTAGCGACTTAGTAGAGAGTACCTATCAAATATTTTATCTATGAATTTGTTAATCCTATCAATAGACTATAAATTAGCTGTTATTATCTATGATAACTTAGAGTTACTAAGGTATAGTAGCTACATGCGTAGTAGTAAATAAAGTAGTAGATAAGCGGAGAATCTTTAATAATTTTAGTAGGAACTTAGAGGGCCCTCTGCCAAGTCGCTAGTAGGTGTACCATGATTTCTGTCACCTACTTTGCTAATGTACCCTACACGTCTGATATCTACTACGTATCCACGGTATTAAATGTTAGCGCTACAGGGGTTTCATTGGTTAGGACACTAAATTCACTACTAAAAAATGCCGAGACGCTAACATTCAGTACAGAATCTACAGGGTCTTCGGGTAGGGTTTAGCGTACCCGATGACGAACATCAAGTGACAGTCCTAATCGCCTGATACCTATATGTAACCTTATACTCCTGAGGAGTAGGCTTAGCAGCCTTGGAAGTCGTACGGCTAGTACGTAATACCTTCATTATTTAAAACGCTTAAGGCTTCTTACATCAATTACTAAATTACTGTAATACGACCTTTCCGATTTTGCTAACGCCTGTAGACCGTCCGAAGGAACCATAGCCCGCACTAAGGCTAAATCCTTGCTCCACCCCTCGACCTCCCAGACTCAACGCTAGCGCAAAATGCGGGTGTCTAAGCACGCTAAGATGTAGCGCCCGCAGTCTTAGCAGCAGGATTCCTGTCCCAAAATAGGTAAAGTAACTTGAGTAAGTAACCTCCTTATGCCTCGAAACGCCATTGACAAAGAATACTGCGAAGCATCCAGCGTTACCTCTTTCATTTGTTCCCGCTCACTGACTTCTGCCAACACACCTTCATTTATGACGCGCCTGCAGTGCCCTTCTCAATACAATCCATTTTCCCTTTAGGCGGCCCAACTAAAATCAACTGCAGCACATCCCATCCCTCGTCGCGAACTTCCTCACGATTCTACCCACCATCCTTTATTCTAGGCGACTGGACTCGGATTGTGTATTGTCACAAATATTCTTTGTTCCATGGGCATTTCGTGGCAGCCCACTGGTTCCTAGTTCGGGTCGTGGGAAGGACGTCGCGCTGGCGCTACGTGTCCTTGTAGGTAGAAAAGATACACAAGGCACGCATTGGTCAGGGCTGCTCGGGCCCGCGGCGGTATCCTCAGCTCAGCAAACATGGTAGAGGATAAATATGTGGGTTTGGCGCTTGCCATACTGTCCACCATGGCCATCGGGACAAGTTTCGTTATCACAAAGAAAGGATTGTTGGAGGCGAGCGAGCGACACGGCTTTGAAGGCGAGGGTTTTGCTTACCTGAAAAGTCCAACCTGGTGGGGAGGTATGGTCACAATGGTCCTCGGAGAAGTTGCCAATTTCGCAGCCTATGCTTTTGCGCCAGCAATATTGGTGACTCCTCTGGGAGCGCTCAGCGTCTTGATCGGTGCTGTACTCGGATCTTACTTCCTGAGAGAAGATCTTGGTACGTTGGGAAAGCTCGGATGTGCCTTGTGTCTCGTCGGATCCGTTATTATAGTCTTACATGCACCGCCGGACAAGGAGGTCCAGACGGTTGATGAGATCTTGCAGTATGCCATCCAGCCTGGTAAGGAACCCTAGCAGTGTCTCCTATTGACGATGCCTGATACTAGCTCTGTAGGGTTTTTGTTCTACTGCGCTGCAGTTGCCATCTTTTCCAGCGTAATGATCTACCAGGTGGCTCCCAGGCATGGAAAGAAATCTCCATTCATATACATATCCATCTGTTCGACCGTTGGGTCTGTATCGGTCATGTCGGTCAAAGCTTTTGGTATTGCCTTGAAGTTGACGCTGAACGGGAACAACCAACTTACGCATCCCTCGACCTACGCCTTTGCGATTGTGACCGTTTGCTGCATCCTGACGCAGATGAATTACTTCAACAAAGCCCTTAGCCAATTCCCTACTTCTATGTGAGTTGATGCAAGCTGATGAGAGGATTACTATTGACGCAGTTTACAGAGTCAATCCACTATACTATGTTACATTTACCACAGCCACATTAATTGCTTCTTTCGTCCTCTTCCGGGGGTTCAACACGACAGATGCTGTAAGTATAATATCGCTCTTGAGCGGTTTCCTTGTGATTTTTACTGGGGTATACTTGCTCAACCTATCCCGAGGAGACCCTGATGGTCATAAGCTCTTGAATGGCCATATCTTGGACGGAGTGCCTACGGATGGCTTGACAGGATTGCAAACAAGACGGAGTATGCAAACGCGTCGAAGCGTCGATGCCAGTCGAGCCAGCACTGGCAGTGCCAGCTTTGGTAGAGGCGAGCGAGGGGTCTTGATGCACTCATTTGAAGAAAGTAACGTGGGGCTCGAGGACCTTACAGAAGACAGCGACGAAGACAAAGAAATGAGGCGTCCAAGTCCGAATGGACGCTTCAGCCCAAACAGTGGATTTAAAGCTGAGAGTGAGGTTCCGTAATTACGAAACCTTACATCGTGTCTCTCCAGCCGGAAGACATGTCCTCGAACGATCCCGGGATTCTCTGATGTTGGCTTCTTATAGTCACGATAGCGGAGCACTGATTTCAGGGAAAGCATTGTGGGTTACAAGACTGAGCAGGCCGCTGTGGACAATGACAGGGACGTGCATTGCCTGGCGTTTCACGTTGAGCACAACGGCGGTGGTGCTTGTACATGTCTGTGCATGATACCCATGGTGGTATATCGGCAGATCACGATATTTTATGTGTATATATGTCGAATTGTCAACCTTTTTCGCCAGGGCCAAGTTCCAGCTCTTGCGACTAATGCAGAGGTCCTTCAGGAGGGCTTGGACAATGACACTTTTCCCCTCGGAAGACGACCCTGAGTCATGGGTAGCCATGGGTCCAATGTCCAAACCCTCGTCTCAGCAAAGGATTCCTTTCTCGCAAGTCAACGGCTCGATGGTTGTTAAATGCCCGAGGGACTGGTAGGCACTGTAGGCTGGCTCGGCTGGCAGCTCTTGCTTCGGACTTAGCACGTTATTGCCGGCCTCGTACGTCTCGCATGACGTGCGTCGGCCAAGATCTGGTCAGTGTTCACTGATTGCAAGAGGTCCCCGTTTCGGTTCGCTGCCTCAGAATACCATGAGCCAATAATGACTGGCCTTGTAAAGAGGTTGGCAGTCTTCGCTGCCGTTGAGGGATTGATCCTGCATCCACTCGGTCATGGTAATCAGCGGCCAATTCAAATCAAATACGCAACTCATGAAATCTCTTCCCTCGGGTACATTGCATCCACGAGCTCCTTTACATCTGCAGAAGCTCATGGCATCGTTGGTATCTGCGACACCTGATTTAGAGACGCCAATGGCTCGCTAATATCTTGGCGCAAGGACTGCTCACCGTCGCACCTGTTGCGTATCTCATCACCATCTTACGTCGTGAACAAGTAGCCCAGATTAGGGGTGTTCCAATATACGTGATCACAGACGTTGCCTTGATACCTTTGTCTTCGCAAACCGAGGCCAAAAAGGCCATAGACCACGCGAAAGATAGCCTGAGAAAGGGATCAGGTGGTCCGGCCATTGTGGCCGAGGACACCGACACCTCTGATGACGAAGAAGTACATGCTGAGCTTATAGCTGAAGAGGACGACCAGAGTTCTCCAACCAGCTCAGGTTCCAAACGCGGTTTTCCGGCAACGCGACCAGATAGGTCTGAAAGAAGTACTAGTAACGTCGCACAAGATGTCCTAGCTAGGAAAGGTCAGTACGGCAGGTTCGCGGAAAGATGGTTCTCAAAAAAGGGATGGAGTACGGAGAAACGGAGGGCACAAGGAAGTAAAGCACACTTCTTCCCAATCCTTTCCTATGCAACGATGCTCCTTGAGAGGCCAACGTTCTCTTTCCATCCCATCTTCTACTCCGTGACCGAGTCTCAAGCTATACTTATGAGGCTCCTTCTGAATTATTCGTGTTTACCAATGGAGCAAGCTCTTCATCATAGACGCTTTCCAGCCACTTTCTACTCTGCCACTGCATTATTCAATATCCTGAGATATTTCTGCATCTGAGAGTTGCATCTCTTTGGGATCAGGCCATTCTATTTTAAGCCATTTTCCACTCCTCAGCCATAGTTGAGAGCACCATCTATTACTCATGGTAGAATGGCTGACTGCAACGCTACAGTGAGCACGGACGACGCACCAAAGCTCCCGTCTCCCAGCGTTCAGGGCGAAGCGCTTCAAAGCCTGCAATCCAAGCCTCAGTATGCGAAGCAATTTGAGAACGATGTCAAATCCCAAGATCGTACGACAGACGTCGCAAATACGCTCCTGCCTAAGTTTCTGCGGACGACACGAATGCTCCTAACTTCTCAAAGCTTCTTTTTTTCTTACGATTGCGACATCACTAGAAGACTCGGAGAGGGGGACAAATCCTCTGAGCTACCGTTACACAAGTCTGTCGACGAGCTATTCTTTTGGAATCACCATCTAACACTGCCATTCATTGACGCCGGCCATCATGCTTTTGTGTTACCGCTTATGCAAGGCTTCGTCGGTCAGCGAGAATTTTCTGTCAACAACGAGCCAGAGAACACTTTAGATGCTGTCTCGGATGCCAAGCAGGATGTTGGAAGCGTTGTTGGTGTTCAAAAGCAAGGTCAGACGGGCGAGGGTACTTCCACTAGCTCAAAGTTTCTACTTACCCTGATCTCGCGGAGGTCCATAAAAAGGCCGGGATTGCGTTATCTAAGACGCGGGATCGATGATGAAGGCGACACAGCCAACACTGTGGAGACTGAGCAAATCCTGTCCAAATACTCATGGGCCTCGAACGAGAGGGTGCATTCCTTTACCCAGATTCGTGGCTCGATACCGCTGTTCTTCTCTCAATCCCCTTACTCTTTCAAGCCAGTCCCTATCCTACAACATTCATCAGAGACGAACCAGAGAGCCTTTGAGCGCCACTTCACCAATATCGTTGGCAGGTATGGCGACGTACAAATTGTCCTCTTAGTGGATCAGAAAAGTGGCGAGGCGGAGATTGGTCGAAAATACGAGGAAAGCACCACTAAGTTCAATTCGGAGCACGGCGTCGCAGGTAAGAAACTCGGCTTCGAATGGTTCGACTTTCACGCCGTCTGTCGCGGTATGAAATTTGAGAACGTCAGTCTTCTCATGGATTCTCTGGGGTTAAAACTTGATGAATTTGATGAGACCGTTGGGACTGAGGACGCAATCTCGAAAAAGCAGTCCGGAATATTACGGACGAGTTGTATGGACTGCCTTGACAGAACGAACGTGGTTCAAAGCGCGTGTGGTCAAAGGGCTTTGGAGAAGCAGTTGCAGGAAGAGGGTTTCAAAGTAGACCTTCGCACTGATACCGCGACTCAGTGGTTCAACACTCTCTGGGCAGACAATGGTGATCAGATATCGAGAGAATACTCAAGCACGGCAGCACTGAAGGGTGATTATACTCGCACACGACAACGCAACTACCGAGGAGCGATTAAGGACCTTGGCCTCACGCTCTCTAGATACTACAACAATATTGTCAATGGTGTGACGTCCCGAGCAGTATAAATTATCAACACTTGCTTACCAGATTCAGACTACTTCTCTCAAGCAGCGATTGATTATCTGTTGGGAAATGTTACTGCTCAAGTCTTTGACGAATTCGAAGCGACATTGGGAAATAGGGACCCCGCAATGTCATTGGACAAAATCCGAGCAAGCGCTATCGAGACAAGCTCAAAAATTGTCATCGCAGACCAGAAAGAAGATCTTATGGGTGGATGGATTTTGGTACAAGAGTTTCCTTTCATCATTGATGCTGCAGTTTGGAGAATGATCCCTGTCGCTGAAACAACTCTGGTTGCCTTGTAAATCCAAACACATATCATGGGAGGAGCAATGCTGACACTTGATTCTGTGCAGATGAGCCCCCAAGAGCAAAATACCGTTCGAACCTTCCCATTCGATGAATGCGTCTTGCTGATTACAGACGCTGCGATATATCGTGTGAAATTCGACTGGAACGTTGAGAAGGTCTCTTCGTTTGAAAGAGTGGACATGCGCAGTGTCACTGGCATCATGAAAGGGACTTACATCACATCAACTCTGGCCGCCACGCAGTCAGACTCGGAGCGCAACGTTGGCTTTGTGATCAGGTACAAGCCTGGGAAAGAAGATATAGCACGGGTAAATACCAGATCACTAAGCAGCGCGGTGGACTTGGATGATAGCCAATCTTCCACTGCTGAGGGTGCTTCTAGCCAAAGTAGCAAGAAAGTAGGCACATCTGACCTCAAAGTACTTGCGTTCAAAGCACTTCCGGCGCGGGACAGCTTCACCAGTATGGAGGGTCATGGAGCGCAGGCCATGAGCGAGAAAGAAGTGATCAAAAATATCTGTGAGGAAATTAGAAGTGCGGCATTAGGTGAAAATAGCGACGCAATGGGATTCGTGGAGGATGGAGCGATAATCTCATTAGAGGAGGCCAGAAAGAGCACTGGGCTGATCGAACAGTGGGGCCATTCCCTCAAGAAGATGGTGTGGGCTTGAATGTTCGAATGGTGGTCTCGGTACATACGTTGTATACCACAGCCGACAGCGACGCATCCTACTATCACATGCTATCACATGCTATTCACCGTGTCTTCTCAGTGATCAATGATTGCGGGAGTAGAAGGAGGAGGGCAATTTTATAAGTCTCCGGTGATATCCATTCTACATGCTGTAACCTGCTTTACCAGGTGTACTGTAATACCTTAGTGTAAGGATTCAGCTTGGCAACCACGCTGTCCTGCATGATCGCCAAGCCGCGTTTCGTTCTCTAGCGCTCCGTCCTTGACCTCGAAACACGACCATGGGCCGCAATTACCTGGAACGTCTCTGGGAAGGCATGTCTTTGCTCGGCCTTGCCTCGAGTATTTTCCCTTCCCCTTCTCTTTCCCTCTGTCCCCTCACCCAAACCTCTTCACATGCATCCAACGACACCGCCACTTAGAATACTACCCATGGGGAATTGACGACTGAACCTCTTCCCGTCTCCCGCCCGCGACACGTCTCATTCACTCATTCTCACAACGGATAACCGCATAAGGAGCCCAAAAGGGCCGATAAAGATCGTCAAGGATCATCACGCGTAGCTGAGTCTCGCCTCTTGGTGGCTGGCTTTGAGCGCGTGGTACCTGAGAAGAAGAAGAGAAGTTGGGCTGCTAGGCTACCTGGGTCACATACTTCTGAAGCGCCTTCAGATCTTGGGGGGGCAAGGCCAACTTCGATGAGAGCGGATGGTGTGAACTCGGCGAATGCTGGGGCTGATGAGGAATCCAAGCCACCAGCATTTCAAATCATAGTCTTGGTAAGTGAGACTATTGATTTTGATTGGCACGCCGTATATGATGCCAAACACATGGTCTCAAACATCGGCAATGCCCCGGCAATTGTTCTGCAAGTTTCCGTTAGCACCATCTTGGCATAAGATGCATGGCATTGGCGCCCGTTCTTCTTTGTTCTCTGTCTCACACATGTCGGCTAACATGATTGTTGAAATTAGGGATCCGGAGGCGGTCCTAACGAGGACAATGTGACCGGCCTTCTGGTTCGGTCAACGGCTACAAATTGGGCTAAAGGTTCGATCCTGGCCGTTGATGCTGGTACTCACCTTGCCGCCGTAGCTAGAATATTCAGTGAGCATCTACCAAGAGCAGTACTGGCAGACTTATCAGAACCATCAGCCTCGGCTGTCAATAACGGTGCACGGCCAAGGGCCAGCTCCACTCATAGCTCAAAATTCTTGAGACATTCGGTCTCGAATTCACGGGCTAACAGCAATGGACTAGGCACTCCTATGCGAGAAACTGACGTAGCTATTATACCACGTACACTCACTACGGGACCCTTTGCCGACTTGGAAGTTCCCTTCGAGTCTGTCAGAGCAAATGCCTCCTACTTCATGCGAGACCTGATCTCGACCTATCTCATCACACATCCGCATCTCGACCACATCGCAGGTTTCGCAATCAATACTGCTGCCTTCCAGCATACGTCGCGCCCCAAACGGGTCGCGGCTTTGCCATCTACAATTGATGCAATCAAAGATCACATCTTCAACGACGTTATATGGCCAAATATGTCGGACGAGGATGGGGGAATAGGCTTCGTGAGCTATATGCGCTTGGTCGAAGGTGGCAATATACAATTCGGAGATGGAGAAAGTAGGGGTTACATTGAGGTGTGCGACGGATTGGCGGTCAAATGCTGGAGTCTCAGTCACGGACAGTGCATGCGCAAGCACCTTAGCCACGGCAGCGGCAGTGGCGGTAGCCATGAGGCATACAATGACGCCGTTTCCAGAAGAGCTTCACAGCACGCAACTACACCCACTGGCCTGCAACATAACCCGAGCTACGCGCATGTTGGTGATATGATGCGTCCAGTTGACAGCTCTGCTTTCTTCCTACGCGATGATTATACTGGAAGTGAAGTATTGATTTTTGGCGACGTGGAGCCTGATTCATTATCACTTTCTCCGAGAACAAACCAAGTATGGACTGATGCCGCCTCGAAAATCAATGCCGGCCTACTGACAGGCATCCTGATCGAATGCTCGTATGACAATTCACAGTCTGACGAGACTTTGTTCGGGCATCTGGCTCCGCGCCATTTGATCGCAGAGCTAAAGGTACTTGCGGACAAGGTCAGGGCCTTGAGGCCTAGTGAACGGGAACCATCAGCGCGTAAAAGGAAACGGCAGAGTAACGGGCTGAGGATGCATGGTGAAGCTGAAGCACGCCCTCGACGGGGCCGGGCATCAAGTCAATCGGGGCGGAAAACGAGGAGGTCGACCGTTAGTCCAGGTACAGATGCTAACATTGTCTCAGAAGACTCGGAGATGGCTCGTCCAGCCCGAGATCTTACGATCGACGTCCCAGAGTCAATCATTGAAGTTGGCAAGCATTCAAGCAGTCGCAGTGGGGGAGCGGAACCGTTGCAGGGAATACAAGTCATAATCATACACGTTAAGGAAACCCTGAAAGATGGGCCTGAGCCAGGAGAGATCATATTGGCGCAATTAGAGCTGGCCGAACAGGAGGAGCAACTCGGATGTAAGTTTGCTATATCCAGGAGGGGCACTTCGATCTGGCTCTGATATGGTTGGGGCGAATGTGGAATCGTATTGCCTGGCGAGTTCCTTGGGATTGATTCATGTGACCATGTAGTACGGAGGATGTTGTCTGGGATCCTCATAGCGATTCTGGTAGTTGAAGGAGGGTCTCTGCATAGGTGGCCATATGTAGCTCTGCATAGACGGGTGTTCGTGGACATTCCCAAAGATGATTCAAGAGGAAACCTGATTTTAGATCGCAGACTTCAGGAGTGTTGCATCAATGGCTACTAATGAGGTCAATGTTCTGTACTGCGTATGATTCGACCACCAAGTAATCTTTATTTGTCGTGTCATGAGATGTTGACGTGGCGGTGTTGACCAAACGAAAAGATCCCTTGCCTTCTTTCTCACCTCCCAATCCTTCTAACGCCATTTCATCCCTTTTCGTGACGCGCATGAGTGATAATGGCCCCACCGCCCGCTTGCCGCCCAGAAGATCACCTTAATGCTTGAATGAATGCATCACGCTCACGCTAATGTACCAGGATATATAGAGACAGTTGCATGAAATCATCGAACGCCACATCCGGGGTATGCTTTATGCCTCCCTCGACCGTAAGTCATTGGCCGTGGCCGCATCGTAGCTCGGTATAGGTGGTCTCAGCGTTCCTGGTCGTACGAGCGACCTCGCCCCGCCATCGCCATTACTATCGCTTCCCTCGCTACTTCTCCGATTGCTTTCTATCGATCTCTCCGGACTCGTATATTCAGGTGGTGGAGCTGAGAAGTCTTGTAGGTCGTGATCAGTTACCTGCTGATCCGAAGGCACATTCTCCGCACTCCGACTAGTCCCTTCCCCGATGTCCTCGTTCGACGATATATGCGCTAGCTCCCCCAGCGAGATCTCGGTCGGCGATCGCGGAGGGCCAGGGCTCATGGGCGTCCTTATGTTCCCACTCCGTGATCTCCCATGTCCTGTTGGGACGTAACTGCCTTGCGTTTGCCTCGCGCCATCTCTTCCGGTTTCGAGCAGTATGCTCCCTTGCTCACTTCCATATGGTGGTGGCGGCGCAAGACTGCCTGTCATTGGCGCTAGACCCCATTTCTTGACATTCGCCTCGATAAAGACGAATCCACTTTGGCCGAAGTTCACATGCACCGTGCAAGGGCCGTTGGCACCGACCGTGGGAAAGAAGTTCTGGGTCTTGAGGCCGTGGGCTACATCATCGAGTTTTTTCCCATTACGTGTGAAGAAGACCGTTCCAGTTCGGGGACGGTACCCAACACCTATCACGTCACCTTGTACGTATTCGGGACCATAAGTGGTGGGAGTGAAGGGTTGGTTGTAGCGGCGTTGGCCCAATGAGATGTATGCTATTGAGGATCTGTGCAAGCCTGCGAACGTTAGTACAATCACGTTGGATTAAAAAGAACGATTAAGCAGACCTGGTAGCCTGAATAGAGGGTAGGGTTTTGTTGAAACCCCGATGCTGATGAGAGACGAATCCGATTTATCGTAGATTTTGGCCTCCCAGTAGTAAACCTCATTCTGCTTTGGGATGGGAAGATTGCTTTGGACGCTGCATTCGGAATCGAAGAATTCGATCTCTGTTCGGCCCTCAACGAAGCAGTTAGCTATCTCCAGCTCTGGCTCAAACTCCCAGGCGGACACCCCCTTTTCCTGTATGGCCAAGAATTGCGATAGTGAGATGTCTGTCGGTAACGTCTCGGGCGGGTTGGCCTGTATAAAAGCTGCAGAGGGTGAGATCTTTGGATCATGATCAGAAGATGGAGTGCGCTGCCGCCTGAACCCACCTTTCGCTCTCAGATATTCCCCTCTCTCGAGGTCATCCATCTGCTCCAGAGCATCTGCCTCCTCCCTTGCCAGTGCCTGCTCATCATCGAACTCACCCGGCCGGCCGATCCTATCTAGGAAGATCCGTCCCCGATTCGTGTACCTAAAAAAGTAGAAGATGGCAAAGACCAAGACGACGAATGCGGCAGAGCCGAAGGCAGAGAGCATGCCAATCAGGATGCCCTTGCCCGTGGAACCGTCGTTGCTGCTGATGTTTATCAAGATGTTGGTGCCATCCGGAGGCGATTCCCGCCATGGGGATCTGTGGTCTATGGGTGACGGAGTTGTAGGAAGGTAGGACTTGGTGAGGGTTGGCGACGGCGGCGCTGCGAGGACTTGTTCCATCGCCATGGTTTCTTGCTATCGAGACATGGAGTATACAGCGAGGCGAGAGACGTTGTGGCGTATAGCAGGATGTTCTAGCCGCGATGTAAGGTCTGCTGGTTGTTTGGGTAGTTTATGCAACTCTCGTGGTACTGCTGGGTGCCATAGTCGTGTGCTGCGGAAGTGGGGATGTCATAAGTAGCCGCTGCGGCGCCTAGAACTAGAGCTAGAGTAGTTCTACTTGGGAGTGATAGCTAAATGCCAAGAATGATGCCGTTACGCTCAAAATTTCCTCACTATAACTCCAAATGCTCTGCTTTTCTGAGCATTCCAGTCTGGATACAAGGATGCCTTGGCAGTTGCCAAGTTTCGTGCCTTCACAACTGTGCAACACCTCGTTAGCTACATGGAAGGAAAACCCCCATCTAATGGATCTGCTTTGTAAGGGCGGGGAAAGTCGCAAAACTCTAGGGGGGATCTGTCAATCGAGAGATCTTGATGATCATTCATCTGCTATCCGTGTTTCCTAAGCATTCACCTCTCCAGCTACCGCCTTCCTCTTCTCCTTAATGCGAACCTTTGTTTCTGATTTGGCATCATCAACCCACTTCTCATAAGCTCCGTTCCCTTCCTTCAGCTTTGATTTAGCCACACCTTTCAATACTTCCCCAGTGAATCCAACGAAATTGTGCCGCCTGAGAGCGTTCTCCCACTGCCATGCGTTCCGCTTTTGCTCTTCTTGATATAGCATGTCCTGATCCCCTACCTCTTGCGCCCGTAGCCGTAGATCTCGCACCATGGCCAGCACATTGAACCGAATCTCGTTCGCTGGGTATCTCTGAATTCTCCGCTGTAGAACGGGTATGACTTTGTCCGGAAACTCGTCGAATGAGCAAGCTCCGTGGGATATGGGAGCAGGCTGTAGTCCGTCCAACTCGTAGAGTACACCGTTGATGGGCGTATATGCGATGAAGTGATAGACATCATCGTCCTCCGTTGCTAATCTTTGAGCCTCGTCGATGAAAGGTGACGACCGTGCGAATGAATTGTGCACGTCTCGTATCAATTCCGAATTCGATAGCGCTTCTCCTCGTAGCTTTGGCCAACGTCAGCAGCCATTCTGATATGAGCCAGGTTCAAATGGCCTTCGCACCTCTGACGGGAAAGCACTAGTGAACTCCTTGAACTCCTTCAGCTGGGGGCCAATCTCCACCTCACCCTCTCTGTTGAGCAATACGGAAAGTAGGGCCTGGGTTCCGCAGGCATTCTGAATCATCTGCGCAGCGAAGAAGAGGTTCTCTGCACCCTCGAAATCAAAGTTCCCGTCTCTTGGAGTGTCACTGGGCTTCTCGCCTGTTGGATATCTGAAGAGAAAGATGACGCCGTACACGGGACTGCTTCGTGTCAGGTCGATCACACGAGCCACTACTGTTCAGATAGAGTTGATTTGTACCTCTGCTGCCCGAGCAGAGCAGCGTCAAGAGCTATGAGCTCTTCAAATTGGACATTTTTGACACCAAGACTGTCTATCAAAAAGGTAAAGACACCCTGGAGAAATCAGCATGGCTGAGCTTCGAAGATTGCAAGGTTGTGTTTACTGCGTCAGACTCGATGGTGTTCCATCCTGCGGACATGCTAGAGCACACAATCAACAATGATGGTGAATGGGAGCTATTCTAGTTTTGGGAGGATTAACGGCTAGGCGGGTGACGCAGAAATTATTCTAAGACCGTGCCTGTCCGTGATACAATCGATCATTGGTAGTCGACTATTGGTACCCCTACACGCTGCACGCTGGGCGTAGACCTTTTCAAAGCCTTTTTCGCTCATGTCCTTTAACACTTCTATTTGGACTGGCTGTTAAGACCGACTCTGCCACGGAATTATCGCTTCCAAGTTGCCTTGTCCTGAACACTAACAATCGTGTAGATCCTTCGCGCACTTCCTAAACATGCGACTTGCTATTCGTTCTTAGAATTAATTGGATTCTGCCAGCTAAAAAAAGGACAATCATCGCTTCTCATCAAAAACCGTCAAATCTTCATCATGTACATCGTCTTCCCATATCTCGATAGGCTGTGTCGTACTTGCACATGTTTGTACACAAAATAGATTATGAAAGGTAAGCGGCTTGCGCTGTCTGCTCAGCTCATCCGTGGCTGCTATGATTTTTCAAGGGTATGATCGTATTGAAAGTCCCTGGGTATTAAATTAGGTCCTGCTTCTCACGTCCAAAGGTGTTGAGGCACGAACCCTCCTGAGTATGGCGGGCTCCCTCCAAAAGCCCATGCTTCTTCTTCCTGATCTTGTATGAAACCAGGAGAATAGGCTGCGGGCGAGTACGCTGGCGAGTCACCTTTGAGGCTGTATTCATACCCGGATAAAGAACGACTGTCGAAGGAAAGACTGTGAGGCCTCGGCGATGGTTCCAGATGCGAATGCCGGGGCGAGACGGGACTATCATAGCGAAGGAATGGAGATGGCGGATGACTAAGGTCTTCAAAGCTGTGACTGGCTAGCATGGGCGGAGTACTCGAAAATCCAGGAGTTCCAGGTGGTGGATAGGTTGGAGTTCCTGGTTGCGATCCAATGCTAGGGGGTCGGAAACTATACGGACTGTGTTGGCTCACCGGCTGAACACCACCTTGTCCCTCCATGTCTTCCAGCTTAATCTGGGCTGAGACAGATTGCGACGCCAGCTGGGAACGAGCCGCCGTCATCCGAGAAAATTGCATCAGCTCGTCCAGGTCGGAGAAGTTCATCTCGATCCCAACCGTCATAGCCTTTTTATAGCGAAGCTTCATATCAATTTGCTCAATTGCCTGCACGGTCAAGGATCCAAGCGCCGCACCCTTGAGTTCTGGAATGGAAGAGTCGATCGCCAAAGACAGTGTATAGAGCTGGGCGAGAAGAACCATTGCTGAACTGCCCATGTCGTTGGCTTTGACCAGGGTAACTGGCATCCAAAAGAGCCAGGCTCTCAGAGATTGAAGCTTCTCGAAAAGCTGCTTGCTTTGCATAGACGTGCTACCAGATTGGAAGTCCTGAGCAAATGTGATGATCTCGTGCAAGCGCTGTGCAAGCGGATGAACATTCGGTAATCTGGCTGACAGGCCGTGGAGCGCGTTGATTGCCTGATATAAGGAATCGTCGTCAAAGGACACGGATGTGGCCGGCATAGACTGGGGCGAGAAGAAGGCTGGATTGTCCTCGATGAAATTCAAGAACAGCGACGTGTCTTTCCACGCGTTCATAGAATTGGTCACCTAATCCCGCGTCAGACCACTTCGATCAAAGCCGATCTTTCGAATTTACCGTGGAAATGCCATGCATCAATGACGTCCAGCCATCCCTTGAAAGAAGTGTAAGCAGATCATTTGTCTGTCGGAGCTGTAGTACCTTACCAATCCGATACTTGCCAAGATAGCAAGATCGACGCCGCCAGAACTGCGTCCGCATTCCCCTTCGAGAAATTACCAATAGCCTCTTGCAATCCTTTTAGTGCGACGCCACGATGGAAGTATGCGAGATTATTCGTCTCCTGGGAGTTGGTCATCCATGCCAAGTGCGTAGCAGAAAGGGCAAGTATTGAGCTCATGACGAATTCATGGCCAACGGCTGCGTCAAAAAGGCTGAGTTGACGGGTCAGCAAAGCGGCCAAACCAGCACGTTTTCGTCAGAGTCACCCACCTAGGAATCTGTTGTACCCATAGCGTGCATTGGACAAAATCTGCGAGCCTCATGTCTCGATAAATGCTCGACAGGTGGTGTATCAGCCGCAAATCAATGACAGAAAATCTCCGGAACTGCTCGAAAGACTGTAAATTCAGCTCCGGAAAGGGGAAGATGCCGGTACGTTGCCATGTATCAATGTCGTGCTCGACCCTTGGAGTCCATAAAAGATTCGGCTCTCTTGGGCTTCTAGGGGCTTCCTCTGCCGGCGGACTATCCATGTAATCGCATCTGCAATTATGTTTGGTGCAATTTTTACTAATCGGCGATTAGTCATTGATTTTCCTAATCCAATAGACGCATGACCATACCATTGCGGGAAAGACTCGTCGCAGCGAATGTGGCGTCTCTTGCATGTTCTACATCCTTTCCTCGATTTGGTGTGACTCTTACGCGTGGGACCAGCTCCGTGTGGAGCCATTTGTGTTCGGTCGACTGAAGAGAGAGACTCGGTGAACAAGATCCGTTCCTTGACTCGGTCGACCTCACACTCATTCCCAGTCCGTTAATGTACTTCGTTCGAAAAAAGGGAACGTTGTGTAAATAGTGAGAGTCGACTGCAAGTAGCGGAGGATTTCTGCAGTGCAGGAAGACTTTGCCGATTAATGGTTTGAACTGCAAAGTGGTAGTATCAATCGTAGTAGAGATAGTAATGGAAACGAGAGGCGCGGGATCTTGAATTATTATAATTAGAGTACAGAGGATAGACAGTAAACGAGTGTGGTGAAACGGTGACTAAGTAGTCGTTGATATCTGAGGTCAACGGAGAGGCATCGGTGTAGATATTATAGAGAAGGATTAGTATACACCTGCCAGTTGTACGAGTTATTCAGCCAGCCTCAATGATAGAGTAGCCTGATACCTCAAAAATAGAAGCTCAGAGTGCAGGTTACCTACAGGAGTAGCTTTCGCTTGGGTTCGCCGGGTCTGGCACCCAGGAAGGTTGCGGCAAGACCTACCAAGTCAAGGTAGCAATTATGACATAGTTGTGATTGGCGTTCTCTCGCGATAAGTTGTAAGGTAGGTAAGCGTGAGATGGGGAAGTAAGAGGTACAAAGAAGGTATGTAGTACTGCGAATGAATAGTGGGATGCAGAGGAATGAGCTGCAAGTGGGACAAAGACTAGCGACCCGAGTAGTCTGAGAGGTGTAAAGATGAAAGTGGAATCTGGTTGGTGCCTCTAGCGGGCCTTCAAGGACCTGTTGCACTGTTGCAGTCAAGCTGAAGGCAACGATTGGACGGTTTGAGATCTGAGGCTTGACAATTGCGTCTAGGAAAAGCAGAGCAGTCGAAGCTTCTGTATAGTGTCCTGCGACCTCTTCGGCCGAACAGTCTTTCTTTATCCAGCAACACGAGGCGGGCCGAGCAAGCGCAAGCCCTGCAAGGTCAGTGGGCCAGCAGGAACTTCAAGTTAGGAGGAAGAACAGAGACGTCGGACCAGAACCAGCGACCAGAGAGCAGTAGTGGGCGAGAGCTCACTTGGCGGAAGAGTCAGGACACACGTTCATTGGCAGTCCGCCCCAAAGTATGACATCAGGAAGGGGCTGTGTAGGTGTACCGTGCATACTACTACTGTGGTAAGTGCCCGACTGAACGACCGACCCACTGATACATCTTAGCGGTGGGATGCTATATTTAGAGAGGTTGCGACGCTTTGCCAAACAAGTCGTTAGTGCGACCCAGTAAGCGACCGGCCGACTTCATGGCTTCATGCTTCAATGCTTCATGCAAGTTGCGACCAAAGCTATGCGACGACAATCACGCTGAGACCGAGAAGAATACCCATGGGTGACGATTTTGTTCCATCGACCATACGCCTCCAACCCATTTCAATTCCATAACCTTTGCCTCCTTCTCAGTGCTTATTACCATAGTAGTTCTATCGCCCCTTCTCCTTCTTCATACATTGCCTCCCTTCCTTCGTCAGATTTAACGCACAGCTGCTGCGGTCAGACTAAAGGTAGGAGTATGTCTGCCAACATCAGCTGCCATGTAAACCGCTTCCCTCTTATCTGACCCGAGAGTTCAAAGAACGGAGCCCGCCTGGACCAGTCAAATGCAGTATGTGGAGGCTGCTAGCGCGCCATGGAAGACGTCTTGGCGCGGCTAAAGCGTACAGTAAAGTACTTTACTCGACCAGGGCGGATATCGTCTCGGTCCAACGATATCAATCTACTTGGCTACGATACAGATTCCCAACCAGGTAAACGAAGTATCAGGAGACTTCCGCGCGGAGGGAACATCACTCTGGACCGCTGACCGCCTCTTACATGCACGCCATGAGCATCCGACCCCTTGCACAGATGCAAATGCATCACAGACCGACTTTGTCAAATGCCTCGCAGAGCATTATGGATTAATGTTGCACTATAGACTCCCATATACCAGCCCTATTGCGATATGAACCATGACTTGGCCGGTCTATTGATTCTACGCCGTACATGCATAGTTTTCTGTGGCGTCGTCATCCAGCCGAGGCTCTCTAGTAGAGATGTTCTAGACGGCACGCTTCACGCTGGTTTCTACGGAGCTGAAACGAGCTCAACGACTCTCAGCTCTTGACTCACCTACAATGCCTGAACACCGAGTCATTGCTATGATGCAATGTCACGATCTCACCCAATCTGAGTCTAGATCGTTGCATGTGAGGCGTTTCGCCTGTTCCACCGCGCTCAGTACACCACAATCGAAAGGAAGGATATTGTCTTCGACGACCTGCTGCAACGCTATGCTATGCCTATGCCATGATCCATCAATGCCTAACTTTTTCGGTGACGCTGTCGTAAAATCTAGGTCGTGATTATGATTTTGGGGGAGGGAATAGAAAACACCTCGTCCTGTTTTCGTTCCGGCGTCGATCTTCAGTGGCAGATTAATATATCGAGTCACTTCCCATCTTCAGTGATATCGATAATGGTCCACATGTACAAAACGCGCTGTCATAGGTCTCGAGACCCTAATATATTAGGCATCTTTGGTCGATGGACTCAGAGAAGTTTGAACAGTAGTCAGAGATCATAAGATGCTCTGAGTCTATGCTGATCCGACGGAGCAAGCTGCGCAATGAACGCATCGAAATTCGGCATCAGCATTCTGTATCCCGTGAGATTCTATGGTCTTGTCAGTGATTGGGATGGATGATGTGTCAATACCTCAGCTTACCCGTTGAAATGATTCACCAATAGTCTCATTTCCATGAAAAGGGAGGGAGTCTTCTCTATTGTATGAGACACTGGCTTGGAAGTAGTCGAGCAAACAGCCCTCCATTGCTTGAGGGTTTGTTTCGATTGTTCGGTTTAGACCAAGAAACGCATGCCCTTTTTCGTCATTGATTTCAACAGGATTGATGATGTTCAAGAAAGGTTTTGCAAACTCAGCAAGGTGTGGTGCCAGAACTTGGAAATTATCAACTCCCATGCGACCTAGCGCAATCACTGCATTTTCGCTGACTGAGGTTGGAACTTGTGGGTTGGTGATGATGCTCATGAGGCTTCGGTATATTTTTTCCACAAAAGGGGTCATCCCCCGCTTGTACTTCATCGCAATTTCTCCGCATGACCAACAAGCATTGTTGATGACGCTAAACCCGGTATCGGTGTCATCATCACGAAGACTTTCCAGGTCCAGTTGCCGAATCAAAACAGTCATAAGGGAGGGAAGGAACGGGTGTAGCTGGGGAAAGATGTTGACTGCACAGTCGCCAAGTAGGGCGTACGATGACTGCCGTACGTCGTTGCTCGGGTCCTCCATACAGAACATGAGTAGATCGAAGAACCTTGGTTGGGATGAGCCTACCAGCTCCCCGCTCTTAGCTGGCTCCAATGCCTGGATGATGGCACTTAACAAGTCCAGGCTTGTGACCAGGAAATCTTTGTCGGGTTTGTCCATAGGCTCATTGTGGACTGCGAGGAGGTATTGTTCCAAGTTCTGGTGAATGATACGGATGCATCGCGTAAATATAGGTATCGCAAAAGGTGCGAAAGCATCACTCAAAGCAGTGGCGACGTACGAGAGACATTCGAGCAGTGGAAAAAGTTCTTGTGACTCATCGGAAACTTTACTCCACCGTTGAATAATTGCCGGCATCAGAAGGTTGATGAGTTCCGGACTCCTGAGTGGTGGACCGACCTGCTCTGCGAGCGTCTGTACGCAATCGTAGAGAATAAACATGTTCTTGTCTTTGTATTGCTCAAAGCATTGAACAAACTGTTGTATTATTGGCAAACAGTATGGAGTTAGCTCTTTCGTCGCTCTCTCTTCCAGATTTGCGAAAGCTGATGCGGCTGATTCTTGTACTCGCTTGTTTTTGTCTAACATACGGTATAAAATCCCTTCCATCATGGGCTCGAAGAACGCTTTCTTGCTGGCTGGGCTCTCGAGATGTGAAGCCCACCCAGAGTATCGTCCCAGCGCCCAGCAGGTAATAACGCGGACTGCGGGCTCATTATCGCTTAGCAAAGAGACGAGGTATGGGACCAGGTCTGGAAGATGTGGAGTTATGGCACCCATGCAACCCTCTGCAACAGCACCAATGGCCAGCACGGCTGCTTCTCGATTCGGCCATTCTTGGTGGCGGAGATTCTCCTTTAGGTAGGGCAATGCAATATTGAATACAGAGGCGTGAAAGGTGGATGCGAGAACGTCCAAAGCTGCAGCGGAGCATTTCCGAAGGTTCCACTGTTCTTCAATGTCGGCGCCACTGTCCTCGTCCTCTTCCTCTATCTCGCCTTCACTCAGGTCGCCATCATCACCCAGATTAATGGAGTTCAGCCGCTTATAACCTTGGCCATTGATAAGTTCGCCAGAGCTGGAAATCATCCTGGAGGTCTTCGATTTGACGAAACGCGGCTTAATGTCCTCCGCTCGATCTTCTACCTCCGCGTCGTCTTCACCTCCCTCGAGGCGCATAACAGCCTCTTCATCGTAGACCATACTCTCCAACAGGACAGGAACAATCTTGTCCAAGTACGGACCCAGAGTGGCACACATCTTGTCGTTTTCGCTGATTGCAAGCCAAAATTCAGCAGCTTCCAACGCAAGCTCTGGGTCATCAGTATTCCTCTGCTGCACGACCATGTAATCCACCAAGCCTGCCATGTGTGGCTGGACTGCATCAGGTCTGATTTCGACGATTAGCACAAACGAACGACATACATTGCGGCGAACGTCGTCACTCTGATCATTTGCTAACCGGAAGAGCCGGGCAAAAATGGAATCAAGCGATTCTAAAAGAGCCTGAGGTTTCTGTAGTATGAATGAATTTATGCTGGCCAAGGCCAGGGCACGAACTTTGGCAATAGCGCTAGATGTGATGTCGAGAAGGCGCGGAATTATGAAGTTGAGAGGCCGTGACCCCTCATACTCCCGATCGAGCTCCCCTCTGCTATCCTCGCACACTTTAGCAAGTGCACTCATTGCTCCCTCCTGCGCTGCGGATGATGTGTTTCCCCGATCATTCCCCGCTATCGCCAGTAGTTCTGGGAGCAATTCGGGCCATCCAAGTACACCACCTCTCAGTACAGTTTCCGTAATGACGGTGCCAGCAAAACTCCTTATTTGTGGGTTGGAGTCTTCCAAACAGCCAAGTACCGAAGCGCGGATATAGGCTCGGCCAGACTCTGGAATGTCTCTGTATGACGTTTTGATTGTATTCTTGAGGTTCAAAGCTGCCGAACTTCGTACAAGATCCACATTGGGCGCGCTAAGATTCAGGGACTGTAGCATTTGTCCGTTTGAGAATATATATGTTAAATAGTTGATGATGTCTGGCGAAGACTTTGCCTGCGTGAGCATCTGTTCGGGTTTTAAAAGTCAGCCTACTTATACATACTTGCGGGGCTTTCATTTCGCCTCATCCTCACCAAGGTGGCGTATTTCTGTGCATTCTGGTCGTGGCCGCTCAAAGCATCCCTCAAGTAGCCAACGAGCTGCTTCAATGGCTCTGTTTCCGGCCGCCAAGCCATAGTAGCCATCTCTTGCACCGAAGCCACAGGCTAAAGATGACTTATGGTCAGACTGAGAATACCCAAACGGAGGCCAGGGCGTCGAAGGGGATTTGATAGCAAATTGGAAGAGAGAAGGTGAACAGAGTCGAATAGCAGGGTTGTATAGAGAGTGCTGGATTTGCCTCGAAGATGTACAAGCAAGAGGTGCCGATGCTCAACTCCAACCCTCGTCAGAGTGCACTCCCTAACGTCTCCTTTTGAAAACAAGCATCGGTGCAACTGTGGTAGGGCTGATGGGCCGGCTTAAATCTGCTCGGACCGCGAATCTGTGGATTCCTCCGGCGTCTGTGATCAACATTGACAGATTAGTCTGGCAGGCTTTATCGCTTTGCCTGAGGAAGGTTGTGATTGCGCAACTCGACTCACTGCAGGATGTGCTCTGCTAGGCCAAGGCGTACTTTTCATGAAGCTGCTCTTGAAGACTCTCAAGTCGGAAACGTTTGGCAAAATCTGGAGAGACCATGGGGGTTGTGGAAGGATGTCAGTGCGGCAGCCCGCAAGCCGATGCTGAACGAACGATTAACGTCGCTTTGCAGTGGCTTCTGCAAGACTAAGGTGCCAAGCCGGACACTACCGTACCTTAGCGGCGCGCAGTGGGTTACTTGGATGGTCTACAGGCGGTAGCAGATAGTCAACAGTTCTAGTACGGTAATTTAACTAATTAACGTTATAAAGTTTAAGTATTTAAGATCTTAAAGGTATTATATACTAGCTATATAATTATAGTCTTTATTTACTTTATATCTCTTATACTATAATAGCTATTAAGGCTACGTATCTCTTTAATATTCTATGAAATCTAACCTTAGATTTAGGTAATTTAGCTAAATTTGTAGAAGAGGTATAAGTAATATAGAATAGGAATATTAATAATTTCTAGTAAGAACTTACTAGGATACCTAGGACTAGTCCTAGGGCTTCTAAGCTCTAAGTTAAGAAAGTTCATTCTAGGACTACTAGAGCTAGCCCTCTTCTACTTAGATAGACTAACCGTTAAGTCGGGTTTCGATTCCAACTTTTGGAATCGACTGAATACTTAGGCTAGGCTCCTAGAATTAATCTAAAAACTTAGTAATTCCTTAGTAAATTATATTAAACTAACTTAAATTACTAAGGTATTAAATATCTAGATAATTTAAATAATTTAAAAATTTAGGCTAAAATTAGGCTAAAATTAGGCTAAAATTTAATTTAAATTTTTAATTTAAATTATTATTATTACTTTAAATTATCTTATACTTTATATCTTCTTAATTTTTAAAGAAATATATTACCTTTTTATATTACTTAAAATAACTACTAAATATTCTAATAAAATAATTAAAAGTAGTAGTTAATAAGGAGTAAAACTAGTACTTAGAAATATTAATATATTATAAATAGTAGTCTTAGTAATTGAAGTTAGGTTAGTTAAGTTAATACTTAACTCCTCCTTAAAAACTAACTTAAATACTTAGTCTTATATTTAGGAATAAACTTAAATACTTAATTTTATATTTAGGAATTAAATTGCTAAGACTTAAATTAGGTATCTAACTTAAGTTTAAAGTACTAACTTAATGTAGTTACTTTATACCTAGAGTAGTAAGAGCGTACTTATAAGCGCTTAAAGTTATAAGAATAAGACTTTTAAGTACTAAGTATATATCTATAAAATTATTTAGTTTACTTAGAGTAGTTATAATTAGTTTTAGTTAGTTTAATAATAATACCTTATATTATTATTCTTAAGTACTTAAAGTAGGCTTATTTATAATTAGTTACTTATAAATTTTCTAAATTATATAAAACTAGAAAACACCTATTAAAATCTAGATTTTTATATATATTAGGTAATTTACCTTTACTACCTAGTAATTATAAGTCTTAGCGTAGTTAGTATATAAATTTAGGTATATAAACTAATAGAATTAGTTATATCTTTTATATTAATAAGCTAATTAATATTATTTTAGGATATATATACTTTATAAGCTTATATATATCATTTATACTATTTAGATATATATTATAATAAGTAGATATCAATTAGTTAGTAGGTAATAGGTATAAGTATAATAGGTAAATTAGTACTAAGATATATAGATTTAATAGGTAAAGTTATTAAGTTAGTTATATCTTTATTACTAATTAGCTAATCTATATTATTTAGGAGGTAATTTACTTTATAAGTCTATATATATCATTTATACTATTTAGATATATATTATAATAAGTAGACGTTAATTAGTAGGTAAGATAGTAGTATACTTAAGTATTTTTAGTAAGTCCTTAGTAATATCTTAGCGTAGTTATATTATATAAATTTAGTATATAATCTAATAGAATTAATTATACTTAATACACTAATAGATAGTATAATATAATTTTTATATTATTAGATACTAATAATAAATATATATCTATTATAATATAACTCTAGTTATATAACTAAGTCTTAGTATAGATTACTTAGTACGTATCTATATTACTTATAACTACGTAGATAGATATTATTATTATTATTATTATTATTATTATCTACTATATAATATATCTATGTTATTATTCTAATGAATAGTAGTAATACTTATATATAGTACTACTTCTTATTTACTTCTTCTTACTATTATATTAACGCCTTTATATATAAGACTATTACTATAAGAATAAGTATAAGTACTTATACTTCCTAAGTTCTTACCTAACTAGCTAATTATATTAATCCTTTTACTAGGTCTATTAATAGTATATCTTATTAGACCTAGTCTAAAGATAACCTTAAAGATAAGAAGTCCTTAGAGAGCTTAAATAATAGTAAAGATAAAAGCTTATAAAAGCCTATAATTTTACCTAGTTTCTCTCCTAAGTAAGTATAATCTCTAACTACCTACCTTAATACTATTAATACACTTAATTAATAAAATATAATAATAGAAATTAATAATGAAATTAATATCTTATTTAGAATACTTAGTCTAAATTTAAATTTACTAACTAATAAGGCTAAGATAGAATAAGAGGTAGAATAGTAGTAGGAGTAATAGGAGTAATACTATTATAATATTATACCTGTTAAGAAATTAAGGCTAGAAGATATTAGTTTCTTTAATCCTAAGTATATTAATATGAAGATGTCTAGTAATTCTTATACTATTAATACTAGAAAGTATGTTATATATTAAGACGTAGGCTTAAGTATTTAGCTTACTCCTATAATAATAATATTACTATTGTTCTTAAATACTTATATAGTAGAGTATTAATATCATATACTAATAAACTAATAAACTTTAAAAAATCCGGCTTATAAATATATAACTTATAACTTTAGTATACTACGCTTATTAACTAGTTTAAGATATATATTATAATAGCCTTACCGTATCTTAACTCCTAGTCCTAAGCTTATAATCTATAGAATATTAAATATTAGAATTAGACGTCTAAGATATAGTTCTAGTAAATACTCTACTACGCTAAAGCTATAGATATAACGTTTATATATAACTATTTATATATTATATAAAACTAATTAGATATTAACCTATAGTATAATATACTTAAGCTATTATCTTATACTATACTTACCTTGTTTTTAAAGTATATTAATAGTAAGATATTATTTCATAATAAATAGCTAATAGATAATAATCTTTTTAGTAATATTAATACTAGTTATCCTAGTAATAATAGTAAAATTCCCCTTATAATTAGCCTTTATAATAGTAAAGCTACTAGTAATAGATAAGATATTAGTAATCTTACGCGGTTATATATTATAAAGATTTACGTATTATATGTAAATATCTATTAAGCTTATATATTAGCCCTTAAGATTAGATTTTATTAGATTTTACTAAATACTATCAGGTATAGTATTATTTAGAGGTATATAATTAATTATTCTATCTATCTATAAGATAGAAAGCCTATTAAGGCGTCTTACTAAGATAAATCCTTAATAAGGCTTAGTAAAGTAAGAGTAGTCTATAATAATTACTAGTAGTAAAAGAAGATATTAATATTTTTATTAATAGATAGTAATAGTAAGTTTTACCTTAAATATTAATTAAGTAGGAAGGTCAGTAAGATTTACTATTATAATAAGTATTTACTTAAGTTCCTTTTATATACCTAATCCTTTACCTTCTTATAATTATTTATTAAATTTATAATATTTTTTAACTCCTTAATATTTATTTATTAATTATATTAAGCTTTATAACCTTTCTACCTTATAAGGTATTTTATAATAAGGTTATATTCCTTTTAAATAAGGTATTTATTAAGTATCTTAATAAGTTTATAAGACTTAAACTTATTAATATTACTTTTTATATATATTAATAGGGGCTCTTTAGGTTATAAGTAGAAATAAGGATTAGGCCTTAATAGTAATAGCTTTAATTAAGCTATTATAAAGACGTTATAGATTTATTAATATTATAAGATATTAAGGTAATAAGTAAGATATCTAATTTACTTAAAGACCTTAAAGGGTCTAATATATTATTAAGTATATTTCTTACTTATTAATAGTATAATAAGTATATTATAATATAAATATAAATATTATTTTATTTTATTATTAACTTAGAAGTATTAGGGTTAATAATATCTATTATAATAAAATTTGGAATTTGTTTACTTAAAGGTAATAATATTAGATACTTATAATTATATTATATTCTTAAATAGTATCTATTTCTTATATATAATAAGATTAAGTAGCTAGTTAAGAGAAAAATTATAAATAACTTTATTAAGTATTTAGGTAATTAATTAGTAATAATAATAAGTTATTATAATTAACTTATATAATAAAAATAGTTAATAGTTATATAATAAGGTTATGAAGAGTTAATATCTAAGATTATAAGGTAATTTTAAT
>JAABUK010003509.1_pt1 | contig 26466 bp, 40 predicted proteins | sample 5559141 | NCBI WGS metagenome assembly JAABUK01 (sample SAMN10711869, study PRJNA513367) | rock metagenome | isolation source: Antarctica rocks | place: Antarctica: Victoria Land, Pudding Butte nord | collected 2016-01-03
GACATGATGACTCAGTCCGGGAGCGATGACTATGAGATCAAGGCCTGGAAGCCCGGCTGGTTGGATGGAGGGAGCGGTAGTGACAAGCAAGCACTGAGAGGAGGCGATCAACGAGGATGGTTAGAGGAAATATTCAAAGTGGACGGACGAAATATCTCCAGGACGACACGCGTATCATCTTACGTAACGGGAAGCGGAACCTTTCTGCTGTTGGTCCCGAGCCTGTTGTGTTGCATAGTAATTAATTCATCCAGACCGTTTCAACATGCATCGAGGAGCTCGACAAAGCACTGCGGCGCAACGACAGCCCAAGCCGAACGATTCGGCCCAGTCCGAGGATGGTGAGTCTCATGGCCGAGAATGAGAAATGCAGCTGATCTCGGATGTAGCTACCATACAAGATGAGCAAGGTGAGGATACATCGCGGTGTATCAAGAGGACTGTTGCTGATAAGGGAGAGAAGAGCAAGAAGAAGAGATCAAAGCTCTCCAAAAGCGAAACGCCTCAAGCATAGCTCAAGCCCGAAACACCCTCGACATCGGCGTCCTAACCTGCCTCTTCATGTGCGTCCCCGCCCTTCCCCAGACACCCAGCTCACTCACCCCCCACAGCACTGCCAGTCAACTCCTTCGGCACTTCTCCAAACCCTCTTCCTTCCTAAGTCTCCTCGCCCTGTCCCAAACCCTCCTCCTCCCCCTCTCCCTCTCACCCTACTGGATCCCCTTCCTATCCCACTTCATGAACCACCAACATCACCTCCTCGTCATGGCTCACCTCGTGCTCTTCGTGCTAGCTTTCAATACAGTAAAGAAGCAGGGTGCGGGGATGGCGGAGATTGTCAGGTGGGCTTTGCCGGAGATCATGGCTGGGGCGGTGGAGATTCAGAGGAGGAGCGAGAGGGATGCGGAGAGGAGGTTGAGGAAGTTGCAAGGGATGAAATATCCGGCGAAGGGGCCATGAACGGTATCCTTGGGACTGGCGAAGCTGCCTGATGATTGCGCTGATGCAGCTCATCTGCCGGCTCAACTGACTGACTCAGGTGGGATAGCTTACGTTACTCGTAAGGAGGAGTAGGGAATCTGTGAGGGAGGGAGTAAGGAGACTGATCAAAGGACGGAAATAGGAAATTCGACAAGCCGGCTGCAGATTGGGCCAGTTCGAAATTACGACTGTCGATCGCGAATGTGGACCCAGGATGGCCGGTCGGGAGCAGTGTGGATCGACGCCCGCCTTCTCTGCGACGCCCCGAACTTTTCCTCCAAGCCAAATGTATGAAACCTCTTTCCTGAACATCAATTCCAAGTGTTGACCATCATAGGACAGAGTCTTACTGCCGATTCAGAGTTAATCTCTGCCTACCCTTCCCGCTTGGGCGGTCTGTAAGTCAGCCGTCCTCCTAAAATCAATCCTCTTCACTGCATTCCCCCTCCTCCATCGACCCTACCAACACCATGTCCAGCTCCATCCGTCCCGCCCTCCGCCGCCAAAATTCCAAAGTCCGTTTCTCCCGCACCGACATGTCCCCTATCAGCACCATGACGTCCGACTCCACCATCCACGGACCGCACATCCAGCATCATCACCAATCATCCCAAGATGAGCAAAAGCTCTTCGATGTCAACTCCTACCCCTTCTCGAGCGAGGGGTCGAGGGACGCTCAGCCGTTAGGAGATTCTGGGGAGTACTATCGGGATGTCTCCTGAGGAGAGGAGGAAGTGAGCCTACACCGGCATGATTCGGAGTCTCAGAGGTACGAGAAGTATGGGACCCCCCACGCTCCGATGCGTATACGTCAACTCCCCCTCGGGTGGGGGCGCGAAGGTGGACGAATATCCAGCAGCATAGGCCGACACTCGATACCCTCCTCTCGGCAGAAGCGGTCGAGCAGTACAATCAGCCAAACAACTTCAGCGTCAGTCCCCGGAACTCGACGATTGTGGGGAACTACGAAGCTCCAGTAGGTCGACCGCTGCAAAATCGGTCGCCATACCAATACTCGCCTCAGACCCGGCCGTCTTCCGCGCTGAGACCTTCGTTGATCATGCCCTCGAACGGCCCAGGCAGTCCACAACGCGCAATATCCCAGGGAGCGGTGATTGAACGGCTCGACTATCCCCGTGGTAGTCCAGCTCGCTCGTCCGTGCCGATTACCGGTGCGACGCCGCCTCGCAGGGTGCTTGAGCAGCATCGAGGATCCGCACCGAACGGGTCGGTTCTCCCCAATTCGGCTTCCCTCGTCAGCCGGCGCACCAGTCGCCGATCCCGGACGCTTAACATCCTTACTCGACAGCAATTCATTATCAAGCTCGCCCAAGCACTGATGACCTTCGGCGCCCCTTCCCCCCGCATCGACTCGCAACTCGCAGCCCCCGCGCACGTCCTGAAGTCGACGCCCAATTCATTCACTTCCCCTCAATCATCATGCTTCCTTCGGCGACATCGACACGCGTACCTCCGAGACGCATTTGGTCAAAGCCGGCGGCGGACTGGACCTTGGCAAGCTGCACCGAGTACACAACGTCTACAAAGCGGTAGTGCACGACGAGATGGATGCGGCAGAGGGAACGAAGCGGATCCATGCACTCTTGAAGGGGCCGATGACATACAACCTCTGGCAGAGGATGTTGATCGCCTTCCTGTGTTCCGGTATCATCGGGCCTATGGACTTTGTGGGGAGCTTCATCGACGGTGTCGCTTCGGGTTGCCTTGGGATTCTGCTCAACTTTCTGCAGTTGCATGTGGCGAGCAAGAGTGCAATGTACTCAAATATCTTCGAGTGGGTGTACCTGAGAGGATCGAGCTGACATGGGTAGAATCGGTAAAGCTACGGTCATCTCGTTCACTGCGAGGGCACTGTCGACGACGGGAATATTCTGCTACCAAACGGTGGCGTCTGGGGGAGTCGTGCTCATCCTTCCGGGGTATACCATCTGTGTGTCGGTACCGATCGAATGCGACTAATCAGGCATCGCAGTATGTGGTTCTCTCGAGGAGGCTTTAGCCTTCAAGAACATCGTCTCCGGCTCCGTCCGAATGGTATATGCGATTATCTACTCGCTCTTCCTGGTACCTCAGTCCGGCCTGATCTCAAGCTGATCCGAGCAGGGCTTCGGGATCACGATCGGTTCCGACCTCGTCGTACTCGACCAACCCGCTCGCCGATCCTCCAGCCGCCGCCGCCACCGCCAGCTCCCTCAAAACCCTAACCGGGACCTTCATCTCCTCCCTCCTCCTCCAATCCGCCGATGCCGCCTTGGACTCCACTACCTCACTGATGCCCTTTAACGGTATATTCACATTTTCCAACGCCACGACCGATACGATCACCACCAACCTCAAACAAGGCGCCATCATCTGCGCCGCGACCCCTCTTGGCCGTGGTGGAGACAGGGGATGCCGTAGATCTACCTCTTGGCGTTCGTCCCGCTGTTCAGCCTGTTGTTGAGTATGTGGAATATGCAGCCGCTCAGGAGTAGGCAGTTGCTGGTGATGGTGGTTATTAGCTGTGTTGGGTATTTGACGGATACCTTGGCGAATCATTATATCTTTGACGAGAGTGATGTGGTCAGTGCGATCCCGGGCGTTCGTCATCGGGTGTGTAATCTCTCGTTCTCTCTTTAGCATACACCCTCCGGATTTGATGGAGGAAAATGCTGACGGAGACGCAGGATACTGGGAAATATCTGTTCGCGGGTATTCGGCGGGACGGCGTTCACGTCGATGGTGACAGGTCTCCTCTTCCTCGTCCCTGTAAATCCTGAATCGCTCAACCTTGCTCGATGCTGATCGGATCGTCTCTCTGTGTAGTCGGGTATCGCAGCAGCCGGTGGTCTAGCGATGACAACGACAACGACAACGCACCACGGCGATTCGTATTCCCAAGGCCTGATCATTGGGTTCCGTATGGTCCAGGTCGCTATCGGGATCACCGTGAGTGCAGTCCCCTTGCATCGTTCGTGTCTGATAGGCCGATAGGTCGGCCTGTTCGGCTCCGGGCTGCTCATCTACTCGTTCGGACGTAAGAAGGGGACCGCCCTGTTCGCATCCTAGTGCTCCGAATCGTGCTCATATCCGTACCCACTTGATTTACCGCAGAGGTAGAGAAGCGGGATGAGTATTCAAAAGGTGATCGTCAACATCTATATCCAGATCCCCATGTATGCAAATAGTGTCCTTCTGTTCGCCTACATCAATGAAACCCGCGTCCCTGTGCTACGTCCAAGATCGCTATTCGCGATACTGCCATCTCGATCGGAAACAAACGAGCGATATCTAAATAGAAATCAGTCACCGATTTCCCGAAGCTGATGCAAGTCGAGGGGACTTGCATTCTTCGGAGACGAGCGCGATCGGATGGAGAGACAGATGGACGGGTGTTTGCGAGCGACCGGAGGAGGTGGATTTGCTCGATTACCGGCTGCTTCACATTAGCCTGTTTCACCAGCTTTGGACCAGGCATACCTTAGGCGCCTCCTTCCGGATCTCGCTAGCACCGGTCGTATTTATATCCGAGGCGTTCTTGACAATCGCGTCGATCTAACAACCATAAGGCAACACCCTTTCCAAGAATGCAAGACGACTCACCCGACTCGTCATCGCCGCTCTCTCCGCCAAGGAACCAGAATCCGCATCCTCCTCCGGAGCGATCTGTCGATAATTCTTACGTGCCTTCTCCGGGATCTTCTCCATGGCCCCAGCTTTTCCCTTGCCTTTGCCTTTCCCCTTGACCTCCATAGCCGAATCGATCGATGCGTGAACGACCTCGAGGTGCGCATTGTAGACTACCGCCTGGAGGTCGGCGCCAGAGTATCCCTGGGACTGGGCTGCGATATCGGACAGGTCAACGGAGGGATGGAAGGTGAGTTTGCGGGAGAGCGCTTCCAGGATCTGGATCTCATCAGCGTCGAGACGCCAGCATACCGTACGACTTGCCTCAAGGCGGTCAGCCTCTGAGGGCATGTCGCAGATCAGTGACTTGTCCAATCGTCCAGGTCGAAGCAGAGCAGGATCAAGCAGGTCCGGTCGGCTAATTGATCAGCTAGACTTCCGGAAGTTGTATCGTACCTAGTCGCCGCAAGCACGTAGACTTCCTCCAATCCTTGCGCACCGTCCATTTCCGTCAACATCTGGTTCACCACCCGGTCCGTCACGCCTGTCGAGTCGTGACCCCTGTTCAGATCAGCTCTATCATGGAGCCTCGCATCAACGCAATAAGAAGGTCGCACCTCTTCGGCGCAATTGAATCAAACTCATCAAAGAACAGCACACAAGGCTTGGCCGCACTAGCTCGCTCGAACAGATCCCGGACAGCCTTCTCGCTCGCCCCGATATACTTGTTGAGGATCTCGGGACCATTGACGGAGATGAAATTCAGTCCGCACTCTTTCGCGACGGCTGAAGCAAGCAGAGTCTTGCCGCAACCGGGGAAGCCATAGAGCAGTAACCTGGAATGAGAGGATTAGCAGTGTTAGAAGACCCAGACAAAAAGACAGGACACTGACCCGGAGCGGAGGCGAAGAGGGCAGTTGGCGAAGATCTGGGCGTATTTCGTCGGCCATTCCAGGGTTTCGCGGAGGACCCGGCGAGGCTCGTGAAGCCCTAAAGCCAGATCAGCGGATGCTCCATACCATGGAGCTCCGCACCTCCGATATCGCTCCACTGGACCTCCGACTTCTGTAGGGTGACACCGCGCAAACTCAGAGGCGTGAAAGCGGCTTGAGCGAGCGCGAAATCGTCCATCGTGACCCGGAGCTGCAGAAGTGTTAGATAAGCAGACATGGGGCCTAGAGGTGGCCCCTAACCTTACTGCTGTCTTCATGAGCGGTTCGGATCATCGCCTGCTGCATCGCCCCTTCCACCAGGTCGCTCATATCCGATGCCGTGTGGCCCTCGGCATTACTCGCGAGAGTAACGAAATCGAGCTCCGGTTCATCGCCATTCGTTAGGCGACGATCCGAGCCTTCCGCCTTCTCTTCTACCAGCACTTGCAGTATCTACTCATCAGCATGATCTTGAGTCGCGACGCACCTCTCGTCGAAGTTCCTTGTTTGGAGCGCTGATCTTGATCGTCTCGCCAAAGATATGCTTTGCGTTCAATAGTGGGTGCAGCGACGGGCTACTCGTGGCGATCGCGATGGCCAAGACTCCGGACGGAAGGCTGGTGGTCGAAAAGAGACGACAGAAATGATCGGCCAAGGCAGTTGGATTCGATGACGGTGTCAACTGTTGGAGTCAGTTGACTATGTCTATTGCAAACCAGCAGACACACCTCGTGCTCCGGTCTGAGCAGAGAATCAAGTCCATCCAGAATCAGAAGACTAGGCCTTCGGCGTGTCGCCTCCTCTAACCAACCCGTCATCTTCTCCTTCGTCGCCGACATTCGAGAGTCTATGTCGATACGCCCGACATCCTCGTAAATCACATCTGAGCCCCCTCAACGTATGACGTAGTACAGACGGGAGGGCAAACCTGGCAGTACCTCTCGATCAGACTCGAGCCGTTCAGCGATGAGCTTGACAAGGCTGGTCTTTCCTGAGCCCTTCGCACCGACTACCAGCAATGGTCGAGGATAGTCCATGCCATTCGAGCGCCGCAGATAGGCAATGGCGTCCTGTAACATAATGTCGACACCAGCTAGTCGCCGAGTGGTCCGGGACGGAGGACTGCGGAGAAGCCGTCATTCTCGTGTACATGATTGATATGACCTACAGCTCGAAAGCCGGGAGAGCTGCCTTCAACCTTACGGGGTTTAGCCACCCCTTCCTCTGACCAGCCGCAATCGTACTGAATGGTCGAGCCAAATCAGAAAGCCCCAGAACGTGCAGAAAAGACGAACCGGACACTGCCCCAACACTCCCATTTGTCATCCGTCTTTCCAAGAAGCGCTAAGCATCCCTCCGGCATCTCAAGCCAAGAAGCGAGCCAAACCTCCAGTCGGTCATCCTCCTCCTTCGCCTTCGCTTCGCCCGCATCCGCTTTTGCGTCCATTTGCGACTGTGAAGAACTGTCCTTTGAGGCCCTTCTCACGAGCTCTAGCCGGACGTGCGCCAGGCCATCGCCCTTGATCTCCAATTTCCGCTTGACCCTTCTGAGCGTCTCAGGCGAACATAGTGCCAATCTGTCACTTCCAAGCGTGTCCAGCTGGTCTTGCGGGATCTCAGGTCTCCCCCATTCTGACGCCACTCTGGGCGGTAAAAGCCGGAGCCTGACGTGCTGTTCTTTCGCCTTCTTCCCGTGCGTCGCATCAGGTTTGGTGGAACTTGAAGATGACGCGGCCGGAATAACCGATTCCTCGATTTCAGCTGCCCGACGGGGCGCGGCATCCCTCGGACGAGGGGCGACGAAGATCTCCGTCTCGGAGTGGACGAGGACCGCTGAGCTGTCACTCGTCTTCGGATCCGTGGCGTCTTGCACCTTGTGAGTCAGCTCAATGACTGAGTAACAAGGGGAGAACTGACCGACGCGTATCCGGATTTTCGTCCTCCCCATCACCCATACATCCAGAACTTGGCCCTTTTGAGCCCCTCGGAGCTGGGAAAGAAGGTTGTTCTCGAGGAACGAGGCATGTTGTTCCTGCTCCATTATCAGGTTGTGCCCACCTCGCCTATTGAATTGACCTACCAGGATCTCCCAGTCATCCGACGTGAGGGGCGTCACCGATACCGACCGCGCTTTGATGGGATTATGGATCACCGAAATCTCTACCTGTCCCCTGATCAGCATGAATCCATGAATCCAGGCCATCGACCTGCGACTGACTATGGTTCCCTCGGCCCATCCCAAGCCCATAGCCACCTCCGGATCCACCTCAATCGTCTCCAGCCCCTCCCCTCTACCTACTCCCGCCAACCCGCCTGGGAGTGAGCTGGCTGCTGCAAGTCCGGACCATCCCAGATAAGCCGCATGAGGACGGTGACTTGACGCGATGAGAGGCGAGAGGTGGAGGATGATCCCTTGTGGTCTCTACGTGGTCGTTAATCTAGTTGAGGGGAGAGCTGGACATGCGACGTACGGCTTGTTGTTGAGCTAATGACGCGTATAGAGAGAGGGGGAGATGGACGAGATTTGAGCGGAGGGAGCGATACTTGATAGTCGCTTTCTTCGGCATCTTGCCTTTCCCATATCGGAGGCTTCAATATACAAGTCATGAAAGACGTGAAACCCCAAAGAGAGCAGAGCCGGCAAAGTTGTCTTGGCCCGGACGGGATTTGATTCCGTTACAACTCCTAATCTTAACTTATCGTTCTGCAAAACGGTGCCCCCATCAAGGCCTTCTATTCCGACCATGATGACTAGACAAACTGGAATATATATGACAATCCACCGATTTCTTCTGACATCGCCCATCAGCATGTACTAGTTTCTCCTCAGGCAATGACATCATCCCCTTTAATTCTCCCTCTCCAAAGACCAACATCGACGACTCTGCGCTCCTCCCTCGTCATCCCGACCTTCCTACAAGTTCTCGTCGAGCTGGTGCAGAACTCTTTAGATGCAGGAGCGAGACGTATAGACTGCTGGCTTGATCTTCGGAAAGGTGCTGAGAGCTTAAGGGTCGAGGACGATGGTTGCGGAATTGAGAAGGGGGCATTGAGAAAGATTGGAACTCGATATGGCGAGTTTCGCTTCCGTCTTGACTGGTCTTCGGACTGATGCAGAATCGCAGTAACGAGTGAGGGGTTAAATGAAAGCGGAACTGGGTCTGTGGGAACCTATGGCTTCCGAGGAGAAGGTGCGCTTCGCTTGAGGAACCGTATGAGCGATATGAGCTAAGTGATTGGGACAGCTCTGTCCTCCATCGCTGCGCTAGGTTTGGTAGAGATCACAAGCCGGACCGCGATCTCCCGTCACACATATACGAAGCTCATCAAGGTCTGCATTTCGCCCTGGAATGGCGTTTCACTCCTTGATTTTCTAACTTCCTCCATTTAGAGCTCGAAGACGCTATTCGAAGGCGTCTCATCTCGACCCATCTCCGGTACACACGGGACAGCTATTGTAGTGAAGGATCTCTTTCACAACGTGTGTCTATTATCTTCTTATCTGTTCTGGGCCTATGTCACCAGATTCCAGTACGGCAGGCATCTATAGCAGCCAGCTCGCCAGCATCGACTCTTGCCGCCTGCAAGAAGGTCATCGAGACTCTGGCGCTGGTCAGACTTGGCGTGAAATGGACGCTCTGGGAAGAGAGAAGCGTGGGTACGTCGATCGGAGCTGCAGCAAAGAAGGTCTTGGCGATACCCGAGGTCAGTGCGATTCTCTCGATGAGACCTCGGATGCTGAGGTGAACTAAGCTTCGAACGAGCGTAGACGTTTTCCGCTCGGTATATGGGAATGCTACGGTCGTGGCGAGTCCTGATGCTGAGCCCGCATTGCTGTATCTGAGGCTCCGAGCAGAGAGTCCAGAATATTCGAGTCTCGTCAGGGCGTCGACGGATTGACGGCTTCATCAGCCTCGAGGGATCGGTCACCAAGGTATTTCAGCCCTTCTCGCGGGAGGCTTCCCAGCTGATTCGGCCTCTCACATCGTAGGCTCATCAGCATCTTTGTTCGTCGTTTTTCGAACATAGGAAGCAGCGCTAACACGCTCAGATCTCAACCATTACCCCATCGATCGAGGCGATCTCCAGACCGCCATCGTCAAGCGCTTTGCGGCTAGCAGATTCTCCGCCATGACTCAGGATATCTTGATGGAGCTTACGCCGAGCAACCGTGTGTTACCATGCTTACATCTTACCAGAGCTGAGTCTGACGATGTATCTAGGTCAGCGCCGCTCACCTCGCCGCCTCGAAAGGCACCCGTGCTATGTGCTAAATATCACGATTCCACACGAAGACGTCGACGCAGCTTACGAACCGCGTAAGGGGGTTCTAGGCTATAAGGTACCTTTACTGGAAGCATCGGCGCGTCACGCTGATTTTCGATGCAGGATGCGGAATCAGTCAAGTCGTTCCTGCTTGCGGTCATTGACGAGTTCTCGAAGAGACACCATTTCGTATCAAAGCCGATCAATCCATTGGATGTCTTGCCTTTAAAGCCGAGGCGTTCTGCATCAGCACAAACCACTCAGTCAAGCAGGAATCATACTCCGCATTCTTCCGGTCGACGCCCTGAACAATCTCAACCCGCAGTATCGCCCTATGAATTGCAACCGGTCTCTCCAGCATTCACTTCTCGACCTTGCACACCCGTCATAAGACGACCGCTGTCTGTAACTCCTGCTCCAATGATGCGCCTTATGGATTCCGAGCCAGCGCGCAAGAGAGCTCGCCTTACTTCATCTGTAGTAAGAGCCGGTGGGGATAAGTCGAGGTGGATTGATGAACTGATCGCGGTATGGATGAATTAGAGCTTGATGTCATCGCTGATGAGCAAGGCGAGCAGGAGATAGATACCAGCGTTCTGCCTTTCGCTTCGCCGAGGCCCCGATCAACGTCTCCACCTCCCGATACTCCCGTTGTGCAGTCTCCTGCCTTTCCGCGTTCGGCGACGCCCGCTCGGAAATCCGATCACCAGCAGTGCCAAAGTTTCGTTGACCCCACCACTTTGGCCATTCCCCTAATTATCGGAACTGCAAAGACGACATTCGCCAAATCGTCGCTCTCCAAGGCGCTGATTCTAGGGCAGGTTGACCGAAAGTATATCGCTTGTCTCTTGGGGTCGTCCTCGTCAATGGAAGGCCAAGATCTCGTCCTGATCGATCAGCATGCTGCAGATGAGCGTGTCTCCGTGGAGGCGATCTTACGCGAGCTCTGCGATGGGTTTGCCAAGGACAACGTGGATATCATGAACTCGACGCAAGTCGAGCCAGAGGTCTTGCTAAATCGGGAAGAGGCGGAGGTTTTGGCGAATCCAGCAGTACTCGACATCTTCCGAAGATGGGGCATTCAACTAGCCCTTCCCGATATCCTCGCATCCGACTATGTTCAGGTCTCGGTCGAAGCTGTGCCGAAATCCTTAGCGTCTAGACTCGGTCGCAAAGACGCAATCGAGATGACGCGGCTCATCAAGCTATACCTCCCGGTCCTCGACTCATGTCTCGGCGAGATGAAAGCTCTCATCGCGGAGGCGACGGTGAACGAGGTCGACTGGGGAAGGGTACTGCGGTGGATGCCAAAGGAAATGCTCGAGCTCGCGAATTCCAAGGCTTGTCGCGGTACGCGACTGCCATTCCCACTGGCTAGGAGCTGATGGGGATAGGGGCAATCATGTTCGAGGATCGACTCGACAAAGATCAATGTGCTCGTCTGGTGGATCGACTGAGCCATACGACCTTCCCGTTCATGTGTGCGCATGGCAGGCCGAGTATGGTTCCCCTCGTTATTATGGGTCGAGGACGGGAGGCGGGGCAGCGGAAGGTGGATTGGGCGGCTTGGAAGCGGACTCATGCCATGGAAAACACGATTGGTCAACACGGACGCTCGGGCGAAGCGAGAGGATGACCCTGTCCTCTTTCGCCGGCTGAACCTGTGCCAGAGGTGATGGCGAGTTCGTCTCTCGTTTCATTCATGCATCACCTATAGACAGATACCGTACATCAATCGACCTCGACCCTCCCTCCAAATTTCTGCAAAGTCTCCAAATACGCTGATCGCATGAGTTTTGGTGCTTAGCGTCTGATCACTGACCCGAGCTTGAGCCAGCCGCCGAAGACTTGTTGGTATCGGAGATTATGACGTCCGTCTCTAGATTTCCCCTTGTCGAGCCGCTGCAAATCATCACGGGTATCTGTGGGATCAGGTCCCTCCGGATCCGCAGTCATCCCTTCCTCCTGTTGGAGAATCGATTTGACCTTGCTCCTCTCTTGAACGAATTGATTGGGCATCACACACAGGTACTGCTTTCTCGCTGATCGCCTCCTTGCTCCAATCCGATGAGCCAAACTCTGAACTCATCTTTCTCTGCTCTGAATGGCGGAAACTGTTGGAACATGTAAAGTCTCTGGTGTATGGTCGAGTGAGCTGGGTTATTTGAAATGAATGAAGGCGAAAGCAGATGGGCCTCTAATTCACCTTTTATACCTTTCTCGGTGGGCTTCCCATGCACACCCTTCTCTGATGACCAAATAATGGCCTAAAAGATTTTCAAAGCATTTCAGTACCACCTTGTCTTGGTTGGAGCACTCTCAACTCAAGGGAGCTCTAGACATTCAGTAGCAAAGGAGGTGTCAGGATGCTACGCCGACCAGTGATAAGGCCCGACGTCCAACTCCTACGACTGGCGATCGTGGCCGAAGGTGGCGATTGATAGGCAAAGAGGGTCCAGCGTCAAAGGGACGTATGAGAACGTAGCCGAAGTAGGCACTGGTCGGGTAGCGCTATCGATGCAAAGACTAAGACAAGGGGGTATACTACGAAATGACTTCAATGACTTCAATGACTTCAATCGAATCGCTGAGGCTATCCCTCAGCGATCTATAGTACCTATATACTTCCGTAGCTTTGTGTTCCATGTCTCGTCTTCCAAACATCGCGTCTCGATCTCTGCAGTGGCGCAAAAGGTGAATCTCGGCAATCTTGGGGTTCGGAACGCAATGCGGCCGAACGAACGCGCGTTGCCGTTTTTGGGCGTCCTGTGATGTGCGACTCTCGGCGATAGTTGGCGAAAACGTCGATATGCGATCGTGACAGGAGGCCAGAGGAGCTCACTAACATCAAGCCTTCCTCACAGTTTTGTGGCTCATATGTCATTTTACCGCCGACAGGCAGGGCATCTGCTTGCGGCACAATGGTTGTGTAGGTGTTTGAAGACGTTGTAGAAGTATGATGCATAGTAGCAAGTTGAATGTCCGAGAAGATGGGGATGCTGCCAACGTGGCAGCTAGCTAGATAGGCGGGGTAATGTATATGCCTTTCAGTCTTCGGCGATCACCGAAAATGTTCCTGGCCCAAGACCCGATGAGAAAATGGTCCTCGACGCACGTTCGACTTCGCCAAGTTTTTATTCGCTCTCCACTGGGTGACCCCCTTCTATGCAAAGTTCCAAAGGGACCCTGCGTCATTGGATCTGGTGCGGTATGATATTTGTGCCGAATACTGATTCCTTCTTTTCCCGACCATTAAATCTCCTGTCGCATAGCGTAATCCACCTTGCACTGACATCCGAGAATCTTCTCAACATTATATTACCCGGTCTCAAGCCAAAAGAGGGGAAATAATGCTTGGGCTGCGATGCTCTGTGGTCTTGGCCAGCCTGTATATGGCTTCGGCTATAGTGAGTTCCTCTACCTGATTCCGCTTTAGCAAAATCTCAAGTTTCGAGTCTTCCCCACCTGTTCACTGCCTAGCGTATACACCTTTTCCGGCCGTCATCCGCTGATCCCATCATAGCCTCTTGCCAATGAAACGTCTTCCTACGGCGATATTCCCGGTGTGCCGACCGCGAATGGCAAGGAGCCAATTCAGCAGCGGCTCGCCTATGTCAATTCCACGGCCATGTACATCAGCTGGAACACGTGCGTAATGTCTCGCAAAGGTGACACCGCTCCCTGACGGGCTCATCTGTGCAGATATGATGGTCTGGAAGGTGATAATGCCACGGTCGTATACGGGACCGACCCGTTCAACCTAGGCAGAACTGCATATGCCAGCAGTATGACATACAACACCAGTCGAACGTGTGTACTGGTCCAGATCGAAATTGCTCAAGTGCGAAATATAAGCTGACAACAGAACAGCTGGAACCATCACGCCCTCATGACGGACCTCCAGCCGAAAACGGAGTATTGGTATAGGGTCGCGAATGTGAGCACTCTTAATAGAGCTGAGTGCATTTTTGCATCTCGACTCAAGCGACACAACTTGTAGACGAATTGCGTCAATTGCTCCGAAGTAGGTTTCGAGCGCGGAAGAATCTGACGGCAGACGCCGACCTACAAATTTACGACGGCTCGAGCTCCGGGCGATATGTCACCCTTCGTACGTTACCCCAGCTTTGCACCACTGACCGAAGTCCATTGCTGTCGTGGTCGACATGGGGACGATGGGAGCCGACGGTCTCTCGAGTAAAGTCGGTCCACTGCTCACCGGTGCGCACCACATCCCGCTCAAGAAGGAGGAGAGCAATACGATACAGAGTCTCGTCCAAAGCATCGAGTGGGTGAAATAAACGTGTTACGACTAACTCGCTAGCACTTATGATGCCATTTTGCATCCCGGAGACATAGCCTAGTGAGTCCATAGCTGTCGAGACGGCGAGTATCCCAGCTGATCACGCGCAGTGCCGACTACTTTGTAAGCGGGCGAAGGTGGAAGTATACCCCGCTCTTGGCCTAATGACGTCCCGATAGATCAAAGAATCGGCCAACGCATATTTCGGCAACAGCTCCATTATAGTCAATATGACTTCCGTCGTAGAGGGTTACGAGACTCTTCTTGAGGAATACTATGATCAGATGACACCCCTCACGAGCTCACGGCCGTACATGGTGGCGCCGGGGAACCATGAGGTGCGTCCCAGGTACGAATCAGCGCTGAAATTGACTAGGCGAATTGTGATAATGGTAGGAGGCCTAGCGAGTTTGTGGTGGTGGAACTGATCATGATCCTCAAGGCGGCACCACGGATGCTCTGTAGGTATCTCATCTCGTCGCTTCACCGAAGGACTCAAACGTGGGATCTTAGGAACAATATCACATATGACGTGACGATCTGTACTCCTGGCCAGACCAATTTCACCGGGGTTGGTATCGACGCTACTCAGCTGATCTCAGTCTCTTGTCCTGGCTGACCTCGAGTATAGTACATGAACCACTGGCGCATGCCTGGAAACGCGAGCGAGGCCAACAGGAACTTCTGGTATTCGTATGATGACGGCATGGTACATCATATCTTCCTCGACACCGAGACGGATCTGGGTGGGAATCTAACGGGTCCGGACGAGATCGTGAGCTCGAAAGGATCAGTGCGACGTGATGGACCTGACCGAAGCGCGATTAGGGTGGATCCGAAAAGGAATTCGCCGGACCATTCGGACGACATAACCAACAGGTCGAGTGAGTCAGATGATGGCACTGTGAAAGACAAAGGAACAGACTCTCACGTCGACCAGTTGGCTGAAACAAGACCTCGCGTCAGTCAATCGATCGGTCACGCCGTGGGTGATAGTCGGTGCGCATCGACCGTGGTATGTGTCAGGTGGGTGTCAGATCCATGTCGGTCTCTTCATCAACACGAACACAAATTCAGGCGGTTCTCCTTCGCACGCGCAACTGACGCCAATCAGCTACCAATCGCTCCTCGACCGTTTGTCTCGACTGCCAAAAAGCGTTTGAGCCGACCTTGATTCAGTACGGGGTTGATCTTGTCATCGTGCGTGCCATCAAGGCTATGGCCGACTGTGCAGCTGAGGATTCCTTATCCTCAGCATGGTCACGTCCACGCGTACCAACGAAACTCACCCATCGCCAATTGTCAGTCCTATTCCCTTCTCCATCATCGTGTGATCCTTTGGGCACCGGTCAATCCGGTCGACTCTGTCCCCCTCATCTCTGCCGCCAACATCTGTCGTGAACGAGTCACATCTCTGATCTCCTGCTCTCACCAGACTTTGTTGATCCGAACGGCCTGAACAACCCGTCATCGCCTTTGTACATTGTCAACGGTGAGACTTTGACCTAGAGGTTTGGGCTGAATATCAGGCGCTGCCGGTCATTATGACGGTCTTGATGCCCTGCTCAACGCGACCTATTATTCTGAATACCAGGTTAGTCTCACGTCAATCTCGTCGCCGGGTGCACTTCGCTGACCGCAACAGAACGACTTGACGTATGGCTGGTCGCGCATCAGCTTTCACAATCGAACCCATTTGACTCATCAATTCATCGCGTCGGCGAACAGCACCGTCATGGACGAGGTCACACTCTACAAGGCGCACTGAGCTGAAGAATCCCGGCCGTACAACCTAGAATAGGATAGAGTCAAAAGTCATCAAATAATGAGAGTTCCGCTTTTGACCGCTAGCGCATGACACACACTGGGATCCATGTCGGTATTCGCATCCTTTGATTGGCGCCAGGGCAATAGAATCCCCTTGGCCGCCGAGACGACGAAAAGCTACTGTGCGGGAGCCATGCATTGGGAGAGTTGGGGCGGGTCTCCAGGCCATATCACGCTATACGAATCTAGACCTCTACCACTGATCCAGACCTCTGTCACTGGAATTGAGCTGACTGTTGGGCAAGGTGAGTATTTGCGTCATCTCGAGGCAAAGAGAACGGGGGGAGGGAAGCTGGTGGATCATCGTCGATGTCGATCAGGATGGTCTCCACAGTCGTGGGAATTTGGATACGTCACCTAGTGCGGCTGCGTCACCTAGTGCGGCTGCGGGTGGTGATCCACACCGCTTGATGTAGGGGACCAGATGCTGACCGATCGCGAGAGATACGGAGGCCGTCAATGAGTTGGTCTAGAGCTGATGAATCCCGTGACGTCAAATCCTCTGTAGTCAAAGGACAAAGGAAACCCAAACGGCGTTTAGCTATTATTCTTGGAAACTCTTCCTCCAAGACCTAAACTTGACAACATATAACAACATGGGCAGATGGCGAGGTCATCGCCTACAACATAGTCTGCCTTACTTTGCTCCCTGTTTGTCTTGGAGCGCGACGCCGACCTCTTCATCGATCATACCGCCACAGTCGCGAACCGCACCACCGGCCCACCATCGCTCTGCTGACGGCCGGAGCCGAGTGTCAGGAGGTGAGAGATCAGTCTCAAGCCCATCTCAGCCTGGGCTGATCACACAAATCGACTGCCCTCCAGCTGCCAGTCGTGATCATATCGCTCTCGCGCAATCGGTCCATCCCTCGCTCTCGGAAATGGTCGTTGGAGCGACCCTTTCCAACATCCTCGGTGCCTTCAGTCTAATCTTTCAGCGGCAATCAAGCACCAACATCCCGCTCTTCGATCAAAGCTCAACGAATTATACGGTCGCTCTCCTCATCGTCACTTGTCTCGCTTCCGGTAGATTGACATTCGGTCACCCAATCAATTGGCGGGCTGTGGGGGCGGTCTTGTCGGGCTCTTTGTCATCTACATCGCCACCGTCTCCGTCTCCTACCTCATCGCGAAAGGGTTTACGACTGCACCAGAGGAATTGTCCGACAGCGAGTCAGGCTCTGATGGTTCTGTGGATGATGGTATCAATCCACTCGAAGACGATCACGAGGAGCGAGACGAGACAAATGAGGTGGAACGGGCTACCTTCGACCAGTACTACCCACAAGCAGGCTCGCGAAGACAGGGATATGCCCGTCGCGGTCCCGAAGGCACGGACGAGCGAGGTTCACGGGGGAGTCCTCCCGGCGGGCCTGACCGCAGTTCTGGATGAAGGCCGTCCCGTTATCGACGTTCATCCCTGACGCAAATCAGGGGACAGAGGCGAGGAGTGTCTCGGAGGGACAGGTTGCTGATCCTAAGAAGGGCCGTCGGCCTCTACGATGGGACAAGACCACCCCTCGTCTCGATCTCGGATCGGTACGCGGTCAACCCGTGGTCCGAGAATGACGACACCCAAACCTCGAAGCCTGCCCTTCCACTTCGCAATGCTGGCAGCTGGTTTTGTTGCCATCCTCCTCAGCAGCCATGTGCTCTCCAAAGCTGCAACCAGCCTTGTCGACCAACACGGTATATCGGCCGATCTCTTCGGGGTAGTCATCCTGTCTATCGCCACCACCACACCCGAAAAGTTCATCTCGGCGCTCAGCGGTTACAAGGGACACATGGGAATCATGATGGCCCACACCGTCGGCAGCAACATCTTCCTCCTTACACTTTGCATTGGCATCATCTGGTAGTCGACAGATGGCGTGTACGAGAGTACTTCAATCAAGCCAGCTGAAATTGCCGTCATGTTCGGCTCGACGGTACTTTTCGCGATCACCATCCTCTTGAAAGGTCGAATGGCTTGCTTTATCGTGGTCGTCATGTCGGCGGGATATGTAGCATTCATCGTAATGGAATTTACGGTCATACACCGAGTCTAGGCCTACATCATGGAGCCATACCAATCTACATGTTCACTTCACCACCCCTTCGATGCATATGACGAGCCAAGGTAAAGGCCCTCATGTCAGTTTCATGGAGTACAGGACACCCAGTGAAAGATTGCGATAGATGTCACTGGCCCTCGATCATGGAGGTAAACCGATCGACGTCGGCCTTTCACAGGCACTCCGGGAGTCTATCACCTCATCAAGCCGTCACTAATCGCCGCGCGTATTGCGGGTATGTCCAAGAGCTCCGAAACCAGTCCCGACCTAGGTCTTACCGAACTTGTGGACAGCTGTCTGTACGAACGATGTCGACTGATTCACATGCATGTGAGGATTGGACGTCAAGATCCGTCAACGAGCTATGCATGTGCGAGACGTTTATGCACATTTCGTCTCTGCTTGTAACATGAGATACTAGGCTAGACGGACATATTGCTGTTCGGTATTGTGTTATGGCCCTGCATTCAATGACCATGCGCATCATTTATTCTATTATAGTGCACCTCCGTGCTCGATTTCGGCATTGCAGGACAGCCGCCTTGATTGGGCCCACAGACTTCCCTTTCTCAAAAGGGCAGACCAGGTAAGAGGGGAGTCGCCTCCGCTCTAACCCCTTCCAGGTACAGAGGATCCAGGCCCAATGCCTTTAGAGCGGTGGGCGCGATGGATCTCGTGGAGACTGCCGTGTTGTCTTTACAGCCTTTGATCATGGGATGCGACGCGAAGAGGGCCACCGCCACGTCGTCGTGATTGAATCCTCCGTGCTCAGCAGTCTTTTGAGCACTTCCCCTGGTGAAGATCACTCCGGGTTCCGTCTTGATGACGATATCGGGAGCTCGAGAATCCCTAGACGCATCTCCGAATCCGTTGGCAATCGCTGAAGCGCCGGACCAGATGTCGAGGATGTGAAGTTCGGACTTTAGAGCTTGTAGGTTCTTGACGGCGAGGGCGGTATCGGAGGAGTTTGCTAACCAGAGCAGACCGGCGTCATCGAGAGCCGATCCGGCTACATCGACGGCTGTGGCGTTGATCAGACTGTCTGGGTCGACCCACTTCAACTCCGACCTATCGATCGGCGATTGGCCGTGTTTGGCGCTGAGCATGATCAGAGTCTTGTCATACGTCCCTGCCGATTCCATCGTGGCGACGAGCTCGCCAAGCTTGGTGTCCATGTCACGTAGAGATTGTTCTAGGTTGTTCGACGGATTACCGTCGACATATCCTGCCCCTTTCTCGGCAAACGAAATGCTCTGGAAGTCGGCTCCGTAGATCGATGGTGCGCCAGAGTCGTTGACCCAGATCGAGCCGTCGTAATGCAGACCTGAATCTATCGTTAAAACGCCCAGATCCTCATACAGACGGCGGGCACCTACCCAAGGTCCAGTTCTGCAATGCCGACCAATGCAAGTCGTCGTAACTCCTGGAATCCACGGTCAGATACACCAGACCGGCTGAAAGGATCGAAGAATACTCTAGACCCGACAGGTCGCTGAAAGCATTCACCTCCGGGAAATAATCCTCACTGAGTCCCAAGCCGGAGGGGCCCTTGGCGATGACATAGGCTGGATGCTTGTCCGAGCTGGAACAATTGTGTTCAATATAGCGTCGGACACTCTGGTTCGCGGAAGATACCTACTAGCAAGTCTTCATGCCCTGAAATCGAGCAATTTCAAACTTGCAAAAGTGTCAGAGAGACGGAAAAGCTAAACAGGAACCGACGCTCACTATATTGTTGACTCGGACAAAGTTGTTTGGGTAGACCGGGGCACATCCGCCCCAGGCGGTCTTTTCCAACGGTAGATTGTTCGGGTCGATACGTCCCCCACCGCTCACGTCTATCCGATGCAGCGTCAGGCTCAGGCGAAGGGAAGCAAAATCCAACGCACCGGATGAGTTGGCATCGATGGTTTCATCGTATGCCACGACGGTTCCGCGAGGTCCAACGCACCCACTGCCTGGCGGATACAGGGAGCGATCATAGCTGACATCGTAGTATACGCCATGCGTCCTAGAGGACGCTCCCGTCATGCTTAGATCGTCAGCGTCATCCACCGAATGCTGTCCTCAGGTGACTGACTAGGCTTGAGAGCCAGGGAACGAGTCCGATGGTATAGAGGTACGCCCGTTGGTGTACTCGACGGCATGACTAAGCAGTCTCTGCAGTGTCGACTGGGGATAAGTCGTCACGTAGGTCTCGAGGTCGGACTGAATTGAATCAGTTGCCATCTCACGGGAAGAGGACAAAGGTGATTGACCTGGTGAAACCCATCGTAGGACAGGATGAGAACGTGCTCGACTTTGGCGACGGCAGCAGCGGCGTTGTAGTTGAGATCAGGCGATCCAGGACTGATCAGTCCAGCGACGGTTGTCACAGTCGGTGGGCCGGCATCCGAAGCAGGGCCATAACTGATAGGTGGGAAGGCAGCATATGAGCCGAGCAAGCACATGCGAGAGCAGTATTCCCTCAGACCCACGTATAAGTAGCCCCGGCGGTCTTCACAGGTATGGTCGTGGCTCGTTCCCGCAAGTTCAGGGCGGAGACTTGCAGGAAGCTAGCCAGCAGTAGAGCTAAAAGCATTGTCAAATTCGGGCCTGATCGCAAAGAAAGCCAAGGTCGAGGTGATGGAGCAATGTATCATATCTCTGGCATCCCATCTTGTGATAAACTCCTTCCAGTCTCACTCACCCTCATGCACGTTCTCAGAATATCGAGACGTGGCCCTGCATTCCCTATTATCTGAACTTATCGTCTGGTGCCTGCCCGGCTTCAGCTCCGAGGACTTTGACCAGCCCACAAGTCTTCGGGAGCTCTGTCTGCGTCGGGACAAAGATAAACGTGCGTGGATTCCACAATCATTTCAAGTTGGACCAGACATGCAGTTTATGTTGCCGTCCGATTACCAGCTCCATTACAAACCAAGTCCTGTCAGACACATTCTTCCAAGGCATCAAGCAGCTGCAATGATGGATGTGGTCATGGAGGGGTGCTTCAAGATGGCCATTCACGCATAATGCTCCAGCGTCGCCTGCGTTTGGAGATTCCGTTGAAAGGCGTGTAGATTAAACCGCCTATCTAGCTAGCTAGCTAGCAGGCCTAGTCGGGAGCTTCCATCACCTCGGATAGCATCATACACCTACACAGAGGTGGCTGAAATCCAACAGATTCCAGTAGAACATCAGGCATCCGAGGGCTCCGGGTTTCCGGTCCGAAGGTGGGGCCGACTTAGTGTTGCACTTTCCCTTGTGGGGAAATTAGCCTGGCAAGACGTCGCATTGTCTGTCCATATAATCCATGCGACCACACACTCTGGGCAGTTCACTTCCTTCCTGATCCATAGATTTCATCCTTGTCTAGATCAACAGTCGATACATTCTATCATGATACCCCGAACCATCTGGTTAGGTGGCATCCTGCCCCTTGCACTGGCAACCTCGATTGTCAATGTCAAAATCCCCTCATCCCCTCCTTCGCCGACATACACGATCGACCCATCATTCCCGAACTTTGCGCTTGAGTTCTCGTCACTGCTTCCCTTTACGTCGAGTCAGTTTTTCGACTCACAATGGCCATATGCGGCTTTTGTTGTACCGAAGAAGCTGACATGCCCTGTTCGTAGCGAGCAACAATGACACCTCGCCAAGCCAATATTCGATCAACATGCTGAATGCGGTCTTCACTCGGACTGGAGGCCATCCCGTCATCCGTGTCGGCGGGACCTCAGCGCGAATCTCTGTTCTTCCAACTCCATCACCAGCGCTGATATGATTGTCTGTCAGGGACTATGCGTTATACGTATCTGATCAAGTTGAACCCGTCTTCCCCGAACCAAACCTCTTGTTCGACTCAAACGTCACCGGTACCACCTTCGGCCCCTCATTCTGGCCGCTGACCAAGAACTTCGCTTCACTCCAAGCGACCTGGGTTCCCCAGATTTCGTTCGCGGTCAACAATCAGACGCAACTGGTGGAATCCGCCCAAGCTGCGGTTGACGGTATCGGGCTGGAGAATATCGAGTCGATCGAGCTGGGGAATGAGCCGAATTTCTATCCGTTCCCGACAGCTGGTCCGCCGGAATGGGTTGCGGCTTTGAATAATACGTCGTGAGTGGTCATCCGTTTGACACTCACCGTGGTAAACATTGTTGATCGCGGGATTCGCGCAGGTACGCCGACCGGTTCAGGCAGTATGTCTCGCTCATCGCCGACGCCATCTCCCTACCCAAACCGTTCTGGCAAGCGGGAGACATCGGGGCGATCGTCGCTCCACCCTTCTACTACCCACTCAACGTGACCGGCATCTTCGGGGCGGGACTCAATTCTGGAGGGATAGTCAAGAACATGGCCGGTCATTTCTACGCTGTCACCGGTGGGACCGTCACGCAGCTATTGAATCATACGAATACCGTGGTACACATGGCGGAGCAGAAGGGATGGGTCGACTACCTCGCTTCCATCGATGGCGCTTCGATCCCATTGATCATGGATGAGGCAAACGTCATTACCGGACCGGCGAACGTTAGCCTCGAATCGTCACTCGCGTCGGCAGTATGGAGGACGGATTACTTCCTGTACTGCGCATCGATCGGGATCAAACGCGTCCAATACGAGTCGGTGTTCACCTCGTTGCAATCCGTTTGGCAACCTTCGGATTCGTACACCTCACCCGCTCAGACTCGAGCGGCGTTTTACGCCTATCCGCCTATGGCCGAGTTCATTGGCGAGACCAACGGAACGACCAAGATCTCGCAGATCCCCGTCAACGGTACCATCGATGGGCAGCATCTCATCGCCTACGCGGCCTACAACGGGTCGGTGGCAGCGAGGATGGCGCTCGTAAACTTCAACGAATGGTCGAACATGAACTCCACAGCCCGGCCTAGCAGCACGTTTTCCCTCACCGGCTTGGGTTGCACACACGTCACGGTCAAGTACCTCAGTAGCGACGAAGGCGCCACTGGGTTGGCGGACGGGATCACCTACGGCGGCAGTCAATGGACCGCTGCGAGCTCCGGCAAGGAAGTCTACGGGGTGAGGAACGATACCGTCGTTCTGGGTGTCAAGAACGGAAAAGTCAAGGTGCCGGTCCCATACACCTCGGCGGCGATGGTGTTCTTGCAATAGGTCCCATCTCTTTTCGCAGGAGCGAGGAAGACCGCGGAAGAGGGATATTGGTGTGAGAGAAAGTATAGTATCGCTCGACGTATGTCTTCACGTTCGCCCGTGACAGTGTATCGTCAGTATGTATTCGTTGCCTAGCATCGCCAATCTGCGACAATCGGTCTGCGGTACGGCTAGTATTTTGGATCAAGAGCGCAGATTCCAAATTGATGATGCACCGAGTTGCTGGTTCACCACCGCTTTCACGATGCAGTGAAGGGAGATTGGCCGTTGAGTTGAAGTCAAGAATCAATAGACCTTCCCCCTGAAAAGTTCGCGAGTGATTGGCGCCAAAGTTGGGCCACAGCTGTCAACCAATCGCGGCGAATGATTTTGCGCGTCTTATCAAGCTGCAGCGATTGAAAAGGCATTTCTAGCCTGCTAGCCCTCGTGGATTTGAGCCAAGGAAGCAGGACCAATCCATGGCTGTCCAATGATCACCGCTAGTTTGCCTCCATCCCCTCGCGATCCCCCTCACCCTTCTCCACAATCTCCCTCAACTCGTCCCACCACTCCGGGAAAGTCTCCCTCACCCTCCCCTGAACCGTCCTGAACCACCTCTCATCCCTCCACGAGAACTTCAACAGGATCCTACAACTCTCTTTGCCCGGAAACACCGTCCCATGTACCCCACCGCAAACCAGCTCGAGAGCCTCATCGAACTTGCCACATCGACAGAGACACTCGACGTAGGTGTCCCATAATTTCGGATTGTCTAGGAAATCGTGTCGTCGTGCCCATGCCCAGATCTTACGGGCGCGTTCGCACATCCCGGCGTACCCACATGCGTCGAGGATGATGGAGATGCTACGCCCAAACGTATCCTTGACCGTTGATGGGTCCTCGCTTGGGAATCGGTCGAGAAGTTCTTCCCATACTTTCGAAGCTTGATACCATGATCCGATACGGTTGTATGCGTTCATTAAGGCGTTCAGAAGGGGGATATCCACCTCGATCATTGGATCAAGCTTGATCCGGGTATGTAGGTCTTGGATCGCTCGAAACAGACCTTGCCGGACAGTGCCTTTTCTTTCCAAGGCGTCGGGCGTGCTGAGGAGGTAACGCATGGTGCGGGCTTGAATGCCGTACTGGTGGAGCAAGGCGGTGTAGATACGCGAGTCGGGTCGGAGTCCAGCTCGGTGCATATCTTTGACCATTTCGAGGAAGAGGTTCAAGGGGACGAAAGGCGATTCATCCCAAGAGAGCTGTAGGAAGGTGGTGGCGACATAATAGAAGGCCGTTTCGGGTAGGGCGGAGTGGTTGAGAGAATAGGCGAGTGAGTAAACTCGAAAGGCTGAAGAATGGTCCGGAGCGGAATGCATGAGGTCGACAACAAGACGTGCGAGGGAGGATCGGTGGAGAAAGACACCACGAGCCTTCATGTCGCCAAGCAGGCGGATGGCATCTTGGAAGGAGAGTCGATCTTGTGATCGTGAACAGGCGACGAGGAGGATTCTGTAGGCCTCGGATAACTTTCTTCGGGAGATCAGATCGGTCGGGAAGGCTTCGGCGGAAATGAGATCGCTGTACAGGTCGAGGGCCTGATCGAGGCGAGAGGGTTCGGTCGAGCAGAGTGCTGTGATGAGGAGATGTGCGAGGGTGAGGTCGATTGTGACTCCACGATCTCGAGCGGCGCCATATACCGCGAGTGCCATGTCCAGGCCTGAGTCGTCCTCAGATCGTTTCATGAGATCTTGCATCAAGATCGTGTATACCTCGACCGTCGCATCGATTCCCGTCTCGTTCTCCGCCGCCTCGACTGCTCCAACCACATCCTCCGCTCTGATCTCGCTGAGCTGCGCCAATCGTCTCTGCGCGAGCCAAGCCGACGCGCGCTCAACAGCTCGGGATTCGACCTGGTCCATCCGACACAGCTCGACCACCCCATCCCGATCATCCTTGACCATCCGTAATTCCAGCAATGCTACCCACATCTCCTTCGTCACCTCCTCTCCTTCCCAAGAAGCGGCTTTGACCTCTGCACGCTCCACTTCGCCAAGCGCGACGAGGACACGCAAGATGCTAGTCTCACCGCTCCGCTTCATCTTCATCCTGCTTCCAGATTCCCCCAACATTTTGGATAGAAGATGTTTAAACTCTTCTCTCCCCTCGTCTCGAGCGATATCGCCGCGCGCCAACCGTAGTCGCAAGTGCTCGACCAGTATAGCGTATTCGAAATCGGTGAGTTTCCGTTCCTGCTGAATGTGCTCGACCACCTCGTCCACAAGTGACGGTTCATAGTTGACCGCCCCGGCTAGGATCGTTCCCCATCTCCAGTTGACCTCTGTGTTCTCTCTCGACCTGGCCAACTTGAAAGCCTGGTGAATCATCCCACCATGACAGAAACCTCTGATCATCTCATGATGATGTTTCGCACCATTCTCATAACCGAGCCGACCCGCATCGGTGTACATCCGATAGAGCAAAGGTAGAGCGTTGGCCGAGTTTGACCGGGAGAGCATCTCCATCGCCGCCAGTACATCTTCAGAGGAGATGTACCTCTGTACAGAAGTCGAGGAGGATGAAGACGAGTCATGATGAATGGTGGAGATGATGGTATCGTACGTCTTCTTGACGACCAAGACGTTACGTGATTCTATCGCCGCAAAGAAATCTTCCTGAACGCTGTTACTCCTGTTCGAGACGCTGGATTCGCCGGATTTGCGGAGACCAAAGATCTTGCTGAAGAGTGAAGGGGAAGGGGAAGAGGAAGATCTCGGTCGGGTTTCGATAGAGGTGGGCGGCTCTATGAGCTTGGATTGAAAGAATGATTCAGGTTTGGTAGATGATGAGGGGAATGAGGGATTGGGATTTGGCTTGAGGCCGAAGGAAGACGCAGGTCTTCGGAGCCGATGAGCGACATTGCGGCGGAGAGGGATACTACTCGGATGGGCGCGAGCTCGGAAAGGCATCAAGCGTCGTTGAGAGGGTCGTAAAGGGAGGCATAGAAATTCAAACTGTTACCCGGTCGAAAGATATCGGCAAGGCACGGCCGGGGCGGACGGATTTCATAGGGGACCGTTTTTGCCCGTCCTGAAGGACTCTATGGATATAAAGTGGAACCTGATATCGCACAATCACCGGTATGCCCATTACACCCCAATCTCAAGTCGGGTATCGTTTCCCCCTCTCCCTCTCCAAGCCCCTCCCAAGCCATCTGTATCCTCCCCATACATCTATCCCCGATTCCTCTGCCGTCATCCTTCCCCTCAATTCTCTTCCACCCCTCTCTCCTGTCTCCAGTTCAGCTCCCATCCCTGCCACCCAATGCCATCGGTTCGGTTAAGGGCTCTTGATCCGCCCGTCTTCACACCCG
>JAABUK010003510.1_pt1 | contig 26465 bp, 17 predicted proteins | sample 5559141 | NCBI WGS metagenome assembly JAABUK01 (sample SAMN10711869, study PRJNA513367) | rock metagenome | isolation source: Antarctica rocks | place: Antarctica: Victoria Land, Pudding Butte nord | collected 2016-01-03
CAAAGCCAGCGTGCGGGCCCGGCGCAAAAAGGCTGCCTGGAACGACGCCTACATGCTCAAGCTCCTGGCTGGATAGCCGGCGAACCCTGTGTGCAACCGACACGAAATCTTATGCGTAGCCCCTGGGTAACTCCGCTCAGTGGCGGGGTGGCACTGCCGCAAGCAAAGATTTGGGCGGTGGACGTGCAAGGCTGCGGCCAAGTCGCCCAGTGTGAAGACATACGGTCCAGCCTCGTCGGGCGCTTGATTGGAACCGGTCTTGCTGAACGTGTCGTTTCCAATGGTCAGCCCTATGACGTACGGCTGGATGTTGGGATCGAGCGCTTGCGGTCTGTTTCAGGGGTGGAGCGAGTCGTGTTCGGTATTCTCGCAGGCCGGAACGAAATTGTGGCCACAGACAGGTTGATGGACCGTAACGGCGGAACCCTGAGAACTTTCAAGGTGGAAAGTGCGTCGGCTGCGCATCCGTTCAGTGGAGAGAGCGGCCTTTCCGACGCATATCGGCAGTTTGCGACGGATACCGTGTCCGCCTTGCGTTGACGGCATTAAGCCCGTGGCTGCGCATGATTGATGCGCTGGCCGCGGTGCCGGAATAATGTATTGCGATCCCAGCGGAGAACGTTGACTAGTTTGCCCCTTGCACCGCCTTGCAAACCGCCCGCGTAACCTCCGCCGTCGTGGCCGTCCCGCCCAAATCCGGCGTCACCAATCCAGACCCACACACCCCCTCCACCGCCCGCATTAGGGCAGCGGCCGCCTCGGGTTCCCCCAGGTGCTCCAGCATCAGCGACGCCGTCCAGAACGTCGCCACCGGGTTGGCAATCCCCTTGCCAGTAATGTCGAAGGCGCTGCCGTGGATCGGCTCGAACATGGAAGGGAAGCGGCGCTCCGGGTCCACGTTGCCGGTCGGCGCGATCCCGAGCGACCCGGCCAGCGCCGCCGCCAGGTCGGACAGGATGTCGGCGTGCAGGTTGGTGGCGACCACGGTGTCTATGCTGCCGGGCTTGCGGACCATGCGGGTGGTCATGGCGTCCACCAGTTCCTTGTCCCAGGTCACGTCCGGGTAGTCTCCAGCCACCAGCGCCGCGATTTCGTCCCAGAACACCATGCCGTGCCGCTGCGCATTGGACTTGGTGACGACCGTCAGCAGCTTGCGCGGACGTTTTTGCGCGGCATCGAAGGCGAAGCGCATGATCCGCTCCACCCCGCGCCGGGTGAAGATGGCGGTCTCGGTCGCGACTTCCTCCGGGAAACCGCGATGCGCCCGCCCGCCGTGCCCGGCGTATTCGCCCTCGCTGTTCTCCCGCACGATCAGCCAATCCAGGTTGCCCGGTCCGATGCCGCGCAGCGGCGACTGCACGCCCGGCAGGATGCGGGTGGGACGGATATTGGCATACTGGTCGAAGCCCTGGCAGATCGGCAGCCGCAGTCCCCACAGCGTCACGTGATCGGGGATGTCAGGCGCCCCCACCGCGCCGAACAGGATGGCGTCCATCCCGCGCAGCCGGTCCAGCCCGTCCGCCGGCATCAGCGCGCCGGTGCGGCGATAGCGGTCCGAGCCCCAGTCGAGGTGCTCGACCTGAAGCCGGAACCCGCCGTCCCGCGCCGCAACGGCATCCAGCACTTCCAGCCCGGCGGCCACGACCTCCGGCCCGATGCCGTCCGCGGGGATCGAGGCAATGGTATATTGGCGCATTTGGAGGCATTCCCTGTCCGGTGTTGCTTCCGGGGTGCCACCACCGGCTTGCGCGTGCAAGCCAAGCCGGTCAGTGTTGCTGGCGTTTGACGGAATGGGGCACCCCGATGCGACGACTCTTGCTTGCCACCGCCTGCGCCGTCCTATTCGGCCAGGCCGCCGCCGCGCAGACCCTGCGCATCGCGTTGCGGGAGGATGCAGACATCCTGGATCCCACCCTGGCGCGCACCTATGTCGGCCGCATCGTATTCGCCGGGCTGTGCGACAAGCTGTTCGACATCAACGAAAAGCTGGAGATCGTGCCCCAGCTTGCCACGGGCTATGAGTGGACGGACCCGACCACGCTGGTGATCCACCTGCGCCAGGGCGTGAAGTTCCAGGACGGCACCGGGATGGACGCGGCGGCGGTCAAGTACTCGCTGGAGCGCCACGTTTCGATGCAGGGCAGCTTCCGCCGCAGCGAGCTGAGCACGATGGACCGGGTCGAGGTCGTGGACCCGCAAACCATTCGCATCGTGCTGAAGACGCCGTCCTCGCCCTTCTTGGCGCAACTGGCCGACCGCTCCGGCATGATTGTCTCGCCCAAGGCGGCAGAGGCGGCGGGCAAGGACTTCGGCCTGCATCCGGTCTGCGCCGGGCCGTTCGCCTTCAAGGAGCGGGTGCCGCAGGACCGCATCGTGCTGGAGCGGTTCCCCGGCTACTGGGACGCCGACAGGATTATGCTGGAGCGGGTGGTCTATCAACCGATCCCGGACAGCAGCATCCGTCTGGCCAACTTGCAGGCCGGCAGCGTCGAGCTGGTGGAATTCATTCTGCCGACCGACGTGGACGCTGTCCGCAAAAACCCCAAGCTGAAAATCGCGATCACCGACTACCTCGGCTATCAGGGCCTAACTTTCAATGTGGCCAACGGCCCCCGGTCCAAGGCAGCGATCACGTCGGATCCCCGGCTGCGCCGCGCGTTCGAACTGTCGCTGGACCGGGACGCGCTGGTGCAGGTGGTTTATGCCGGGCTTTATACTCCGACGGCCCAGGCGGTGTCGCCCAGCAGCCCTTACTTCATCGCCGACATGAAGCCGCCGGCCCGCGACGTCGCCAAGGCGAAGGCGCTGATGAAGGAGGCCGGCGTGACCGGTCCGGTCCCGGTGGACATGATGGTGCCAAACAACCCCGACCTGCGGCAGGCCGCCGAGGTGATTCAAAGCATGGCGGCCGAGGCCGGCTTCGACGTGCGAATCACCGCGACGGAGTTCGCGTCGGCGCTGCAGGCGGAGTCCCGCGGAGACTACGTTGGCTTCATCCTGGCCTGGTCCGGCCGCGTGGATCCGGATGGCAACCTATATAGCTTCCTGCATACCGGTGGGGCGTTGAACACGATGAACTACAGCAACCCGGCCGTGGACAAGGCGCTGGACGAGGCCCGCCTGACTGCCGACACCGCGAAGCGGCGCGAGCTGTATGCCGCCATGTGGGCCGCCGAGCGCCAGGACCTGCCGATCCTTTATCTGTGGACACAGAAGAACATTGCCGGGCTGTCCGCCAAGGTCGAGGGGTTCCGCCCGATGCCGGATGGCATGATACGCCTGCAGGGCGTCAGCCTTGCGAAGTAGGCCGGACATGCGCGGACACCTCGCCGGACGCCTGCTGCAGGTAATCCCCACCATCGTGCTCGTCAGCATGCTCGTGTTCGCGCTGCAGCAGCTCATGCCCGGCGACCCCGCCGTGGTGCTGGCCGGGGAGGAGCGGGGGGACCCCGTGGTGCTGGCACAGATACGCTCCGAGCTGTGGCTGGACCGCTCCATCCCCGTGCAATACCTGCACTGGATCGGCGGCGTGCTGCACGGCGACCTCGGGTTCTCCTGGCGGATACGCCAACCTGTCGCGGCGCTGGTCGCGGAGAAGCTGCCGGTGACGCTGCAACTGGGCTTCATGGCCTTCGTGTTTGCGCTGCTGATTGGCGTGCCGATGGGCATCCTGTCCGCCGCCCAGCGCAACCGCCCGCTGGACTACATCGCCAACCTGGTCGGGCTGGCCGGGCTGAGCACACCGAACTTCTGGCTGGGGATCATGCTGATCCTGCTCGTCTCGGTGAAGCTGGGCTGGCTGCCGCCGTCCGGCTATGTGCCGCTGTCCGAGGACTGGCGACAGTCGCTGGCCACCACCATCATGCCGGCCTTCGTGCTGGGCAACAGCATCGCGGCGATCCTGATGCGCCACACGCGCAGCGCGATGCTGGGGGCACTGGACCAGGATTACATACGCACGGCCAGGGCCAAGGGCCTGCGGGAATGGCGGGTGGTGCTGCGCCACGCCTTCCGCAATGCCCTGGTTCCCGTGGTGACGCTGGGCGCGCTGGAGCTGGGCACGCTGCTGTCCGGCGCAGTGCTGACGGAGCAAGTGTTCAGCATCCCCGGTTTCGGCAAGCTGGTCGTGGATGCCGTGTTCAACCGGGACTACCCGGTGGTGCAGGGTGTGGTGCTGGTGACCGCCGCGCTGTTCATCCTGCTGAACCTGCTGGCGGACGTGCTGTATGTCGTCATCAACCCGCGGCTGCGCACGGCATGAGCAGCGCCGGCGCATCCGGGGCTCGCAGCCCGGCGATTATCGCGCTCGACCGCTTCCGCGCCCGGCCAGCGGCGGTGTTCGGCTTCATCGTGGTGGCGGTGTTCGTGCTGGTTGCCGTCGCGGCGCCGCTCGTGGCGCCCTACGACCCCGTCGCCACGAGCTGGACGGCCATACGCAAGGCGCCTTCCGTGCAGCATTGGATGGGCACGGACGAGAACGGGCGCGATGTGCTGTCCCGTGTGGTGTTCGGCGCGCGGGCGTCGCTGCTGGCCGGGGTGGTGTCGGTGCTGATCGCGGCCGGGGTCGGCGTGCCCCTGGGATTGCTGGCCGGCTTCACTGGCGGCTGGGTGGACGGTGTGATCGGGCGGGTGGTGGATGCCATGCTGGCTTGCCCGTTCCTGATCCTGGCCATCGCGTTGGCGGCGTTCCTCGGCCCGTCGCTGACGAATGCCATGATCGCGATTGGGATCACCGCTGCACCGATTTTCGTACGCGTTTCCCGCGGCGCGACGATGGACGCAGCGACGCACGAGTATGTCGAGGCCGCCCGCGCTACCGGCAACCCGCCTTGGCGCGTCGCGATGCGCCATGTGCTGCCGAACATCGTGCCGCCTGTGCTGGTGCAGGCGACGTTGGCCATCGCCGCAGCCATCATTGCCGAGGCTAGCCTTTCTTTCTTGGGTCAGGGCCAGCAGCCGCCGGCCCCAAGCTGGGGCAGCATGTTGAATTCGGCCCAGAGATTCCTCGATCAGGCGCCGTGGCTCGCTGTGTTTCCTGGGGCCGCCATCTTCTTGGCAGTGCTGGCCTTCAACCTGGTCGGCGACGGCCTGCGCGACGCTTTAGATCCACGGCGGCGCTGACTCTCAGGTCGGCATCACCTGTCTTGACTATTCTCGTTATTGCGGAGCGACGCAGCAAACCAGGAGTCCCTAGCGCCGTCATGCTGAGACCTGGATTTTCCGCCGCAAACGGCGTCCGTTGACGGCTCGGTTGCGGACAGGTCAGAACCCTAGAGGTTAGTACAGTACTGCGCTGTTCACACAACGAACCAATCGGCCCCAACAGCTTCGGGCACCAACAGCCGGTTGCTACCTGCTGTAGAGCTCCGCTCAGTTCAACCGTACGCCCACTGTGTCGGTGCCCAACAGGAGGGACTGGACACCGGCGACACTACCACCGACTGCCGTACGACGGACCCTGCCCGGGCCACCTGCCGCTGCTCGCAGCAAAGCGGCAACGAAGGACCGGCCCCAAGCAAGCGCCGAAGTACCGCGCAACTCATCCCAGCTTTCCTGCCACCGCTTCTGGCGCTCTGCCAAGCTCATATTGAGGGCCGTGTCCAAGGCATCCGCCAACTGGTCGGCATCATGCGGGTTCACGATCAGCGCCGAGCCAAGTTGCCGCGCCGCGCCGGCAAAACGGGACAATATGAGCACGCCGGGGTCCTGAGGGTCCTGTGCGGCAATGAATTCCTTGGCGACCAGGTTCATGCCGTCCCGCAATGGAGTAACCAGTCCGACCCGAGCTTCCCGCATATAGCCAGCCATCGTGCTGCGTGCCCCGGCGCGTGCCACCAGGCGCACCGGCACCCAGTCGGCCTCGCTGTAGGCACTGTTGATGCCGCCGACCGACTGCTCCACTGCGTTGCGCAAGTCTTGGTAGGCGACTACGTCCTTACGAGACTCCGCAGCGATCTGCAGGAACGTCGTGCGCCGGTGCCATTCCGGCCGGGTTTCCAACAGGCGGCGATAACCGGCCAGGCGCTGCGGCAGCCCCTTGGTGGGGTCCATCCGGTCCACGCCCAGGATCAAGCGCTGGCCAGACAAGCTGCGCCGCAACCGCTCGGTCGGGGCAGCGAGCCAGGCATCCTCTGCCATGGCGGCAAACTCTTGCGCCTCGATCTCGACCGGAAACGCGCCCAGCCGCACTTGGCGCCGTCCGACCTGCAACCGACCGGCATCCAGTCGCACGGCGTCTCCATGCCGCGCCGCAGCCTCGGCAAAGTTCTCCACGTCGTTCGCAGTCTGGAAACCGATCAGGTCGCATGCCAGCAGGTCCCGCACCAGCGCCTCGCTCTCCGGCACGCTGGCCAGCATGTCGGCGGATGGGAAAGGGATGTGCAGGAAAAACCCAATCGGCGCCAGCACGCCTTGCGCCCGCAGCAGGGCAGGCATGGCCATCAGGTGATAGTCATGTATCCAGATCAGGTCATCGGCCCGCAGCATCGGCCGCAGACCCTCGACGAAGCGCTCGTTCACTGCACGGTAAGCCAGCGCATTGCGCCGGTCGAAGGTCATAAGCTCAGGCATCGAGTGAAGCAGCGGCCACAAGGTGCTGTTCGAAAACTCGTTATAGTAGCGGTCATGCTCGTCAGCAGAAAGGTCGAGCGTCGCAAACTGAACATGGCCGGAGTCCAGCATCTTTGCCTGACTGGATGGGGCATCAACGATGCGACCGCTCCAGCCAAACCAGACGCCGCCACGGCGCTCCATCAACGACTCCAGTGCAACAGCCAAGCCACCGGCTTGTGCTCCGGCGGCAGACGGCGCCGGAACGCGGTTGCTGACGACGACGAGGCGGTTCATCGGAGTGCCAACAACGCCACGGGCAACCGGCCAAGCAACTTCGTCATCGGAATCCGGTCCTTGCCCATGACATTCTCCATATCATCGAGAATATCACTTAGGGACCTGTCAGCAATACTTTGAGGCAATATTAAGCTGGTTTCTTCCCAGAGATCCGGCTGAATTAACGGATAGTTCATCTCTGGTTGCACCGCAGTTGGCAGGCGGCTGACTGCCACCACAGCGGCCCGGCCCTCATGCACCCGGGCATATGCAAGAACGGAGCCTGCGTGCTGCCCTTCGGCCTGCAACGGCACATAAGCGCCCTCCGTGAACAGCGTCGGTGCTTCTGCCCGGAGGGCGAGTGTCCGGGCGATGATGGCCTGCTTCACCCGGCCGTCGCGCCATGACCCCATCAGCTCGGCCGGTGCGACACCGGCGTCCAGCGATGCCTCACGTGCGGCAAAATCCACCGGGCGGCGGTTATCTGGGTCTACGAGGCTGAAATCCCAGTATTCCGTGCCCTGATACAGGTCGGGGATGCCGGGGCAGGTCAGCCGCAGCACCGTCTGCGCCAGGCTGTTGACCAGGCCCGCCGGGGTGATCCGTGCGGCAAAGGCTGCCAGCTCCCCTGTCATGTCCACTGACCGCTCGGGATCGAGCAGACCGGCCAGGAACGTGCGGCAGGCACCTTCATATTCGGTGTCCGGCGCGGCCCAGCCGGTGCGCCGCTTCGCTTCACGCAGCGCCTTTTCCAACCAGCCGGCGACGCGGTCCTCCAGCGCCTTCACGCCGGGGCGGTCCTGCGGCAATAGGCCAGGCGGCCAGGCGCCGACCAGGGTTTGATAGAGCATGACCTCGTCAGCCGGGTCCGGCGCCGGGCCGTCCGTCAGGTCGCGGCGCAACGGTGCGTTCAGGCGCATCCAGCGCGCCAGGGCCGACCCCCACTCGCCGGGCACTTCGCTCAGCACTGCCAGGCGCGCCCGGTTGTCCTCGCCGCGCTTATGGTCGTGGGTTGCAGTGGCCAGCAGGGCATTCGGGTAGCGTTTCTGCCGCTCCTTCATCACGCCGTGGAAGGCGGCCGGAGTGATGGACCACTGCGACGGCTCGGACCCCACCTCATTGCGGGATAAGAGGCGGCCATAGCGGTAGAAGGTGGTGTCCTCTACCGACTTGGCCGCCGTCGGCGCGGAAAGCTGCTGGAAGCGCACCATCGCCCGCTGCCATTCCTGGCGCCTGGTGCCGGCCGGCACGTCACGCAGCCCGGCGCCGGCCAGCCAGGTGCCGACCAACTCCAGCAACGGCCGGTCGGCGGAGCGCACTGTCCGCCGTGCGCCGGCCATCGCCCAATCCATCACCCGCTGGTCCACGGCAGAAATGCCCGGCGCCGCGGCATAGACACGGTAAGTGTGAAAATGCACCAGCAGCTCGACCAGCGTCGCCCGCACCGCGCTTAGCGTGTAGTCGCGGGTCGTCAGGCTGCGCCGGGCAATTCGGTGGAGGGCGTTGGCGGTTGCGAACAACTCGCTGCTCAGGCTCTCCGTCAGGATTTTGCGACGGGCTGGCATTGCCTCGTCATCGAACGCAGCGGCCCGGCCGGTCAGCGTCGTCCACAGCAGGGTCAGCGGTGCCTCACCCGCGGGATCGTGCAGCACCGCGGAGGCGTCATTCATGAAGTCATAGCCGGTGGTGCCGTCTGTCGCCCAGTCGGATGCCAGCCGTTCGTGCGGTGCAAGGATTTTCTCGATCCAGAGTATCGGCTTCTGCCCGCGCAGGCTCTCCGGCCGCTGCTCCGAAGCGGTCATTAGGCGGCGGCGCAGCTTGCGGCAATATTCGCGCGGGTAGGCGAGGCCATCCACGTGGTCTATGCGTACGCCGTCAATTAGTCCCTCTGCATACAGGCGCAGCACCGTACGGTGCGTCGCCTCAAACACTTCTGGCACCTCCACCCGCACGCCGGCCAGGCCGTTGACGTCGAAGAAGCGGCGCCAGTTGATCTCGTCCGTCGCGGCGCGCCACCAGGCCAGGCGGTAGTTCTGCCGCTCCAGTAGCCGGTGCAACCGCTCCTTGCCCTCCGGCAGATGGACCGAATAGGCGTGCAGGCATTCCGCAAGCGCCCTGCGGTAAGTCGGCTGCAGGAGTTCCTGCCGCGCCGCCGCGGCCTCCTGCCGCACGGCCTCGCCGCCGCCAGCGTCCAAATCGGCGAAGGCTCGGGCAGGCGTTTCCAGCGGGCCGCCGGTGGTCAGCAGCACGGAGGCGTAGTCGCGCGGATTCACCGGGAAGCGGTGGTCGTGATAGGCGACGAACAGCCGGCCATCGGACTCGTCAAACTTCAGCACAAGCTCGCCGTCATCCAGGCACTCGCCGTAGGACTTGCCCAGGAAGGGCGCCAGCAGGCGTCCGCGCAGCGAGGCGTCGGGCGGGTCCCAGTCTATGTCGAAGTATTCGGCATAGGGGCTGCTGCGCCCCCATTCCAGCACGTCCAGCCACCAGGCATTATCGTTGCCCCCAACGCCCATGTGGTTCGGCACGATGTCGAGGATCAGTCCCATGCCGTGCTTGCGCAGCCGGGCCACCATGCGGCGCAGCGCGCCCTCGCCGCCCAACTCGGGGTTGATCGTGTTGTGGTCCACGATGTCGTAGCCGTGGGTGGACCCGGCGCGGGCCTTCAGCAACGGGGAGGCATACAGGTGGCTGATGCCCAGCTTGTCGAAGTAGGGGACTAAGTCCGCCGCCTGGTCCATTGTGAAGTCTTTGTGAAACTGCAGCCGCGCGGTGGCGGAAAGTGGCTTCATGCCGTTGTCCTTGAGGTGTTCAGGGCGGCAAGACGCCGCGCAACGCCTGGGCCGTCCAGCAAGTCCGCGGCGTTGCCGGGCAGGCGGCGGCGCCAGTTCGGGTGCTCGTCCATCGTGCCCGGCAAGTTCGGCTGCTCCGGCAGCGCGAGCGCGTCTTCGATGGGTAGGATGACGAACTCGCAGGCGGATGCACCGATATGGCGGACTGCGGCGTCAACGACGGGGAAAGCGTCCCAATCCGCCGGCGGGTCACCCTGGGCAGCGCCGCTTTCCTGCATCGCCTGCCACAGCAGATGACGGTCGCGCTCCCGCGCTTGCCCCTCCCACGCCCGGTTATCCTCGTCGCCGAGCAGCCCAACATTGCTACGCCATTGAAGATCCCGTCCGGTCCACCAGCCGGCCACGGTGGCCAGGTCATGCGTACTGGTCATCGCCGTAGCACTGGCATCCCAAGTGCTGGGCGGGGTAAAACGGTCCAATTGATCCCGCTCAAACCATAGCACGCGCATTCCCAACACTCCCGCTGTCTCCATGCGCTCCTGGAAGCCTTCCGGAATTGTGCCAAGGTCTTCCCCCAGCACGACAGCCTTATGCCGATGGCTTTCCAGCGCGATCAGGTTGAGCAGGTCGGCAGTGGGATAAGCGACATAAGCGCCCTCCTTGGCCGAAGCGCCATCCGGGACGACCCAAAGGCGCGCAAGTCCCAGCGCGTGGTCTATGCGGACGCCGCCAGCATGGCGCATGGCGCTGCGGAGCAACTCGATATACGCGCCGAAACCGTTCTGCACGAGGCCACGGGGGTTGAAGGCGGCCAAGCCCCAGTTCTGCCCCTCAATGCTGAGCAGGTCCGGCGGCGCGCCAACAGAGAGTCCGAGCAGGGTTTCCGACTGCCGGCTCCAGCAATGGCTGCCGCCGGAGTCCGCGCCGACGGCCAGGTCGGCGATCAGCCCAATGGGCATGCCGGCCTCCAGGGCGGCGCGCTGCGCGTCGCCCAGGCTGCGGTCGGCCATGAACTGCATGAAGGCGTGCAGACGTATGGCCTCGGCGTGCTGCTGGGCGAAGGCTTCCACGGCGGGGCTGGCGGGGTCGCGGTATTCCTCGGGCCAGGTGCGCCAGTGCCACCGCGTGTGATCGGCGCCGAAGATGTGGTCGTGCAGCGCCTCGAACCTTGCATGGGTTTCCAGCACGTCGCCTTCGCACTGCCTGTATGCATCCAGTTGGGCCAGTGTATCTGCATCAGCCGCAGCAAACAGGGCGCGCAACGCGGCAAGCCGTGCGCGGCCGGCCGACGGCCAGTCTACCAGGCCGGTGTCGCCGGTATCCGGCATATCGAGCCGGGTATGCAGCACATTCAGCAACATGCGGCTGGATGGTGAGTATGGGCTGAAACGGTCGGGATCAGCGGAGAATTGGGCATGCACGGGACTGATCGCTATTGCAGCAGCCCCATGCGACGCGGCAGCGCCGACCAAGTCTTGCAGGCCACCGAAATCGCCCAGTCCGCCATCGCCCGGCCGGCGCAACGAATAAAGCTGCGCCGCCAATCCCCACAGGCGCCGGCCCGGCGCTGCGTCCTGCATTTGGTAGCAATGCTCCGGCGCGACGGCGACCGTGATCTGGCCATTGGCAACCGTCAGCCGATGGTAGCCCGGCACATCAATCGGCGGGAGGACGGCACCGCTGCCGGCCTCGGTCAACATGCCGGTCCGGGTCGTGCCATCCTCCAGCACGAGTTCGAACCGTCCGGGATGGACGGCAATGGGAGTGGCTAACCCAACCCGCGCGGTTATCAGCGGCGGCAGCTTCCCTGTTACGCCGGTAAGCTGTACCTGGCTCTCGGCGATGGCAGCATCGGTATCCGCCGGCAGACCGAGCGCACCCAGTACGATGCGCAGAGTATCCGGCACCACGTCATGCCAGCCGCCATACACATCCCGCCAGCGTGGCGCGACGCCAGCCGCCAGGGCCAGCGACGACAACGCCTCATCCGTCATGCCGGAAGGAGGTGTGCGACGAAGCTGCCTGGTGGCAGCGTGGCGGTCGCAGCCTCGGGCGGCACCGCGGCCAGTGGGGTTGCATCCGGCAAGCCGGACGGAACCGGCGCATCACCGAGGTTCAAGCCGATTAACAGCCGTTGGCCGTTGCCGAGCCGCCATGCCGCGCGGAGAGCGCCCGTGCCCAGAATTTCAACACCCTCGCTCCGGCAGCCCGGCAAGCCTGGAACAATGCGCTCCCGCCGGATGTCGAGCAGCGCCCGGATGAAAGCGGCGGTTCCGGTGTCGCCCCGGTTTGGCACCGATGCCTCGAAGGTGGCGGGGCTGTTCGGATCGGGGATTGCATCCCGCCGTGCCGGGTCCTGGAACGCCGCGAAATGCTTGAACTCCGCCCGGCGACCCTCGCGGACCAGCCCGGCCAACTCGTCATTGTGGCTGGTGAAGAACAGGAACGGGCTGGTCGCGCCGTTCTCCTCGCCCATGAACAGCATTGGTATGAACGGAGACAGCAGCAGCAGCGCGGTAGCAGCGCGCAGCTTGCTGGGATCGGCCAAAGTCGTCAGCCGGTCGCCCATCGCCCGGTTGCCGATCTGGTCGTGGTTCTGCAGGCACATGACAAAGTCTGTGGTTGGCAGATGGCCGCTCGGCTCGCCGCGCGGGCGCTGATGATGCGGCGAGACCTGGCCCTGGTAGGCGAAGCCATCTCTCAGACAGGTCGCCAGCAGGTTGGTCGCGTCCTGGAAATCTTCGTAATAGCCCTCGGACTCGCCGGTCAGCAGCACATGCATGCAATGATGGAAGTCGTCGGCCCATTGTGCGTCGAAGCCTGGGGCATCTGGTGCGGACCGGAGGAGCGCCGCACGGTTGTTTTCATGCTCCAGCACGAGGTGGACCTGCCGCCCAGGCTCAACCCCCGAGCATATTGCCGCGGCGAGGTCGTGCAAAAACGACTCCTCGGAAATCGCGTGGACCGCATCGAACCGAAGCCCGTCGAAGCGGTATTCCTGAAGCCAGAACAATGCATTCTGGATGAAGTAATCGCAGACCTCGGGGCGCTGGAAATCTATCGCGGCACCCCAAGGGGTATGGACCTCCTCGCGGAAGAACGTCTTGGCATAGGCGTGGAGGTAGGCCCCGTCAGGACCAAAGTGATTGTATACGACGTCGAGCATCACCATCAGGCCCAGCCCATGCGCCTCATCCACCAACGCCTTCAACTCGTCGGGCGTGCCATAGGCGGAGTCCGGAGCATACGGCAGCACTCCGTCATATCCCCAGTTGCGGGTGCCGGGGAAATCGGAAATCGGCATGATCTCAATGACGGTAATGCCGAGCGCCCGAAGTTCAGACAGGCGACGGCGGATGCCGGAGAAACCACCCATCGCGCCGGCATGCAGCTCATATACCACTGCCTCATGCCACGGCCGGCCAACCCAGCCCGTATTCCGCCACTCATAGGATCGTGGATCTACGACAACACTGGGATCGTGCACATCCGGCGATTGTTGACGGGACGCAGGATCGGGCACTGCCAGGCCTTCTGGCATGCGATAGCGATAGCATGTTCCAGCCGGCGCGCGGCAGGTGAGGCTGTGCCATCCGCCCTCCTCGGCCTGCATCGGCACGGGATCACCGCTGTCCAACTCAAGCGCGACCTGCTCCGCCGTTGGCGCCCATAACCGAAAGCGGGTGGTGCCGTCGTCCTGCACCTCCGCACCGAACGGAAGCGGATGAGCGTGACGCAGCGTTGAAACCCGGAAATCGGCCATGTCAATCCAAACGAAGAATGAGTGTTGCCAGCGGCGGCAAAGTAAGGGTTAACGAAACTGGCAAGCCATGCGACGGTTCCCCGTCGGCCATAACTCCGCCGTAATTCCCGACCCCAGACCCGCCATATAGGGCGGCGTCCGAATTCAACACCTCTGTCCACTTGCCGGCGGCTGGAACCCCCAAGCGGTAATCATGCTGCGGCATGGGCGTGAAGTTGCAGACGACCAGCACCGGCGGCGTCCCGTGGCCGAGGCGGAGGTATGCGAACACCGAGCTGCTGGCGTCGTCCGCCACTACCCAGCGGAAGCCTGAGGGATCGCAGTCGCCTACGTGCAGCGCGGGAATGCCGCGATAGGCCGCATTGAGGTCGTGCAACAGGGTTTGCACGCCCTTGTGCTCCGGCACGTCCAGCAGTTCCCAATCCAGTCCGGCGTCGTGGTTCCATTCCCGGTCCTGGGCGAACTCGCCACCCATGAACAACAGCTTCTTGCCGGGGTAGGTCCACATGAAGCTGAGATAGGCCCGCAGGTTGGCAAACTTCTGCCACCGGTCCCCCCGCATGCGGCGGATCAGCGAACCCTTGCCGTAAACCACCTCGTCATGGGACAGCGGCAAGGTGAAGTGTTCGGTGAAGGCATAGACCAGGCCGAAGGTGATCTCGCCGTGGTGGTAGCGGCGGTTGATCGGGTCTTCGTGCATGTAATGCAGCGTGTCGTGCATCCAGCCCATGTTCCACTTGTAGTGGAACCCTAGGCCACCCTCGTCGGCGCTGCGGGTGACACCAGGCCAGGCGGTGCTCTCCTCGGCGATCAGCACCGCGCCGGGGCAGCGCTCCTTTACGGTCCGGCTGAGGTCCTGCAGGAACGCCACGGACTCCAGGTTCTCCCGCCCGCCATACTGGTTCGGCACCCATTCCCCGGCTTTGCGGCTGTAGTCGCGGTAGAGCATGGACGCGACGGCATCCACCCGCAGGCCGTCAACATGATAATGCTTGAGCCAAAACAGCGCGTTGGCGATCAGGAACCCGCGGACCTCGTTGCGGCCAAGGTTGTAGATGTTGGTGTTCCAGTCGGGGTGGAACCCTTCGCGCGGGTCGGCATGCTCATACAGCGGAGTGCCGTCGAACAGCGCGAGGCCATGGGCGTCTGCCGGGAAGTGCGCCGGCACCCAGTCCAACAGCACGCCGACGCCCATGGCGTGGCAGCGGTCCACGAAGTGGGCAAAGCCCTCCGGCGGCCCGAGCCGTGAACTCGGCGCGAACTGGCCGAGCGGCTGGTAGCCCCAGGAGCCGCCGAACGGGTGCTCCATGATCGGCAGCAGCTCGACGTGGGTGAAGCCCATCCCGGCGCAGTACGGCGCCAACCGGTCTGCCAGCGCCTCCCATCCCGACTTCCCCGCCTCCGCGGCAGGCAGCCAGGACCCGGCATGGACCTCGTAGGCAGCAATAGGGGCATCCAACGCCTGCGCGGCGCCGCGTCGTGCCATCCACGCCGCATCCGTCCAGCGCCACTCCTCCTTGCTGGCCACGATTGAGCCTGTCGCGGGCGGCACCTCGGCCTGCCAGGCGACAGGGTCTGCCTTCTGCGGCAAGGTTTCACCGCCTGGGCCGAGCAGGTCATACTTATACGTTGCCCCGGCCTGGACGCCGGGGATGAACAGGTCCCATACCCCGGCGCCGAAATGCCGGCGCATGGGATGACGCCGCGCATCCCAGAAGTTGAAGTCTCCCACGACCGAAACCCGGCTGGCGTTCGGCGCCCAAACAGCAAACCGCACACCGGCGACGCCATCCATAACCGACATGTGCGCGCCCAAGGCATGCCCCAGGTCCAGGTGGCGGCCCTCCGCCAGAAGATACAGGTCCAAGTTCCCTAAGGTCGGCGGAAAAGCGTAGGCGTCCTCCTGCTCCCAGGTGCCGCTGGCACCGCTGGCCTGCAGTTTATACGGACCGTCGCCTGGAGCGGACCCAGCCCAGAACCCATCGGGGTGCAGCCGCTGCAGTGATCCGAGCGCCTGCCCGGCGCGGTCCAGCACTGTGACAGCCTCTGCCCCTGGCACCATCGTCCGAATTGTACGGTCCTGGCCGGACCCATGCGGACCCAAAACGGCGAAGGGGTCGCCATGCCGCGCATGGACAATGGCCTCAACGGCACCGGGGTCGGGGAAGCCCGTCATCCCGCCTGCTCCAGCCCGACCAGGCGTACGGCGATCGCGTGCAGGCCGCCAAGAGGTATGCCGATCCAGGTCGGCCGATTCGCGGCTTCGTACATTATTTCGTAGGCCGCCTTTTCCAGCAGGAACAAATCGAGCAGTGCCGACTCTGCCTTTTCCGGCACCCAGCGTGGCTCCGCAACACTCAGTACGGCGCGGTAGGCTTCTAGGAACGCTGCACCAGCCTTGGCGCGGAATTCCTGCAGGATGCCCTGCCGCCGCTCCGATGCCTGCTCGGACGCCGCAACCCGGCCTGGCGCTGCCGCAGCCGCCGCATAGTCAAAGGACCGCAGCAGCCCCGCCACGTCTCGCATCGGGCACGACTTGGCCCTGCGCTGCTCCATGGTCCGCGCCGGCTCGCCCTCGAAGTCTATGATGTAGGCGTCGCTCTGTACGATCAGCACCTGGCCCAGGTGGAAGTCGCCATGCACCCGCGTCTGCAGCGATCCGGCGCCTTGCCGGGCCAGGCTGCGGGCCGCCTCGCGCAGTGCGTCCGCATGGCTCAGCACCTGCTGCGCCTGCGCCGCCGTCGCCTCGTCTGGCCAGGCAGTGATGCCAGCCAACATGGTCAGCGCACGGTCAATCTGCTCGATGGCGCCGGATGCCCACTCGTCCAGCACGGAGGCATTGGCCGGCTCTGGTGCGAACTCTGGCCGGTCGGTCGGCTGCGACAGCACGCCGTGCAGCTCGGCCAGCCGGGTGCCGATGGCACGGGCAAACACCTCGTAAGCAGCGAAGGTGTCGGTTTCCTCATGCCCGGTCAGCGCCACCGCCTCCACCCCGCCCGCCAGGAAGTCGAGCGTATAGCCCCAGCCGTCACCCTGGTTGCGGACGAAGCCCTGGGCGAGCGCCACCGTGTGCGGGGTGCCATCCGCGCCCATACGCAAGACCTCGCCGAACAGCGGCGCGGTGTTGGTGAAGCCGCGTTCCGTCAGGTAGCCGGTCATCTCCGCCTCGGGATGCACGCCGGCCAGCACGCGGCGGACTAGCTTCAGCACCAGGGCATCGCCCAGGATCAATGAGGAGTTGGACTGCTCGGCCGACAGCCGCCGGATGCTGGCGTCGGCGGGCAGCTCCAGCGCGATCAGGTTGGCGCCGGGCATAAATCGCAGTTCGCCGTCGTCCAGCTTGACGACGGCGTTGTTCCGCAGCGCGCCGACCAAGCCACGGGCCATGGCGTCCACCGCGAAGGCGTCGGTCAGATATCCCACGCGTGGCCCGCGCCGCACCCGGGTCAGCGCCAACTGCTGCGGCAGCGCGCCGGTGCTCTCGTCTTCCCAGACAACGCCGAGCGGCAGCACGTAGCGCTCGGTTCGGTCAGGCAGCGTCGCCTCGACCTCGGCGAACATAACAGCCCCGCCCGTGGTGGGCAGGGGCGCGGCGTAAGCCAAGCTTGCCTTCTGCAGCCTATCCGTTTTGGAGGCGTACCAGCGCCGCAGCGGCAGATAGGCCGGCAACACTTCGCGCTCAAGTACATCGCGGCCCTGCTGCGCCAGCACATCGGCCAGCCCGGCACGCATCACCAGGGTCACGTAGTCTGGCAACGGCTCCGGCGGGGGGGAGTGCCAGCTTGGCAATTGCGCGTCGGATGCGAGAAGGAACCAGAAAAAGCCGTAAGCGGGCAGCGTCAACAAGTAGCTGAGCTGTCCGATTGGCGGGAATATCGAGCCGCCGACGATGTCCACCGGCACCCGGGCGGCGAAGGCCGACAGGTCCAACTCCACCGCCTGCGCCGTCCGGGACAGGTTGCTGACGCACAGAATGGTCTCGGCCCGCCCATCCTCCAGCGTAAACTCGCGCAAGAAGGCCAGCACTTTGCGGTTGCCGGGATACAGGAAGCGCTGCGTGCCCCGTCCGAATGCCTTGTGCCGGCCGCGGACGGCCAGCATGCGCCGGGTCCAGTTCAGCAGGGAGTGTGGGTCGGTCGCCTGCGCTTCAACGTTGACAGCCTGGAAGCCGTAGTTGGCGTCCATGATCGGCGGCAGCACCATCTGCGCCGGGTCGGCGCGGGAGAAGCCTCCGTTGCGGTCCATACTCCACTGCATGGGCGTACGGACGCCGTCCCGGTCGCCCAGGAAGATGTTGTCGCCCATGCCGATCTCGTCGCCGTAATAGATGACCGGTGTGCCCGGCATGGACAGCAGCAGGCCGTTCATCAGCTCGATCCGGCGCCGGTCACGCTCCAGCAGAGGCGCCAGCCGGCGGCGTATGCCCAGGTTGATGCGGGCGCGGCGGTCGGCGGCGTAGGTGTTCCACAGATAATCGCGCTCGCCGGAGGTGACCATTTCCAGGGTCAGCTCGTCGTGGTTGCGGAGGAACACCGCCCATTGGCAGTTCGCGGGGATTTCCGGCGTTTGCCGCATGATGTCGGTGATCGGAAAGCGGTCTTCCCGTGCGATGGCCATATACATGCGCGGCATCAGCGGGAAGTGAAACGACATGTGGCACTCGTCGCCGGTGCCGAAATACTGCTGCGCGTCCTCCGGCCACTGGTTCGCCTCGGCTAGCAGCATCCGGCCTGGGGCGTGCCGGTCCAGCTCGGCGCGTATCAGCTTCAGGATATCGTGGGTTTCCTGGAGGTTCTCGTTGTTGGTGCCCTCACGTTCCACCAGGTAAGGCACGGCATCGAGGCGCAGCCCGTCAATGCCCATATCCAGCCAGAACCGCATGATGGACAGGACATCCTCCAGCACGGCCGGATTGTCGAAGTTCAGGTCGGGCTGGTGCGAGTAGAAGCGGTGCCAGTAATAGGCGTTGGCCACGGGATCCCAGGTCCAGTTGCTGGTCTCGGTGTCGAGGAAGATGATGCGGGTGCCGCTGTATTTCTCGTCGGTATCCGACCACACGTAGCGTTCCCGCTCCGGGCTACCCGGCGGCGCGCGACGCGCGGCTTGGAACCAGGAATGCTGGTCGGAGGTATGGTTGATGACTAGCTCGGTGATAACCCGCAGGTTGCGGGCGTGCGCGGCTTCGATGAAAAGGCGGACGTCCTCTATGGTGCCGTAATCCGAATGCACCCCAGTGTATTCGGCAATGTCGTAGCCGTCGTCACGGCGTGGAGAGGGGTAGAACGGCAGCATCCAAACCGCGGTAACGCCAAGTTCCGATATGTAGTCGAGCTTCTGAATCAGGCCTTGGAAATCGCCGACGCCATCGTTGTTGGCGTCGAAAAAGGACTTGAGATGTACTTGGTAGATGACTGCATCTTTATACCAAAGCGGGTCTTCGGCGCGCGGCAAAGTGGTTGCAGGCACCGCACCAGCGGCCAAGTCAACGGGGCTGTCGTTCATGGTATCCAATCTAAGTAACGTCACAGGCCACTGCGCAGGCGCCAGATGGCATAGGGTCGGTCCGGAGGAAGTGCGATGCGCTGGACGCGGTCGGACCAATGCACCGGACGGTCCGTCAGCAGGTCCACTGCGTCCGTGCCTGGAACGGTCAGGTCCGCATATTGCGTCGTGCGGGCGTCCATGCTGACCGCGACCAGGACGACGTTGCCGCGGTCGGGCGAAATCTTCTCGAAGAATAGTACCTGGTCTCCGCTTGCGGGTAGGAACGTGATACCGAGGTGGCTGTGCAACGCCGGATTGCGGCGTCTTATAGCGTTAAGCTGAGTAATCTCCGCGACGATGTTGCCGGGCCGGTCCCAATCCCAGGCCCGGAACTGATATTTCTCGCTGTCGAGATACTCCTCCTTGCCCGGCACTGGTGTGCCCTCGCACAACTCAAAGCCGTTATATACGCCCCATAGCCCCGACAGGGTGGCGGCCAGGGCGGCGCGAACCAGGTAAGCCCCGCGTCCCGCGCCTTGCAGGTAAACCGGGTTGATGTCTGGCGTGTTGACGAAGAAGTGCGGGCGGAAGAAGTCCCGCGGCGGCCCGGCCGTCAGCTCCGTCAGGTATTGCTCAAACTCCCACTTCGCCTCGCGCCAAGTGAAATAGGTGTAGGATTGGGAGAAGCCCGACTTTGCCAGGCGATACATCACCTTGGGCCGGGTGAACGCCTCTGCGAGGAACACCGCGTCGGGGTACTGCGCCTGTACCTCGGCGATCATCCACTCCCAGAACGGCATCGGCTTGGTATGGGGGTTGTCCACCCGGAACAGTCGTATCCCCTGTCCTGCCCAATACAACACAACGTTGCATAGCTCGATCCACAATCCCGGCACGGCCCCCGGGGCGTAGAAGTCCACATTAACAATATCCTCGTACTTCTTCGGCGGGTTCTCGGCGTAGCGTATGGTCCCATCGGGGCGCCAGGTGAACCAATCCTTGTGCTGCTTCAGCCAAGGGTGATCTGGCGAGCACTGGATGGCAAAGTCCATCGCCAACTCCAGCCCATGCTCGGCGCAGGCCGCGCGCAGGTGCTGGAAGTCCTCCATGGTGCCCAGTTCCGAATGCAGGGCGTCGTGCCCGCCATCGCTGGAGCCGATGGCATAGGGGCTGCCGGGGTCGTCAGGGGTGGGTGTCAGCGTGTTGTTGCGGCCCTTGCGGTTCACGCGGCCGATTGGGTGGAATGGTGGGAAGTAGAGAACGTCAAAGCCCATCGCCTGGACGCGCGGCAGGTGGCGTTCCACGTCGCGGAAGGTGCCGTGCCGGTTTGGGTCGTCGCTGAGCGAGCGCGGGAACACCTCGTACCAGCTTGCAAAACCTGCAGCCGTGCGCTCCGCCTGCACTGGGATCGGGCCGACAGCCGCCACATGTGGCCGGTCATCCGCCGTCTGCATCAGGCCCGCGAGGTCGGGCGACAACAGCAGTGTGCGCTGTGCCCCGGCATCAAGCGTCTTGAGGCTGGCTGATGCGGCCTTGAGCGTTGCCTGAGCTGGCGATATCCGTGCCGCGGCGGTGGCAACCAGGGCGGCACCCTCGCTCAGTTCCAGCACAATCGGAACACCGGCGTTATGCTTCTTAGACAGCTCATCGGTATAAGTCGTGAAAGCGTCGCGCCAGGCATGTATCTCATACTTATGCACGCCCAAGCTTTCGAGCGGGAAGGAAGCGGTCCAGCGGTCGTTGTTGATGAGCGCCATCGGCGTTTCCTGCCACTCGCCGCCGGGCGCCAGCCAACGCAGGACAGCAGCCAGCTTGTCGTGGCCGTCGCCGATGATGTCGGCCTCCACCGCAACCAGATTACCAACCGTGCGCCGGACCGGGAAGCGGCCGCCTTCTACGCTAGGCGTCGGCGCCTCAATCGCCAGCCGCGGTCGTCTTGAGGCCTGCATAGCGGACTCTGCGCCGAGCGGCCGGGCGGCAGGGACCGGGAGCGCCTCCGCCTGGAACAACCTCGCCTCGCCCGGCTCCAGCGAAACCACGGCGCCGACGCCAACGGCAGGGCCATCCGCAGGCAGCACGGGCCGGAACGGGCCGAATGCGGCGCCAGCCTCAGGCAGCAGGTGGGACAAGCTGGCGGCGGTGGGCTGGGCCGACGTGTTCAGCAGAAGCAACGTCCCTCGTGCAGCACGGCGGGGGTCCAGGGTATCGGTCCGCAACATGGCCATCACGGCGTTGCCCGGCGCGGTCAGAAGGCGGCCTGGCCCCGCCCCGAAGCCCGGCGAGGACCGCAACCGGTTCAAGCCCGCGGCGTCTGAAGTCGTCCCGATGCCGGCACCGGACCCATCCAGGGGCGCCATCCAGCCGTCTGCGAGAAGGGCGGCGGCTGCTGCGTAACGACCAGTGGACACCCCAGCCGGGGCAACGACGGGGGCGATCCGCCGCAAAAGGTCCAACTCACGCCAAATCCATTCACCCTCGCTATTCCAGAAGGGCAGGGAGGACGCGACCAGATCCACCGTGCCCGGCTGAATGGCCTGCAGGGCGTCCCACGATAAGCCGTGGGTCCAGGCAAACAGGACGGCGTCGCCGCACAGCCGCCTGATGCCGCCCAGCACCGATCCCAATGCGGTTCCTGGCAGGTTTTCCAGGCCGGTGAGCCGTACCCCAGCCGCACCGGCCCGCGTCGTCGCCGCGATCCCGCCGGCCGCCCAGGCAGCGAAAGCGGCAGCGTCGTCCGCGCCGGTCAGGGCGGCAACTGCGTGATCGGCAGGTTCGGTGGGGCGTCGTGGGTCGCGGGTCGGGGCGGGCAGCACGGTGAACAAGGCGCCCGCATCTGCGACTTGGTTGGCAGGAGCCCGATCAAGCGGAAAATCCACTAGAACGGCCACCCCCGCATCCCGGCCCGCAGCAGCGGTTGACTGAAGGGCCGTCATGCCCTCGGCGGGAACAAGCACCATGCCGAAGCCGGCTGCGGCTGCTGCGCGCATGCTGCCGGGCGTCAACTCGGCCCTGGTCAGCTCGGCTATGGAAAGGTTTGAAGGAGCAGCAATTTTGACTGGAACTGCCGAGGTCACATTCTGGTCCAATGATGTCTCCGCTGCTGCCCGGCCATACCGCGGGCCGCCCGTAAGATCGCCTTTTGGGCGGCTAAGTTGCCCGGTGCAACATGAATATGCCTGATGAACATGCCTGGGAACGCCGGGCCTGGGAATGCTGGGGCCACAGCGGCCTACTCCAGGCGCACGCCCCCGGTGACGGCCTGATAGGTTGCGATGGCCAGGGTCAGCGGCTCGAACGGCTTCGTGATGACGAAGGCGGGCTCCAAATCCTCCCCGGTCAGCAGGCGTTCGGGGTAGGCCGTCACGAAGATCACCGGGGCATAGTGGTGCTTCATAATGCGCGACACCGCAGCGGTGCCGTCGCCGCCGATCCCCAGGTTGATGTCGGCCAAGATCAGACCGGGCTTGTGGCGCTCGGCAAGCTCGACGGCCTCAGCCTCGGTCGTGGCCATGCCGACCACGCGGTGGCCGCAGTTCAGGACCAGCTCCTCAATGTCCATGGCGATAATCGGCTCGTCCTCGATGATAAGCACATCCGTCGCTGCCCCGGCACGCAGGTGGTCCCGCGCTTCCGCGACCTGGGCCGCAGCCTCCGGCACCGGCATTTGCAGCACGGTGGCGGCGGCCTCGACTGACAGCTCCTCCAGGGAGGTCAGCAGCAGCAGCTTACGTTGCAAGGCAGTCAAGCTGCCGGATAGCGCAGGCAGGGTCAGCGTCGTGAGGCCATCGTAGCGGCTGGTGATGGCGCGATACAGGACGATGCGGGCGTCTTCGTCCGGCGCGCCGTCCTCCAACAGGACGCGCAAGCTGTCCGCAACCATGGCGTCGCCCCGGGGCTGGCTGCCGGTCAAGGCGCGGGCATACCGCCGGGCGTAGGGCAGCGCGCGGATCAGGTCTTCGCGGCGCAGGCTGGTCATGCAGCTTCCTTTTCTTGCACAGTATCGTCTCGGCCCCAGGTGGCGTGCGCCGGTGGAGCGCGTCGGGCTTTGGGGCACGCATTACAGGCGTTGTGATCGGGATGCCATGCCCGGTCCGTCGCGGCAACGGTGCCGCCAGGCGGAGCGCGCCAGGAGAATACCAAGCATGGGCGACGCCAACTTGCGGCGCGAGATCATCGCACTGCTGCCCGACCTGCGCGGTTTTGCACGGTTTTTGGTGCGTGACCGGGCGATGGCGGACGACGTGGTGCAAGACACCTTGGTCCGTGCTCTGGGCGCATTGCACCAGTTCGAGCCAGGGACGAACCTGAAAGCGTGGCTGTTCACGATCCTGCGAAATCAGTTCTATGAGCAGGCTCGCCGCCGGAAACGCGAAGTCGCTGCGATGGATGCACGCTTCACCGGCGAGGAAGGCGCCAGTCCGCAGCAGCTTGCTCGTGCCGAGTTGCACGAGCTGCAAGCGCTGATATGGCGCCTGCCGCCACTGCTGCGTGAGGCGCTGATCCTGGTGGGGGCGCAGGAACTTTCCCACGATGAGGCGGCTGCTATCTGTCAGGTGCCTGTCGGCACGATGAAGGCCCGGTTGTCGCGCGCGCGCGCTGCGCTTTCCCGCTTGGCTGAGCAGGAAGGTGCATCTCCCTAGTTGGCAGCGCTCGCGATTACGTGAAGTTGGCGATGCAACGCAGGCGGCGGCGCGTCATTGCCCCGGTATGACGACACGAGGCGGGACCATGAGCACAACCTTCCATGACCAGGTCATCCATATCCTCCCCAAGCTGCGCATCCAGGCGCTTGCTTTGACCCGCAACCGGTCTGCGGCAGAAGACTTGGTGCAGGATGCCGTCTGCAATGCGTTATCCGCTAGCAACAGCTTCATCCCAGGGACAAACTTTGCCGCTTGGATGCATCGTATCCTGCGCAATCGGTTCATCTCCAATCTGCGCAAGCGGCGTGACACGACCGACATCGATGACGTGCCTCAGTCAGCGTTCGCGTCTGAGGCGCCGCATGAGGATAGGTTGGCCTTGAAGGAACTCGGCAAGGCAATGACCCGTCTTCCGGCTGATCAGCGCGAGGCGCTGGTGATGGTCGTGATACACGGGATGAGCTATGAGGCTCTGGCCGAAGCTACTGGATGCGCCGTTGGAACCGCCAAGAGCCGTGTCTTCCGCGCCCGGCGGCAGTTGGAAGCCTGGTTGCTTGGTGAGGAGAAGCCGGCTCCCCGTGCTGCAACGCGCATAACTCGATTGATAGAAGTCGGTGTGCCTGTGACGTCCGGCTCCCTGACGCAAGCGTTAACCTAGACGGCGGGTCAGGAATAGGATGGCTGAGGCGCTGTCCAAACTCCGATTGCCTACCTTTGCAGATCTGGTGGCGTCTTGCAGGCCTGGGACATGACAGTGCGGAAGCCGGCAACCCAGGCCAATTCCGGAGGACCCAAAAAACCGGGCGACAAGGCATTCGATACTTGGCTCAAGCAAGGTTTGCACAAGATTTTCGATGATGTCGCCCGTGAGCCTATTCCACAGGAGCTTCTCAATCTAATTGAGGAACACAGGGAAAAGTGACTGGCGCGGTCGGAAGCTAAGGTATGGCGCAGTCATAGTGCATCTCGCACCGATTTGGAAAAGTTACAAGCAGAAGTTACGCGCACTCGGGCGGTTGCCGGTTGTTCGGACCATATGCGTGTATATCCTGGCTGTCTCACCTTGTGGGCTTCTGCTTTACTCACATGAACCAGTGTCGCCCGGCTTAGCGGTGGCATGTGTAATTTTGGCTGTCTCCATTGTGGGTCTTGGTACTGCTCTGTGGTTGAATCCACATCTAGGGCGGTTGCGGCTTGCCGTTGATGCATGGCGTTCGGGCGACCCGTTCAATGCTTGGCCCTTTCATAAGGCACACTGTGACGTCCGGAGGCTTGCCGTATCGTTCAAGCGCGCGACTCTCGCCTTAGATCGGCACGAGGCCCGGTTGCAGGCCGCAATTATCGAGCAGGACTTGTTGATGCAGGAGATTCACCACCGTGTGAAGAATAACCTGCAAATTGTCGCCAGCTTGTTGAACCTTCAGGCCAGCCGGATCCGTTTGCCTGAAGCAAGGGCGGAGTTCCAGTCCGCCCGGGATAGGGTGCGGGCGCTGGCAACCCTGCACAGGCATCTTTATGCCCATGGCGAAGTCCACACTATTGATATGCGGGAATTTCTGGTCGAGCTTTGCGGGCAGCTATTCCAGGCTATGGGCGAGACACCCGGCAAGCGCCTGCAGCTCCACATAGATGCGACTGAACTGAAGATGTCCAGCGACCAAGCAGTCCCGATGGCGCTGATCGTGACGGAGGCGGTCAGCAATGCTGTCAAATACGCCTTTCCAGCCGGTCGCCACGGCAACGTCTGGGTGCGTCTGAGTACCGACGGCGAGATGGCTGAGCTGCAGGTTCGCGACGACGGCGTCGGCATCCCAGCCGGGCGGGTCGAAACAGAAGCGGGCACGCGGGACGGGATCGGTTTGCAGCTCATACGGGGCTTCTCCCGCCAGCTTGGCGCCACGCTCGACGTCCAGAAAGGGAACGGGACGGAGTATCTGGTTCGTATGGCGCTCCGGAAAGAGCGCATCGCCAGTCCGGTGTTCCGGGCAGGCTCGGCGCGCACTAGCACCTAGCGGTCTTGCGGAACTTCGCTGCACACGGCACATCTCCTGGGTCAGCCGGAGCGCCGAATGTCAGAATTTGCCCTTGACCACCTACAAAGCTGGCGCCGCCACCTCCACGCTCATCCCGAGTTGTCGCTGAATGAAGCTGGCACCGCTGCGTTTGTTTGCCGGACCTTGCAGGAATTGGGAATTCCCTTCGCCTCCGGCATAGGTGGACATGGCGTTGTTGCTACCATCGCCCGGGGCGGCAACCGGTGTGTCGGATTGCGGGCCGATATGGATGCTCTGCCGCTGACGGAGGCGACTGGGCTGCCGTGGGCCTCCCGGTCCCCCGGCGTCATGCATGCCTGCGGTCACGATGGACATACTGCCAGCCTGCTCGGCGCCGCAGCGCTGCTTATGGCGGACCCGGATTGGTCGGGAACTGTGCAACTTGTGTTTCAGCCGGCTGAAGAGGGTTACGGCGGCGCCCGTGCAATGCTGGCCGACGGCCTGATGGAGCGGTTCCCCATGGAGCGCATCTTCGGCTACCACAATTGGCCCGGCCTGGATGCCGGCGTCGTTGCGCTGCATGAAGGACCAGTTATGGCGGCGGGAAGCAGGCTGCGCCTTGAGGTGCATGGTCATGCCGGACATGCCGCCATCCCGCAGGCGACGCGCGATCCCGTGGTGGCCGCGGCCCACCTGATCGTTGCGCTGCAAACCATCGTGTCCCGGAATGTGGATCCATTGCAGGCAGCCGTCCTGTCGGTCTGCACGATGCAGGCGGGCGTCGCCAGCAACCAGATACCTGGGACTGCCATCCTGACGGGGACCTACCGCAATCATACTGCCGAGATCGGCGACCTCGTCGCGTCCTCGATCCGCCGAGTTGCCGCCGGGGTAGCTGCGACCTTTGGGGTTGAGGTGGAGGTAGATATCCACACCGGCGTCAGCGCCACCATCAACACGT
>JAABUK010003511.1_pt1 | contig 26462 bp, 25 predicted proteins | sample 5559141 | NCBI WGS metagenome assembly JAABUK01 (sample SAMN10711869, study PRJNA513367) | rock metagenome | isolation source: Antarctica rocks | place: Antarctica: Victoria Land, Pudding Butte nord | collected 2016-01-03
TCCTCGCCCAGGGTCACGTCGCGGATGTAGTGCAGCCGGTTCTCGATCCCCCAATGCCGACGCACCAGCTTCAGCAGCCGGGCCGCGTCGGCCCCGTCGCGCGGCAGGCTGGTGATCCCGTAGGCGATCTCGGTGGTCACCTTGCCGGCCGCCGTCCGCTCGCGGGTCAGCCGGAAGACCTGGGCCAGCCCGGGCCAGCCGGCGTATCCCGAGAGGATCGTCGTCGAGACCAGGGCCCGCTTCTCGCGCCGGCCATGGCCCTTATCCGAAGAGCGGGCCGTCCGCCGGTCGGATTCCAGGAGCCGTCGCTGTCGGGGGGGAAAGGGCCGCCGGCGTCTCGAACGCCAGGACGACGTCGGCGAGCAGCCGGGGCTGGTTGTCCTTCAGCGACAGGATGTAGTCGCCGCCCCCGGCCAGGACCTTGGCGGCGAAGTCGGCGTGGGTGAACATCGCGTCGGCGGTCACCACGGCGTCCGAGAGCGGCAGGACGCCCAGCAGCTCCAGGGCGGCCTTGTGCTCGTTGGTCTTGCGATCGACGCGGAGTTGGGCCAGGACGGCCCCGGCGTCCTGGGCGTAGGCGGCCAGCAGGTGCACGCCGGGCAGCGACCCGTCGGCGGAGCCACGCAACGCCTTGCCATCCAGGGCGATCTCGCGGGCCTCGTCGGGGCCCAGCCGAGAGCGGAGCCAGGCCGAGAGGGCCCGCTCCAGGGCGTCGACGTCGAGCCGTCGCAGGAGGTTGGACAGGGTGGCCTTGCAGGGCGTCTTGCGGCGGTTGAAGCCCAGGGCAGCGTTGAAGCCGGGCCCCCGATCGCGGGCGAATTGGGCGACGGCCTCGAGCGAGCGGGCGCCGCAGAGGATGGCGACGCTCAACAGGCCGAGCACGGCGGGCAGCGGGTGGCGGCGTCCGAGGGGAGAGCGGGGGTCGGGCAGGGCCGCGAGGTGCTCCGCCAGCGACAAGGCCGGGTTCATGAGGAGGGCTCCTGGGTGGCAAACCCGTTCGAGGAGCCTTCTAATACTACTCCGTAGGAACATGGGTCCACTATCGTAAAACAAGCAGAAAACGGCGTCTTACAGAAGTCACAGGAAGACCACCGACTTTTGTAAGAGATCGCGAAACCCTTGAAACCAAACAAGTGGTCAAACGTTCCTACGGAGTAGTACTAATCGAAATCCGGTCGCGAGGGAAGAGAACTAAACGGCCCTGGCCCGGTTATTTACAAATGTCTGAAACAATGGTAATAACAGGAAAATCGCTTCCGTGATCGACACGATCCCAGAGATTACCATGAAGATTCGGAATTTCGTCATCGCCATGCTGCTCGGCCTTGTTATCGGCCTCGGTCCGCTGGCTAGGGCTGTCCTTGCCCAGGTTATCTATTGCACCGCGACGGTCACATCAGCGGGGATCACATCCTCGGCCTACGGGACTTCAAACGGGCAGATGACATATAATGTTAATTGGTATGCAACTTTCGACTGCGGGGCCGGGGCGAATTCGGCTTGCCAGGTGTGTACAAACGCCACCCTCAGTACCTCAACGTCCGCAAATGGGCCTTGGACTTCCTCAACCGGGTACTCGACCTCGCCGACGACGGCACAAAACTGCGGCGTGAGCGGTTATACCGTCCAGGCTATTTCTACCGCCTCACCCATCAAACCCGACACATACTACATGATCACTTTCTCCACCGCTCCGGTTGTTTTGACCACTTCTAATGGGGGAACAACTCCGACCGTGGCCTGCGACGGAAACGCAGCGGACTACACGACCGCAGGCACGGTCTATTGCAATGGACTCATTACGAATCCCTCCAATGTCAACCCGGTTCAGGGCTGATAATCCGCAACACAACTTTAGACACTTCTCGCTGATCCCGACAGCCTTCGGGGACTTGAGCGGCCTGGACTTGCGTCGAGAGGTTGGTAACGACCCTTCGCATGGGCTCTGATCCACCCTCGGTGGATTCGGGAGAGGCTTCGCCGATGACGGACCACCCGAATCCGATCCCGAAATCGCACTCAGCCTATTGGCGAGTATCGACTTACGTCGCAATCCTGTCGGGATCAGCGAGAAGTGTCCAAATTTACCTTCGATTTCGCGCCCACTCCGATCCATCGGAGCGGCCACCTCGAACCGGAGTATTGAAGTGAAAGTCTTTCTGAAAGTTCTGATCCTTGGCCTCGTCTCCTGCGCGACATGGCTTGCCACCGCGACGATCATGGCGCAGTACCAGAACCGGAAGGTTTCCGCCCGACCCGTCCCACTCACCTCGGTGAGCACCATTCAGACTCTCTCGACCACGCCTCCGGCTATCCCCATCGAATTGGGTAAATCGGGGGCGTTTGCCGAGGCCCACCTGCGGAGCTTCAAGATTACCGTTGACAAAGGCGTGGCCACTGTGAATGCCCATGTCTCGTTGGCCGATCAACGTAAGGGGATGTCCTACATCTGGCGGCTTCGAGTCGTGGATTTTCGGGAGGCCCCGATCGCCGGACGTGTTTACGACCAACAAATCTTCTCGGTCGAGGTCAATGGCCAAAAAGAGGCAACCTTTCACGATGTTATCGAAGTCCCGTTCGGCGCGAGACGGGTCGAGTTGGTCCTTTATGAGAAGGCCCAAGGCAATGATCTCTCGTTCCTGAATGACGACTCGACGGCTCGCGGACACGAGATGATCCGTGTCGTCCAGCTCCAGAAGCATTGAGATTGCGCGACGGATCGAACGAGGAGAAGACCCGGTGTTCGTTGGGATTCCGGCCTGATATGTCGGCGGGTCTAGCAGATCACATTGGGTTGATGTCCGAGTGGCCATCCTGGTCTGGCGATCCTGGCGGTCGGAGCCCCGGCTTGCATCACCCATCGGCTCGGGCGATACTCGATGGACCGGCTTGATCCCCCGATCCTCTTCGAGGCACACCGATGGATCTCCCGCGACTGCACGGCATCGTCCCGCCCCTGGCCACCCCGCTCAAGGCCGACGGATCGCTCGACGAGGCGAGCCTGGCCCGGCTCGTCGAATTCCAGATCGGCGCCGGGGTCCATGGGCTCTGGGTCCTGGGCACGACCGCCCGATTCGACCTGCTCACCGACGACCGCCAGCGGCGGATCGCCGAGGTCGTGGCAGGTGTCGCCGACGGCCGGGTCCCGCTGGTCCTCAACGTCTCCGACATGGGGACCGACCGGACCCGGACCCGGGCCCGCCTCTTCGACGACCTGCCTTATGACTATTACGCGGCCCTGCCGCCCTGGTATCAGCCGATGGCCGCGGGCGAGGTCACCGACTATTTCCACGCCCTGGGCGACGGCCTGTCCCGGCCGGTGGTGATTTATAACGCCCCCTGGATCTGCAACCAGCTCAGCTTCGACCACCTCCGCCAGCTCGCCCAGCATCCCCGGATCGTCGGGTGCAAGGACGTCAACGCGAGCCTGAGCCGGACCCTGGACTGGCCGATCGCCGAGCGTCGGGGGCTGGGATTCAGCTACCTCCACGGCTATGACCAGCTCGCCCTGTCGACCGAGCTCGGGGCCGACGGCTTCGTCTCGGCGCTCTCCAACCCGTTCCCCGAGCTGACCGTGGCGATCTGGGACGCCGCCCGGGCCGACGACCTCGACCGGGCGTCCCGGCTCCAGTCGCAGTTCACCCGGCTGGCCCGGACGACCGGCTTCGGGCAGATGCACGCCTGCATCGAGGAACTCTGCCGCCATCGGGGGCTCCTGGGACGGATGCTCCCGCCGCCGCTCCGGTCGCTCGACCCCGAGGCCGCCAGCCGGGTCCGCGACGTCGCCGACCTGGTCGGGGTCGTCCCGGCCCTGGACCACGCCCGGGCCTGACCCGCCCGGATGCCCTGACCTTCGGTGATTCCGGGGGCGACATCGGGCCGATGATCTGATAGGGTTCGACGCCGTCCGGATGGGGCCCGAGGATCGGGGCCCGGCCGGATGGCGTGCGGCCCCCGACCGTTGCCGGCCCGGGCCGACGTGCGACACCCTCGACGCCGACGTCATGGAGGACACGGAGCATGGAGGCTCGACGATTCAACCCGGCGTTCGCGCGGCGGGCGGCCGCCTGGATCGCCCTGTCGGCCCTGCCCGGGCTGGCCGGCGCCTCGCACCGGACGGCCAACTTCGCCGTCGAGGCCCCCTCGGCCGACGTCGCCCGCCAGGTGGCCGAGCATGCCGAGGCGTGTCGCGCCTCGATCGCCCGGGCGTGGCTCGGCCGCGAGCTCCCCGACTGGGGCACGCCCTGCCCGATCCGGGTCAACCTGACCCGGGGCGAGGCCGGCGGCCTGACCTCGTTCGGGTTCCACCGGGGGAAGGTGTCCGACCAGTCGATGTCCGTCGAGGGGCGGCTCGACCGGATCCTGGCCTCGGCGCTGCCGCACGAGGTCACCCACACGATCTTCGCCGCCTACTTCGGCGGCCCGATGCCCCGATGGGCCGACGAGGGCGCCTCGCTCCTGAGCGAGGACCTCCGCGAGCACCGCCGCCACGACCAGATCGTCGTCGACCTCCTGTCCCGCCGGGGCAACCTGCCGCTCGACCGGCTGTTCGCGGCCGAGGAGTATCCCCGCGACCTGATGGGCTTCTATGGGCAGGGCTACTCGATCTCGCGGTTCCTGGTCGAGATGGGCGGACGCCCCCGATTCCTCGCCTTCGTCCGGGACGGCAACCGCTCCGGCTGGGACGACGCCGCGAAGGCCCACTACGGCCTGGCCGGGGTCCACGAACTCGACCGGGCCTGGCGATCCTGGCACAAGGTCACCGCCGAGGTCCGCGCCCGGCCCGCCCCCGCCCCCGCCGACCCCATCCTCGTCCAGGCCCAGGCCCGGGCCCGGGCCGAGTCGGGCGGCCAGTGATCGACGGCGGCCCTCCGATGAAATGATTCGGACCTCGCCCCTTGCCTCGGGCTCGCGGCTCGGTTAGGGATGCATGATCGGATCGCCGACGTCATCCCCCGCGGACGCCGAGGCCTGGTGATGAGCATCGACGGGAGTCACGCCCCCTTCCTCCGGGCCGCGATCGAGGAGGCCCGCGCGGGGCTGGCCGAGGGCGGGATCCCGATCGGCTCGGTCCTGGCGATCGACGGCCGGATCATCGGCCGGGGGCACAATCGCCGGGTCCAGCGCGGGAGCGCGATCCTCCACGCCGAGATGGATTGCCTCGAAGATGCGGGCCGGCTCGGCGCGGCCGACTACGCGCGGTCGGTGCTCTACTCCACGCTCTCGCCGTGCGACATGTGCAGCGGCGCCGCGTTGCTGTACCGGATCCCCCGGGTCGTCATCGGCGAGAACCGGACGTTCCGGGGGCCCGAGGAGTACGTCGGGTCGCGGGGCGTGATCCTGGAGGTCGTCGACGACGCGGAGTGCGTCGCCCTGATGACCGACTTCATCCGCGACCGCCCCGGGCTCTGGAACGAGGACATCGGGGCCTGATCGGCCGACTTTTCCCGTAACGATCGTCGGGGTGAACGATGCGCAAGGTGTTGATGGAATACGTCCCCGGTCTGGTCGGCGGGGCGATCGGCGGGGCCCTGGGATACGCCGGCGTCGGCTGGCTGGCTCGGCAGGGGTTCTACGCCCCGGTCTTGCCCGGGGCCCTGGCCGGGCTGGGATGCGGCCTGCTCTCGCGCCTGCCGTCCAGCGGCCGGGGGATCGCCTGCGCGGCCCTGGCGTTCGTGGCGGGGGCCTTCGGCGAGAAGGACCACTTCCTGCCCCAGTGGAAGCCGAGCGATCGCTCGTTCCTCGATTTCGTGGCCCACCTCAACCCGACCTATCAGCCGACGCTCACGCTGTTCCTGCTCGGGCTCGGCGTCTTCCTCGGGTTCTGGTGGGGCCGCGAGGGGACGATGCCGGCGTGGATGGCCCGGCCGAAATCGGCCGGGCGGGAGGTCTGACCCTCCATCCGGTTCAACGCTTCCGGGCGTGGTAGATCCCCCACTTCATGTGGCCCGCCCGGCAGAAGCCGACCTTCATCTTCCATCGCTCAACCAGGTAATTCAGGTCGTCTTCGGAGAACGACCGGAGGAAGTCGGCCCGGTTGTCGGCCAGGACCTGGATCTCGCGCTCCAGGATCGAGACGAATCGGTCGGTGGCGTCCTCGACCTCGACGTCGACGTACCCCGCCCCTTCCAGGAGCCGGCCGTAGGCGGCCGGGTCGGTCAGGTGATAGCCGGTCGACTCGACGTAGGCTCGGAATTCGGGCGACCGGTCGCCGACGCCCTTGGCGTAGTCGGTGACGATCAGGCGGCCGTCGGCGTCGGTCAGGTCGAGGAGGCGCGCGAAGAGCCGGGGCTTGTCGGGCAGGTGCATCAGGGCATCGCGGCTCCAGATGACGTCGAACTTGCCGTCGAATTTCTCGGCGAGGATGTCGCCGAGGATCGACCGGACGGTGGGCGGGGCGCCCGCCTCGCGGGCCCGCTCCTGGGCGATGTTGATCATCTCGGGCGAGAGGTCGATGCCGGTGACGACGGCCCCGTAGGCCTTGGCCAGGTGGAATGCGGCGCCGCCGATCCCGCTGCCGACGTCGAGCACCCGGACGCCCGGCCGGAGGGCGCCGTCGAGCTTGGAGCAGAGATATTCGGTGGTCTCGTGGCCGCCGGTGCTGACGTACCCGTGGCCGAAGATCTTCTCGTAGCGGAGGATCCCGGTCCGGCTGTACTGGCCGCGGTTGTCGTAAGAAGAAGATTGCTCGGGCGCGGTGGTGGTCGTCATGGAAACCCTTCGGTTCGGATGCGGGGCCCGGGCGACCCGTCCCCGGGGCCGGCCCCGCGCGGGCCGGGTGGCTCGGTCGGTTTCGACCGAAAGTCACGCGTCGCGGCGGATTGTAACCGATCGGGACCGGGGCGCCCAAGCCCCCGGAATGGCCGACCGGGGCCGGGTTGCGGGCCAACCTTCCCAATTCCCCGCCGGGCCCTTTGCAGCGGTCGACGATCTGGTTACATTCGGACTTCGCCATAACCTGCGATTGCCCGGCCCGACTCGTCGGCGTGAGCCGGGGGGACTTCACGAGAAACTCCTCTATCCCTCATCTCCCCGGGCTTATGCTAGATTATCAGGCGACCAAACCGATCCAACATGGCGGCAACCAATCGGCCATCCGGGCGCGGCTCAAGCTGGGCAACCGGCCGCTCTTGGACTTCTCGGCGCCGCTCAACGCGCTGGGCCCGCCCCCCGGGGCGGTCTCGGCGGTCCGCGAGGCCACCGAGAGCATCGACCGCTACCCGGAGCCGGGCTCGCCCCGGCTCGTGGCCAGGCTGGCCGAGTATCACGGCGTCCCGGACGACCGGATCCTGGTCGGCGCCGGGACCACCGAGCTAATCGGCCTGATCGGCCAGATGTACCGCGAGTCGACGTCGCGCCGGGGCCCCGCGCCGGCCGACCACGACGCCCCGATGGCCCACCTGGTCGAGCCGACCTACGGCGAATACCGCCGGACCTCGGCCCACAACGGGCTGAACTCCCGGGCCTGGGGCCAGCACATCCTGGGCTGGATCCAGGACGACGAGCCCGCCGCGTCCTCGGGGATCTTCTGGACCGGGCACCCCAACAACCCCACCGGTCGCGCCTGGGACCGGGCCCGCCTGCTGGCCCTGATCGACCGCAACCCGGGCCTCCTGACGGTGGTCGACGAGGCGTACCTGGCCTTCCTGCCCGACGAGGCCGAGCGGACCCTGGTCCCGACCGCCGCCGGCCGCGATGACCTGATCGTGCTCCGGTCGATGACCAAGATCTTCGCCTTCCCCGGCCTCCGGATCGGCTACGCGGTGGCCTCGCCCGAGGTCGTCAACCGGCTCCGGCGCTGCCAGCAGCCGTGGTCGGTCACGACCGCCGCCGAGGTCGCCGCCGCCGCCGCGCTGGAGGACGACGAGTACCTCGCCCGGACGATCGAGTACATCGGGGTCGAGTCGACCCGGCTGACGGATCGCCTCTGGGACATCCCCGGCCTCCGCCCCGCCTGGCCGGGCCGCGATCGTCCCGACTGGGCGCCGTCGATGCCCAACTTCGTCCTGGTCAGCCTGGTCGGGACCCCCTGGAACTCGGCCCAGCTCCAGGACGCCCTGGCCCGGAACGGGATCTTCGCCCGCGAGTGCTCCAACTACCGGGGCCTGGAGATCGGCTCGGCGGTGACCGGACCCGGCCGCGAGTACCGGACCAACGGCCACCTCCGGTTCTGCGTCCGGACCCCCGCCGAGAACGATCAGCTCCTGTCGACCCTGGCCCGGATCATGGCGACCAGGCCGCCGTCGAGCTAGACCCCGACCGGGACACATCCCGGACGGCGCCCTTGCGGTCGCCCGGGATGTCCCCGATCATGCCCGGACCTCTCCCGCCCCGATCCGAGGTCCAACGGGCCCGTCATGAACCAGGATATCGACGACCCCTCACCCGTCCCGATCCGACGCCGGGCCATCCTCAAGGGGCTGGCCGCGCTGGGGATCGGCTCGGCGACGTTCCGCCGGGCCCTGGCGGCGCAGGCGGGCCAGGCCGCCCGGGTCACGCCGGAGATGGTCAAGCAGGCCGAGTGGGTCGCCGGCCTGGAGCTGACCGACGACGAGCGGAACGAGGTCACGGGCCGGATCGCGCGGTCGATCGGCTCGTTCGAGGCGCTCCGGAAGGTCGAGGTCGGCTACGACGTACCCCCGGCCCTGGCGTTCGTGCCGATGGCGGCCCCGGCCGCCGTCGAGCCGGTCCGCCGGAACCGGGCGAGCCCGGCCGAGTCGCACGCGCCGAAGCGGCCCGAATCGGACGAGGCGATCGCCTTCCTCCCGGTCACCGAGCTGTCCGCCCTGGTCCGGTCGCGCCAGCTCAGCTCGACCGAGCTGACGAAGCTCTACCTGGCCCGGCTCAGGCGGTTCGACCCGCTCCTGAAGTGCGTGGTCACGCTCACCGAGGACCTGGCGCTCCGGCAGGCGGCGAAGGCCGACTCCGAGCTATCGGCCGGGATCTACCGGGGGCCGCTCCACGGGATCCCCTGGGGTGCCAAGGACCTGATCGCCTACCCCGGCTATCCCACGACCTGGGGCGCGACCCCGTTCAAGGATCGGGTGATCGACGAGAAGGCGACCGTGGCCGCCCGGCTGGAGGAGGCCGGGGCCGTCCTCCTGGGCAAGTTCACCCTGGGCGCCCTGGCCAACGGCGACCGGTGGCAGGGCGGGATGACCCGGAGCCCGTGGGACCCCCGACGGGGGTCGAGCGGCTCGTCGGCCGGCTCGGCCTCGGCCGCCGCGGCGGGGCTGGTCGGCTTCGCCCTGGGGAGCGAGACCCTCGGCTCGATCGTCTCCCCCTGCCGGGCCTGTGGCGCCTCGGGCCTCCGGCCGACCTTCGGCCGGGTCAGCCGCCACGGGTGCATGTCGCTGTCGTGGTCGATGGACAAGATCGGCCCGATCGCCCGATCGATGGAAGACTGCGCCCTGATCCTCGACGCCATCCACGGCGCCGACGGCCTCGACGTCACCGCCGTCGACCGCCCGTTCGCCTGGCCGCCGCCGGTCGAGGTCCGCGGCCGGCGGGTCGGCTACTTCAAGATCCCCGACCGCCCCGACGACGCCCGGGACGAGCTGAAGGTCCTCAAGGGGCTGGGCGTGGAGCTGGTCCCGATCGAGCTGCCGAAGGAATATCCCGTCGACGCCATCACGCTGATGCTCGGGACCGAGGCCGCCGCCGTCTTCGACGACCTGACCCGGCGGCACGTCACCGAGGGCCTCAATAGCTGGCCGGCCGCGTTCCGGGGCGGGCAGTTCGTCCCCGCCGTCGAGTACCTCCGGGCCGCCCGGGTCCGGACCCTCCTGATGCGGTCGATGGCCCGGCTGATGGGGACGGTCGACCTCTACGTCGGCGGCGACGACCTGGCCCTGACCAACCTCACCGGCCACCCGACCGCCGTCTTCCCCGACGGGTTCCGCGACCAGGACGGCCGCGACCGCCCCGGCTCGATCACCTTCACCGGCCGGCTCTACGACGAGTCGACCCTCCTGGCCGTCGCCGACGCCTACCAGCGGGCCGTCGGCCACCACCTCCGCCGCCCTCCCCTGGAACGCTACCTGTCCGAGGAGGCCGACCGCGAGAAGAAGGAGCGCGAGGAGAAAGAGAAGAAGGAGAAGGCCCAACCCTGACCGGCCCCGCGCGTCCGCGGCTTCGACCCGTCGCGCCAGGGTGAATGCCCGGGAAGATGGTGTTGTGGTGGGAAATGGGCAGGGGGAGAGTTGAACTCCCGACACCGCGATTTTCAGTCGCGTGCTCTACCAACTGAGCTACCTGCCCGCTCGCCGCGGAGGAGTCCAGGTTAGCGATCGGGGCCGCGATTGTCAACGGGCCCGATGGATGGCCGGTCGGTCGTCAATCGCGGCGGCGGCCGACCGGATCGAGGTCGCCCCCGGCGCGGGCGCGGGCAGGGTCGCCGGCGACCGGGTTGATCCGGGCGACGACGTCCCCGGGGAGCCGGGCCCGGTAGGCCGAGAACTCGGGGCGGGGCTCGGGGTAGTCGGTGCTGACGAACTGGGCCCCGGAGGCCAGGGCCTTATCGCGACGGGCCGGGTCGTCGGCCCGGGCCTCGGCGGTGTCGGCGTCGGCCCGGGTCCGGACCAGGAAGCCGTCGCGGACGAGGGTTTGGATCCGGTCGAAGTCCTTGACCGGGTCGTTGACCTTCATCCAGGCCGCCGCCGGGTGGCCGGGCGCGACGCTGACGAACAGGACGCGGCCCCGGAGCGCCGGATGGCCGTGGAGGTAGAGGTCGCGCTTCGGGCCCTCGTCGTCGAGGGCGAAGAGGACCTTGCCCCGGACGACGTCGAGGGCCGGCCACCCCCGGCCCCGGACCGCCCCGGCGAGGGTCGCGTGCTCGCCCCGGACGTCGTCGGGGGTGAGGATCCCGGACGGCTGGAAGACCGACCGGATCTCGGCGTCGACGGAGTCCAGCGCGGCCTTCCCGAACGGCGCCGGGCGGGTCGGCAGGCCGGGGGCCTCGCCGTCCTTGGTCTCGACCAGGACCAGGATCGGGACGTGCCCCGGGTGGGCGGTCGACCAGTCGCGGACCTGCCGGAGGGCCTCGACGAAGGTGGGGACCGTCGACCGATAGTCGACGTCCTGGACGTGGAAGACCTTCAGGCCGGGCTTCCGGAGCCGGCCGCCCTCGTCGGGGTCGGGCCCGGGGTCCTGGCCCAGCCCCTTGAGGATCTTCCGCGCCGAGGGCTCGGCGTACCGGCCCCCCTCGGGGTCGGCGAAGACGTCCAGCTCGACCTGGCGGATCCCCAGGGCCGAGAACTGCTCGGCGAGCGGCCGGTGGGTGTAATCGACCCCCCGGGCCCTGGGGCCGAGGAACGCGGCGACGCTCGGGTGCGGCGCGATGTGGTACGAGTTATGGGTCCCGATCACCTGGATCTGGTCGAGCCGGATCGCGTCGCCGGCCGGGGCCGCCGGCCCCCAGGATCCGATCGAGAGCACCGCGAGCGACCGGGCGAGGGCGAATCGGGCCTTCATGGACAATCTCCGGGGGGTGACCTGCCGGGGAGGACTCGACGACCATCCGACCGGGGGAGGGCCGCCGCGTCCGGGGCCCGACGCCGACCCGGCCATCCGCGCGCGGACGCCGATGCGTGCGAGGAGGTCGCGGGTTCACCTGTCCTGATTCTTCAAAGCATCGATGTCGGTATGATTCTCCATGTACTCGGCCAGTTGGAGGAAGTCAATCCTCGGGTAGCTCCTCCCGGCGGTCTCCTTGAAGGCCAGCACGGGCGGCGTGCCGGTCACGATGTGGATCCCCCAGTAGAACAATGCGGTGCTGTAGCGGATCTTGGCATCTTCTGGGTGGATGAATTTGCACTTTGCGTCGATCGAAGTGTATTTATCCAGCTCGGTCTTCAGCAGGTCCAGGAGCAGGCGGTTCCGCGGCGCGGCCTCCGCCGTCGCGTCATAGCCGTTGATCATGGCGAACATCTCGGCCTTCGAATTCATGGCGCGGATGTGCCCGAATGTGCGGGTGATCACGTCGGCCTTCTTGGCCACACCGAGCGGATTCAGCGTGGTGGGGATGATGCAGTAGTCGAACTTGCCCACCAGATCCTGCGGGTTCTCCGAGAGGACGGGGGAGCAGTCGCAGACGACGATCTTGACCTCCGGGTAATCCTTCTCGTTCCATTGATCGTTGTTGAGGACCGTGATCGTCGTCCCGGTCGCTCCCTTCCTCGCCGGGATATACAGCGATGCGTCGCCATCCTCGTCCTGCGGATCTTGCAGGAACAGCTTCCGGAGGTTCTTGTCGGGATCGAGGTCGACGAGGACCACATCGAACCCCATCAGCGCGAACGCGCCCGCCAGATGGGCGGCCACCGTCGTCTTCCCCACCCCACCCTTGCAGGTGAACACCCCGAAATAACGCAGTCTGGCCTGCGGAGGCCGGGCGGGTTCCGGTGGGGGCCCGACCTCATCGGCGGGGTAGTCCCAGCGCAATTCCCCGTCCGAGAACGTCCCGAGGCTGAGATTGCCGGGCCCCTCCGTGGTGACGTGCGTCAGGGCCGGGGGGCTGAACCCGCTGGCCGAGATGATCCAGCCGCCCTTGAACCGGCTCGATCCATCCAGGCCGAGGTAGTCCTGGAACTGCCGGACGTGCGAGATATTGGCCTTCGCCTTGTGCTCCTTCAGCAGCACGGCCACGCAGTCGCCGCCCTTGCTGGCCTCGAACGTGTATCCCTTCGGGTTGTCGGGCGTGGTGACCTGATATCCCCGGGCCTGGAGCTCGCCCGCCAGTGCATCCGCTGTTGTCATCATGGCTTGTCGATTGATCCGTGATGGTGAGCGAGGCCGGCCCCTCCAGGATGCCCGCCCGCCCGGGGTGTCGTCCCGGTTCAGCCCTTCGGGGGCGATCCCATCTCCGTCAGCCGGGCGTTCTCCTCATCATACACCTTCAGCCACCTCGCCCAGTGGGCGGCTTCCGTCAAGGCATGCTTGAGCCTCGTCCGCAAATCGGCGGCGTCCGCCTCGATGGACTGCCGGTCCTGCTGCAACTGATGGTTCTCGGCCGTCAGTTTCGCACATCGGGCCTCGATCGTGGCGTATCGCTCGGCCGATATCGTGCTGCTCGCCGAATCATCCGCCAGGGCGGCATTCTGCCGCCGGAGGCCGGTGACGTGCCTTTCCTCCTCCAGGAGCCGCCCGTCCAGGATCGCCAACTTCGCCTCAAGGCCGGCGATCTGGGCATCCTTCCGGGAAAGTTCGGTGTCTTTCCTGGCGATCTCCGCGTCCTTCCTGACCAATTCGACGCCAATATCCCGCCCCGGCAACCACCGACGGAGCGAAAAGGCCAGCATCGCCGTGAGCAAGGCCCCCATGAGGAAGGCGGCCATGACTTCGGGCTCGCTTCGAAGGAGGCTCGCGAAGTATGCAGACAGTTCTTTGAGATCCATGCGCAAATTTTACGATCCAACCAACGTGCCGGCGGGCCGCCCCGGTCGGTCCGACTCCATCCACGAAAGCGTAACCGTGATGTCGAGCGGACGCAATGCCCCGGGCCCGGGAACTGTCGGCAAGGGCCGGGTCCGGGCGAGCTTCCGGGGCCCCACGTTGGGAACGATGTCGCAGCCGCCGGTGCCGCCCTTTGCGCCGTCACGAGTCGGCCAGGACCCGGTGGCGCACCCGACGAGATCGGGGGCTCATCGGCGGATCAGGGCGGCGCGGGCGGCGCGGGCCCGGGCGAGGGCGACCTCGCGGTCGGGGTCGAGGACGGTCAGGTGGCCCATCTTCCGGCCGGGTGCGGCGGTCCGCTTGCCGTAGAGGTGGAGCTTGACCCCGGGGTCGAGCCGCCACATCCGGTCCCATTGGGGCTCGCCGTCGCGCCAGAGGTCGCCGAGCAGGTTGACCATCGCGGCGGGCGAGATCAGGTCGGTCCCGCCCAGGGGGAGCCCGCAGAGGGCCCGGACCTGCTGCTCGAACTGGCCGGAGACGGCGGCCTCGATCGTCAGGTGGCCCGAGTTGTGCGGCCGGGGTGCGATCTCGTTGATCAGGAGGTCGCCCCCGGCCGTCAGGAAGAACTCCACGGTCAGGACGCCGACCGTCCCCAGCGCCTGGGCGACCGAGAGGGCCAGGGTCCGGGCGTCCTGCGACACGATCGGGCCGACCGGCGCGGGCATCTCGGTCGAGTCGAGGATGTGCCGCTCGTGGCGGTTGAGCGCGACGGGGAAGGTCGCGGCCTCGCCGTCGGAGCCCCGGGCGACGACCACCGAGACCTCCGAGGCGAACGTCACCCACCCCTCGGCGACGCACGCGACCCGGCCCAGGTGCGACCACGCCGCGCCCGCCCGGCCGGGCTCGTCGACCCGGACCTGCCCCTTGCCGTCGTAGCCCGAGGCGGCGGTCTTGAGGATCATCGGGGTCCCCAGGGCCTCGACCGCCCCGGACAGCTCGTCGACGGTCCGGACCGGCCGCCAGGGGGCGATGGGCAGGCCCTGGCCCGCCAGGAAGGTCTTCTCCCGCAATCGATTCTGGCTCACCCAGACGGTCCGCCAGCCGGGCCGGACCGGCCTCCGCCGGGCCAACCATCGGAGGGCCGGGGCCGAGACGTTCTCGAACTCGACGGTCACGGCGTCGGCCCGGTCGGCGAACGCCCGGAGCGTGGGGAGGTGGTCGGGCGGCCCGACGACCGACCAGTGGGCCACCTGCGGGCCGGGCCCCTCGGCGATCTCGCCCAGGACCCCCGCCCGGTACCCCATCCGCTGCGCGGCCTGGAGGAACATCCGGCCGAGCTGGCCGCCGCCGACGACCCCGAGCGAGGCGGGCGGGTGGAGGACGGTCGGGGTCGGTCGTGGATTCATGTCGGCGACTCGTCCACCGCGTCGGTCTGCGCCCGCCGGAACCCCTCCAGGGCCGACCGGACCGAGGGGTCGGACCCGGCCAGGATCGCGGCGGCCAGCAGGCCCGCATTGGCCGCGCCGGCGGCGCCGATGGCGAGCGTCCCGACCGGGATCCCCCGCGGCATCTGGACGATCGACAGGAGCGAGTCGACCCCCCGCAACGCCTTGCTCTCGACCGGGACGCCCAGGACCGGCAGGAGCGTGATCGCGGCGAGCATCCCCGGCAGGTGGGCCGCGCCGCCGGCGCCGGCGATGATGACCTGGAGACCCCGCCCTTCGGCCTCGGCCGCGTAGCGATAGAGCCGGTCGGGCGTCCGGTGCGCCGAGACGACGCGGGACTCGTGCGGGATCCCGAGCCCGTCCAGGACCTCGGAGGCGTGACGGAGCGTCTCCCAGTCGGATCGGCTCCCCATCACCACGCCCACCCTGGGGGCTCTCGGTTCGATCGCCGACATGGGACGCCCTACCGGGTCCGACGGACGGGATGTCATCACGTTCGCGGGGTGGCCCGACCCCGCGAGGGGCCGGCGTCACTCCTCGCGGCAGGGCTTCTTCTTCTTGTAGAGGGCCAGGTGGGCGACGAATTCCTTGCGGATGGGGTTGGCCATCCCGACCTTGTCGACCGCCTCCTGCTGGCGGCGCGTGGCCTGTTCGTAATAGCCCATCTCGGCGTAGGCGGCGGCCAGGGTGTCGATGATGTGGGCATCCTTCCAGGCGGTCAGCTCGCAGGCGGTCGTCGCGGCGGCGACCGCCTTCTCGCCGTCGCGGAACCGGTCCTCGGGGCAGGTGGCGAGCATCCAGGCCCGCCCGTTGTGGGCCGAGGCGAACTTCGGGTCGAGCCGGATCGCCTCGTCGAAGTCGGCCAGGGTCCGGTCGTAATGCCCGAGCTTGCGATGGGCCCGGGCCCGGTTGGAATAGGCCATCGCGTGGTCGGGCTTGATCCGGATGGCCTCGTCGAAGTCGGCGATCGCCTTGTCAAATTCCTTCTTGGCCGTCCAGGCGTTGCCCCGGTTGTTGTAGGGGTGCGCGCCCTCCCGGCCGATCTTGATCGCCTCGGTGAAGTCGGCGATCGCCTTGTCGACCTCGTCCAGTTCCTTGTAGATCATCCCCCGCCAGTTCAGGGCGGCATAGTTGTTGGGGAGGGCCTCGATCTCGCCGGTGTAGAACTCGACCGCCTTGTCCAGGGGGACGACGTCCGCGGCGAGGAACCACCCCCGGACCGGGCCGGACTCGACGGTAACGCGGTCTTCCTCGACCTTCTTGACGGTGTAGATGCGGAACTTGGTCCCGTCCTCGACCGTCCCTTCCTGCCCTCGGAGCGCCCGGGCGTACCGGGTGACGACCTTGACCCCATTCCACTGGTCCGGTTCCTGGGCCCGGGCGGCCCCGGCCAGGAGCAGGCAGGCCACCACCATCGATCGCTTCCCAGGGATGCCCATCGCGCCCTCCGGTCGGTTCGCCCATCGGATCGCCCCGGCCGATCATCATACGGGCGGGGCGGCCCGGGAGGCCACCGTTTTCCGGCCGGATCGCCCGGACGCCCGGACGGTCGAGCATCTCCCACGCCCGGCCGCTCGACCTCCCCGCCCGGTCGAACTCCGGCCCCTCGTCGATCAGGCCTTTCGACGGGCTTCGAAGCCGCGTCGCCTGGCAAGGAGCGACACCAGGGCCGCCACCATCGCCGCCGACCCGGCGCCGAACACGCCCCAGGCATGACGATCCTCCGCCGCGTGGGCGTAGATCCGGGAACGCGGCACCCCCACGAACCACTCTTCCGGCCCGATGGGCGAGGCGATCGGCCCCCTTCCGGCTTCGAACTCGTCGAAGAAGTGGGCGTCACCGATCGGGACGCCGGCCGCGATCCGGGCCGCCTCGTATCGCTGATAAGCTTCCTGAAACCCCTCACCATGGGCCAGCTCCGCCTCGAAGTCCGGCCGGAGGCGGTCGACCGTCGCCGGATCGGGCGGCGGGCTGACCCGCTGCCAGGGCGTCCGGCGGTCGCCGGCCGGGGCCCGGAACCGGAGCGTCTCCTCGATCTCTCCTTGCCGCTCCCGGCAGTGGTCGCGGAACGCCCGCTGGATCGCCGGGTCGGGCCAGAATCGTTCGGCCATCCGACCGGCCCGCTCGAAGGCCGCCCAGGCGATATACCGCTGCCCGACCCGGAGCATCGTCTCGCCGAGGGCCAGGGCGAAATGCGGGTTCGCCCCGCCCCCCTGCCGCCACATCCCGATGATCCCCAGGACCGGCTCGTCGAAGGGGGCCGGAGACCGGTGCGAGGGGACCGGGACCTGATCCCATCCCCCTTCGGCCCCGACCCTGGTGATGTGAACGCGGATCGGGCTGAACTCGCGCCAGCGGGATGGGTCGTCGATCGGCGCATCGGCCACGAAGTAGGCCGGAAGTTCCCTGGCGGCCTTGCCCTGGCCGAACGCGGCGTCCGTCGGCCGACCGAAGCCGGCGGACACCCAGTTCCCCTCCCGATTCAGGATCTCCTCGATCCGGAGGTCGAGCCGGTTGCCGAGGCAGTCGAAGGTCCCGAGCAGGGCCGGGTCGGCCATCGCGGCGAGGAGGAACTCCGCGATCGCCGCCTGCCACCGCTCGCGGCCGAAGTGGGCCTCGGGGTTCACCTCGACCGACAGTCGGACGAATTCGACGCCCTCGCGGAACTGCGCCCGGGCATCGGAGTCGCCGGCCTGGGCCTTCCGGAAACCGGCATGGATCAGGAATGTCCCGAGGTTGGCATAGGACGTATAGAGGTCGCGGCCGTCCAGCCCCTTCGCCCGCTGTCGGTCCAGCTTCTCCCGCATCACGGCCACGGCCTCGTCCGATCGTCCGAGTCGCTCCAGGCCGGTCGCGAGGTCGTCGGAGAGGGAGAATCGGGCCGGGTCGTCGGGCGCCAGGGCCGCCAGCTTCTCCCGGGCGAGCCGGTCCCGCTCTCGATAGTGGGCCGGACCGTGCTTCGCGAACCGCTCGTGGATGACGTCGTGGACCATCGCGAACCGGAGCGAGACCCCGCCCGGGTGCTCGGGGATGTGGTGGGGGAGGGGGACTCGCTCGGCCAGGGTGGGATTATCGGCCGACCGGGTCGACGCGTGGTGGGCTATCGAGACGACCGCGCCGGCCGCATAACCCAGGCCGGCCGCGATCGCCGTCAGGATGAGCCGGCGGATCGCCGCCATCGGATCACCCCCTCGACCGTCGGCCGATCAGGGTCAGGGCGGCCGCGGAGCCGAGCAGGGCGAATCCGCCCGCGACCAGCGGCCATCGGGCCGGGGACCCGGCGGATGGGCCGGGCGGTGGGGCCGTCGCCCGGGCGTACTGCGAGCGGAATTCCCGCTCGTGGGCCGGGAGTTCGGAGTCGTTGAGGCATCCCACGGCCGGGCTGGCGATCAGGGCCAGGGCGAATGAGCAGGCGAGGAGGCGTCCCATCGGTCGCTCCGACGGAGGAGAGGGGCGAAAGTGATCTCTGCGACAATAGTCTGACCTCGCCGGGAGGTCCCGTCAACCGGACGAATCGGGTCGGGGGCCCGGATTCTGGCCGGGCAGTTGTCGCACCGGCCGCAGGGGCCGGGCGGGGTCGTCGTGGGCCGGGCGGGATCACCAGAACCGTTCGGCGGAGTCGGTCCCCTTGCTGTTCAGCTTCCAGGGGTCGCCGTGGTTGTGATACCCGTTCTGCTCCCAGAAGCCGGGCTCGTCGCGTTCGAGGAACTCGACGCCCCGGACCCACTTGGCGCTCTTCCAGGCGTAGAGCCGGGGGACGACCAGGCGGAGCGGCCCGCCGTGGTCGGGGTCGAGCGGCCGGCCGTCGTGCGCCCAGGCGAACAGGCAATCCTCGCCGAGGAAGTCCTCGATCGGCAGGTTGGCGGTGAAGCCGTTCTCGGCGTGGATCAGGACGAATCTCGCCCCGGCCCCGGGGGCGACGTGCGCCATCACCTCGCGGACGAGCACCCCCTCCCAGGCGTTGTCCAGGCGGCTCCACCGGGTCACGCAATGCATGTCGGCGGCGACCACGGCGGCGGGGAGGGCCCGGAATTCGTCCCAGGTCCAGGACTTCTCCGCCTCGACCGCGCCGGAGACCCGGAGGTCCCACGTCGCCAGGTCGACCCTGGGCGTGGGCCCGGCGTGCAGGACCGGCCATTTCGAGGTCCGGACCTGCCCGCGCGGGACCCGGTCGGGCCGGAGGGTGTCGGGGCTGACGACCCGGGGGAGGTCGGACGGGGAGGCCTCCCCCGGCCGGTGCCCGGGCCTCATGAGGCTCGATATCGCCCGGGCGGCGGTCCGGGTCAGCGACAGCCAGCCGGCCGAGAGGGCGGGCCGGTCGGGCTTCGCGCGGGGCGTCTCGGACTCGGGCATCGCGGGGGCTCCCGGGGCGATCACCCCGGAGGGGGGATGGGTGACAGTTCGCTCGGCGTGGTGTCGGCGGGCGGGGCTGGCGACGACCCGGGGGCGGTCGGGGCCGGGGGCGGGTCGCCGGGGAGGCTCAGGGTGGCCGGCGACTCGGCCGGGGCCTCGAAGCGGGCCGGAGCCTGGGGGGCGGGCGAGGGTCCGCCGGGCTCGATGATGATGACCCGGGCGGCCCGCGCCGGCTTCGCCTCCCGGTCGACGGACGCCTTGGCGTCCGGGGTCGGCTTCGGGCCCGGCCCGGGGGCGGGGGTGGATCTCGGCTCGGCCTTCGCGTCGCGGTCGAGTGCGGCCGAGACGGACCGCCATCGGGCGAGCGCGGCGTCGACCTTGGCGATCCGGACCTTGAGCATCTCGGCCTCCCGGGTCAGCGACTCGATCGAGTCGTCGGCCTCCTTGCGGTTCCGCCGGAGGAACGAGTCGACGGCGCCCATCGGGTCGTCGCCCAGGGCGGGCGCGGCGACGGCGGCCGGCGCGAGCTCGGCGGGGGCCGGCGGCGGCTCGGCGGGAGGAAGCGGCCCGGCGTCGGCGACCGGCATCGGCCCGGGGGTGGACGTCGGCTCGGTCGGGGGTGGTTCCGCCGAGGGCAAGGCGGGGACGTCCGACGGCAAGGCGAAGGAGGGCCCGGGCTCCGGGGCCGGCAACGGGTCGGCGACATTCGCCGTCGGGAGGCCAATCGGCCTTTCCGCGGCCCTGGCGGCGGCCCCGTCGGTCCCGACCGCCAGGATCGGGGCCGGCCTCCTGTTCGGCTTCTGCTGGGCCAGCGTCGCCGCTCCCCCGGCCAGGGCCAGGATCCCGAACAGCACCGCCACCCCCGCCATCCATCGTCTCCGCATGGCTCCGCCTCCCCGATGGTTCGAGTCATCCATCCCTGCAAACCCGACGGCGGGGCCGCGATCGGCGACCCGCCCGGCCCAATGTAACCGAAGTCGCCCGGGGACGCCCCGTCGATTTCCCGACGGCCGGTCCCGGGGGATTGCCCCGATGGATGGCACGGGCTAAGTTCGATGGGTCGGCCGGGAGACCGCCTCGCCCGTCCCGCCGGCCCGTCACCTCGACCGCAAACCACCCCCATGCCTCGAAGAGGCCGAGGGATCGCATGTCCAACGAGCCCGGCTCGCCCCGGCTGAACGAGATGGAATACCGGGTCGTGGGGCCGCTCGGCACGGGCGCGGGGAGCACCATCCTCCAGATCGCCGACCGGGGGAGGGGCGGCCAGCGGTTCGCGCTCAAGGTCGTCAAGCGGCAGGACTCCGACGACGACATCTACATCGCCCAGGCCCAGGTCGAATACGAGGCGGCGCAGAAGCTGAACCACCCGGCCATCGCCCGGATCTACGACTGCCGGCTCAAGCGGTCGATGCTGTTCAAGGTCACCGGCGTCGAGCTCCTGATGGAGTACGTCGACGGCAAGACCCTCGACGAGGTCGAGGCGCCGTCGCTGGCCAGGCTGGTCCTGGTCTTCAACCAGGTGGCCGACGCCCTGGTGCACATGCACCGCCGGGGCGTCTACCACGGCGACCTCAAGCCGTCGAACATCATGATTTCGAAGGCCGGCAAGGTCAAGATGATCGACTTCGGCACCGCCCGGCTCAAGGGGCAGGAGAGGAACCGGATCCAGGGGACCCCGCAATACATGGCGCCCGAGCAGTGGACCGAGAAGGTCGTCGACGAGAAGACCGACATCTACAACCTCGGCGCGACGATGTATCGCTCGTTCACCGGCCGATATGCGAACCCGACCGACGGCCCCCGCGTCGGCGACACCCCCAAGACGAAGCTGGCCCCGCCGTCCCAGTTCAACCCGAAGATCCCCGCCGCGCTCAGCGAGACGATCCTCGACTGCCTCCAGATCGGCCCCGACCGCCGGCCCTCCGGGATGTTCGAGGTCCACCAGAAGCTCTCCGAGGTCGCCAAGTACCTGGGCCTCGAGGAGGTCGAGCTGCTGACCGGCGAGGATTGAGGCGAATCGCCCGGCCCGCCGTTTTCCGGGGCGTCCGGGTCGGTGAGAAGGGGATCGTCCCGAAAGCCGACCGCCGGACCGACATCCAGGGGATCTCCCATGAGTTCGCCGTCCTTCGCCTCCCGATCGCTCGCGATCGTCCTGATGATCCTGGCCGTCTCCCCCGAGGCGCGGTCCCAGGAGGGGCCCTGGGTCGACCTGTCGGGCCTGGACGCGTGGAAGTCGCCCGTCGACGGGTGGTCGACGGTCGGCTCGGTCGGGCTCGACCCCTCGGACCCGAGGAGGCTGGTCGCCGTGCCCGGATCGGGCGTGATCTACAACGGCCCGGCCGGCCGGGCCCGGAACCTCGTGAGCAAGGAGACGTTCGGCGACGTCGAGGTCCACGTCGAGTTCCTCATCCCCAAAGGCTCGAATTCCGGCCTCAAGTTCCAGTCCGTCTATGAGGTCCAGATCTACGACAGCCTGGGCGTGAAGAAGCTCCGGGGGAGCGACTCCGGGGGCGTCTACCCCCGATCCGAGGAGAAGCCGAAGTACCACCACATCGACGACGGCCACCCGCCGATGGTCAACGCCGCGCTCCCGCCCGGCGAGTGGCAGGTGCTCGACATGACCTTCCTCGCCCCCCGGTTCGACGCCTCCGGCAAGAAGACGGCCGCCGCCCGGATCACGGCCGTCCTCAACGGCAAGACGGTGCAGGACAACCTGGCGGTGGACACCCCCACCGGCGCCGCCTGGAAGGACCGGGAGAGGCCGACCGGCCCGATCCTGCTCCAGGCCGACCACGGGCCCGTCGCGTTCCGGAACGTCAAGGCCCGCCGACCGGCCGCCGGGCCCTGACCGGGCCCCGACCCAGGGGAGGGCCCGGGCCGGTCGACCGGATCGGGGAGGGGCGGGCCCGCCGTCGACCTTGCCAATTCCGGGCCGGGGACGTATCACAGGAGGTCGGGACGACGGCCGGACGACCCGGCCGGACTTCCGGCCCCGGTCCTCCGCGATCGACACCGGGCCCCGGCCCGCCAGGAGGCCACCATGTGGGACCTGTCCGCAATCCACCCGGCCTGGCGCTGGCCGATCTTCGCCATCCAGGGGCTCGCCCTGTTCTATGCGGCGTCGACCCTGTTCGACGCGGTCCATTACACGCTCCACCGATTCCTCAAGTCGCGATCCGGGCTCCTCCGGCGGGTCGGCGGCCTGCATCAGGCCCACCACGACTTCTTCACGGCCTCGCTCCGGTTCGACGAGCGATACGCCCGGGCCAACCTGATCTGGCACGTTATCCCCGAGTATTCCAACCAGGTCCTGTTCACGGCCGCGGGGCTGCTGGTGCTCCGGCCCGAGCCGGTGGCGATCGCCTGGGCGATCGAGACGGTCGTGCTGATCCTGGTGATCTGCCGGCGGGGGATGGATGAGCACCACATCGCGGTCCTCGACCCGGCCGACCGGCGCTATCGCCCCGGGGGATGGCTGGTCTCGGCCGACTACCACTCGCTCCACCACGTCCACCCGGACCGCTATTACAGCTCGTATGTCACCGTCTTCGACCGGCTGATGGGGACCGCCTGCCAGATCGCCGGCCATCGGGTGGCCCTGACGGGCGGCTCGGGGGCGTTCGGCTCGGCGATGGCCCGCCTGCTCGAACGGGAGGGGGCGACGGTCGAGCCGCTCAAGCATGGGGTCGACTTCGTCGCCGACGACGCCTCGGCCGCCGACGACGTGCTCCGCCGGGCCGAGATCCTGGTCCTCTGCCACGGGGCCAAGGGCGAGCACGCGATGGAGGCCAACTGCGACTCGTTCGTCGCGCTGATCGAGCGGTTCCGGGCGATCTCCCCGCCTCGGCTCCGGCCGATCGAGGTCTGGGCCGTCGGCTCGGAGATCGAGGCCCACCCCGCCTTCGGCGACCCGGCCCTCCGGGAGTATCGCCGATCCAAATGCGCCTATGCCCGCCACGCCCGCCGCTATTACGCCGACCGCCGGCTCATCTACCGCCACATCGTCCCCTCGGCCTTCCGGTCGGCCATGGGGCCGGGCCTGATCTCGGGCGAGGCCGCGGCTCGGGCGGCCCTCTTCCTCATCCGCCGGGGGTTCCGCTACGTCCCCGTGACCTACACCGGGATCGCCCTGGTCAATTTCTTCAAGTTCGCCTGGTTCACCCGACCGGCACCGCCGCCCCCCGGCGACGGGCCGAGCCGGGGCCCGGGCGAGCGGCCGGGACGCAAGGGGCGCCCGGTCATCACGTCGTGATCGGGGCCGGGCCCCGCCGGGTGGCGACGAATCCCGATCCCAAATCCGGAGGCAAGCTCGAAGGAGAATTTCCCGGCATCGGCCAGAAGACGAATTCGTGTTCGCGTCGAAATCAAGGTTGGGTTGATCGGAGCAATCCCCCCCCGGATCGACCTTTCTCAGCACGGACGCCCGGAGGGTGGGAGGCGTCTCCCACGAACTCCGGCCTGTTTCGGTGAAGGACAGGAGAAAGAATCGATGACCCGTTTCCAGACCCGTCGCGCCGCGTTGATGACGATCTTCGTGGGATTGGCCCTCTCCGGTGCCGCCGGGGGGGCCAGGGCCCAGGATCCCTACGACCATCCGCACCATCGTCACGCGAATTATCATCAGGTCCGCCACTTCGGGATCCACGGCAACGAGGAGGGTCGCCTCTTCGTGATCTATAACGTCCGACCCGGGAGCTACGCGGCCCGCGCCGGCCTGTACCCCGGCGACCGGATCTACAAGATCGACGGCGACCGGATCCGGAGCATCGACCAGTTCTGCGAGGAGCTGCGCGAGGCCCGCGAGGACGACGAGGAATTCCTCGACATCGAATTCTATCGCGGCGGCACCCTTTACGCCGTCCGGGCCCCGTTCTGATCGCGGGCCGACCGCCGCCTCGGGCCCGATCGGGGCCCGAGGCGACGTCCGCCGCCCGGGCCCCGTCGAAAAAAGCACACGACCGGCCGACCCCCGATTCGAGAGCATGTTGAGGGTTGAGTCTTGAGGGGTGAATCTTGATCCGATGAACGGTGACTGTTGAATGCGGCACCGGCATCGAGATAAAAATCCCCTTCGGGACTTTGCGGGGGATTGCTCCTCCGTCGCCCTCGCCCGAGTGGTCGACCGGCCGTGTGTCCGGTCACCGCGCCAGGTCGAGGACCGCCCGGGCGATCTCGACCCTGGTCGTGGCGTTGAACTGGTTGAGGCCGTCCTGGAGCGCGTCGATCTCGCCCTCGATCCGGCGGACCATCTCCAGGACCTCGGGCTTGTGGATCGTGGCTTCGAAGCGATACTCCACGCCGCCGAATCCCGGCTCGGTCCCGCTCTTGGTCTCCAGGCCGTTGAGCATCTGGAGCAGGGCCTTCTTCTCGCCCAGCCGGAGGACGTCCTCATAGACCGGGACGTTGGCCCGCTGGATCGCCGCCTTGACGACCACCAGTCCCTCCTGGAGGGCGAGGTGGCGCTCGAATTCGGCCCGGACGTCCACGGTCGCCTGACTTCCCTCGCCCCGCTGTCCCGCAGGGGTGCTGTTATAGGTCTCGACGTTGGCCCGGGCCTGGGCGAGCCGGCCGGCCAGTCGGTTCTTGATCGAGAGCGCCTTGGCGAGGGTCACGGCCTCGCCGGATGCTGGTCCCATGTCGTCGTCCCCCCCTCGGCGTTGTCGGATCGGATCACCATTTGTCGATCGGGCCGGCCGGCACCGGCACCCGGGGCTCGAAGTGGCCCGGCAGCGGCGAGGCGGGCCCGGCGGCCCGGATGGCCTCGACGGTCTCGTCGAACAGCCGGACGCTGGACAGGTTGATCAGGCGGTGATACAGCTCCCGGGGCGGCCGGACGGCGTGGCTGTACCACTTGATCACCTTGCGGAACTGGAAGCAGGCCATCCGCTCGCCCCGGCGGTCCACCAGGCGGTGGAAGTGGTCGGCCATCGTGTCGACACGCTCGGCGAAGGAAGGTTCGGGGCCGGGGTGGCCGTGCTCGGCCCAGTGGGCGAGCTGGCGGAACAGGAACGGGTTGGACAGCGCCCCCCGGCCGATCGACACGGCGGCGCACCCGGTCTCGCGGAACATCTCCTCGGCGTCGGCCAGGGTCCGGATGTCGCCGTTGCCGACGACCGGGATCGAGTCGACCGCCTCGACCACCGCCCGGATCCCCTCGAGGCTCACCCCGCCCTTGAAGCCCTGCTCGCGGGTCCGGCCGTGGACGATCACCCCCGCGGCGCCCTCCCGCTCGAAGTCCCGGGCCAGCCCGGGCGCCGACAGCGTCGAGGCGTCCCACCCCAGCCGCATCTTGACCGTCACCGGGACCTCCACCGCCCCGACCACCGCCGCCACCAGCGCCCGGGCCGCGTCGGCCTGGCACATCAGCGCCGAGCCGCCGCCGGTCTTGACCACCTTGTTGACCGGGCACCCCATGTTGATATCCACCGCCGACGCACCCCGGTCGACCGCCCACCGGGCCGCCCGGCACATCTCGTCGACCACGTGGCCGTAGATCTGGATCGACAGCGGCCGGTCCTCGGCGCAGGTCTCGGCCAGCTCGGCCGACCGGGGCCGCCCCTCCAGGATCGCCCGGGCGTTGATCAGGTCGGTCGTCGCCAGCCCCAGCCCCCCCCGCTCGCGGATCGTCAGCCGGAACGCCAGGCCGGTGTAACCCGCCAGAGGCGCGAGGAAGAACCGCGACGGCAGCGGGATCGTGCCCAGCATCATCGGCCGGCCCAGGATCGGCGGGGGCTCGGGGTGGTCGAAGGCGTCGGGTCCGGGCAAGGTCGGCCTCTCACGCGCAGGACGGGAAAATCGCGACGGGACCGAAAGATCCGCGATGGACTCGATCCCGGTCGCCCCTGGTTCTCGCAGTTTAGGATCGCCGATTCAACAAATTCCCGATCGAGCCGGCGTCTTCCCCCTCTTGTAGGGTGGGTGAGCGCAGCGAAACCCACCACAACCGGTTGCGACACAAGAAGTTATGGTTGGTTTCGCTACGCTCACCCGCCCTACAATACTTCGGGAATTTATGGAATAAGAGATCCTCAGCCCCTCGGCGCACCGGGCGGATAGATCGGACCGGGAGGCGAACCAGCCCCCCCGGGAGGGCGAGGCGCCCGCCGAGCCCGGCAAAAACCGGGGAATGATCCCCGGCCTGTCCCCGAGTGGGTTCGTTCCGGTGCGCCAGGCCAAGCCTGGTGGATCTTGTCAGTTGAGAGGTGCTGATCATGGGAATTGCTCGTTCGCCATGAAGCCAACCAGCGGCGTCACGAGTAATCGTGGCGTCGA
>JAABUK010003512.1_pt1 | contig 26455 bp, 22 predicted proteins | sample 5559141 | NCBI WGS metagenome assembly JAABUK01 (sample SAMN10711869, study PRJNA513367) | rock metagenome | isolation source: Antarctica rocks | place: Antarctica: Victoria Land, Pudding Butte nord | collected 2016-01-03
GGAGACATAGGCCGCGTAGTCCTCGGGTCGGCCATCGTTCGCGGGCGGTGTCATCCACACCTTGACTCACGTCGCGCCGTGACCGGTCAACCGCTATCTTCCGCGCACTACCTGGGCTGTTACGATAATTCCTTGCTTGCTGGTTGCACCTGCTGCCGGACCGCACGTATAAACCGTATGTGATGGCTGTGACTCACGGTTGCCCTCCCTGTTCCTTGGCCTGACGAGGCGTCTGGTTCGCAGCCACTGGGCTCCGGCGCGTCCGCAATCTTCCTGGAATATGGCGTTGCCGTCCTGGCAGTGGCCCTTCTCCTGTCACGCAACCATGGAGGCGACATATGGCAACACTTAACCCTGTCCTGATCCTTGACGATGATCCGGCGTTCCTCGGCATGTTGGCCGACGAGTTGTTGGAGGCAGGGTTCAGCCCAACCCAGGCCGCAACGGTTGCGGACGCGGAGGACCTGGTGCTGCGCGGCCCCACCCGCTTCGAGGCGTTGCTGCTTGATGTGGAGCTGCCGGACGGCGACGGCCGGGACCTGTGCGCCCGGCTGCGCAAGGGAGGGCTGCGCGTGCCGGTCATTATGCTCACCGGCTCCGATGGCGAGGAGGACGTCGTGCGCGGGCTGGAGTCCGGCGCGCACGACTACGTCGCCAAGCCCTTCCGGCCCGGCGTGCTGATCGCACGGCTGCGGACTCAATTGCGCCTGCACGAGAACAGCATGGACGCCGTGTTCAACCTCGGCCCCTGGCAGTTCCATCCGGCGCAGAAGCTGCTGCGCAACGACCGCGGCGTGAAGGTCTGGCTGACGGCCAAGGAGGTGGACATCCTGCGCCACCTGCAGCGCAACGGCGGCGCCGTCAGCAAGCAAGCGCTGCTGTCGGAGGTATGGGGCTACAACCCGTCCGTGTCCTCCCACACTCTGGAAACCCACATCTACCGCTTGCGCCAGAAAATCGAAGTTGATCCCTATGCCGCACGCCTGCTGCTGACAGCAGAGGGCGGCTACCGTCTGGCGCCGGAGCAGGTCGCAGCCTGAGACTGCATCCTGCTCTCCGTGAGGGCTGACGCACATCAACGTGGCTGCCCCACGCCCCTTCCTCTGAACCGGGCTGCGTCGCCGCGACGCGCATGTGTCAAGACCGCGCCCGGCCAGATCAAGCAGGTCGTGCATTGCAAGTTCGGCGAGGCTGGAGGCAGTCAGCGAAGTCGGCCCCAGCGTCCGGCCCTTACCCGCTGCTATCGTGCTGCCGGCCCTTTGTTGCCCACCCTCGGCAAGCTGCTGCCGAAGGCAGCCGGGCGGGGTGCTGCAAAAGCTGCATCTTAGATCTGGCCAGCTGCGGCAGGCTTGCGGCGTACCAGTGGCCTTCGGCCAGGGAACTGCTATAAAACCTGACCAGGAAGGCCCGACGCCTGGCCGGTGGCCGCATGCACTGCAAATGCTGGCGGCTCCGTTACCCGGTCGTTTACCATCGGAACACCGCGGCGTTCTCTGCCCGGATCGGGCAGCCACGGCCTGGATTACAGCAAGGAGGCGAGCATGTCGGGTTCGACCAGCATACCATCCCGCCCGTCCCAGATGGACGCCATGAGCGTGTCCCTGGCCCGGAACTGGTGGGCATTGGCGTTGCGCGGCGCGTTTGGCATCGTGTTTGGCCTGATGGCCTTCCTGCTGCCCGGTGTGACCCTTGCATCCCTGACCCTGCTGTTCGCAGTTTACATGCTGGCCGATGGAGTGTTCGCCGTCGTGGCCGGGTTGCGCGCCGCGGCGCATCACGAACGCTGGGTTCTGCTGGTAGCGGAGGGGCTGGTGGACCTCGCCGCCGGCGCGGCGGCGCTGCTGCTGCCAGTGATAACTGTGCTGGTGATGGTGACGCTCCTGGGCATCTGGGCTGTCGTTTCGGGGTTCCTGCTGCTGTTGGCGGCATTCCGTTTGAACGCCGGGCATGGGCGCTGGCTGCTGGCAGTGCCGGCCTTGGTGTCAATGGTCTGGGGCGTGCTGCTTTACCTGTCGCCGGGGCTTGGGGCCTTGGTGCTGACCTATTGGCTGGGCGCCTACGCCCTGGCGTTTGGGGCGCTTCTGCTGGTGCTGGCACGCCGGCTGCGGGCGCGGCGCGGCGGGCTTCCCGGCCAGGACAGGGCGCGGTTCGGGGCGGCCTAAAGCAGGTTGCAATTTCAGGTCCGGGCGTGCAGCGACCAGACCTGAAGCTGCAAGTCTCTGCTCGCAAACAAAAAGGCCAGATCTCCACAATCACTGGCGCGTTTCGAATACGAACATATTGCAGAGGTGACACGTTTGGACTACCGTAACCCAGGGTTACGGAGATGAGCCATGACGGTTGCAGGTCGGCGCGGCTTCCTTATCGGCACGGGCATCGCTGCGGTAGGACTGGGCGCCGGTCCGGCCCTAGCCCAACGCCGGACCGGTGCGCCCAGCCCGATACGGATCGGCTGCCTGGTGGCGCTCAGCGGCCCCCAGGAGGTCCTTGGCCGCCCGATCCTGGACGGCGCCATGATCGCCGCCGACCAGGTGAACGAGGCTGGCGGCCTGCTCGGCCGGCCAGTGGAGATCGTCCCCTATGACGTGCATGCCGATCCCACCATCGCGTTGCGCGGCTTGCGGGAGATGACCGGGCTGGGCGTCAACCTGCTGTGCGGCGTGCTGTCCAGCACCGTCGGCCTGGCGCTGGCGCCAGAGCTGCAGCCGGCCGGCGTCACACTCATCACCTGCGCCGCAGCCTCAGACAAGCTGACGCACGAGGCCTACACGCCGAACCTGTTCCGGGTGACGGACGAGACCTGCATGCGCAACTGCGCCCAGGCCCGGCTGATGGCCGAACGGTATCCGCACGTCCGCCGCTGGGGCGCCATCATCCCCGACGTGGAGTATGGCGCTTCCGCCTACGCCTCCTTCCGCGCCGGGCTGCAAGAAGCCTACCCGGCGCGCACCGGACGGATGCCCGAGCTGGCAGAGCCGGTGGTCGCCCACTTCGGCGCAGACGAGTTCGGGACCGAGATCGCGGCCCTGCAGGCGGACGGAGCCGATGGGCTGTTCATCGCCATCTACGGCGACGACGCAACCGCCTTCTACCGCCAGGCGTCGCGGGCTGGGCTGATGCGCCGGACTGCGGTGCTGGCGGATGCGGTCAACGAGTTCCTGGTGCCCGAAACGCTCGGCGCAGCGTGCCCGGAGCACCTGTGGCTGGGAATGACCTGGTATTACGGCGGTTACCAAAAGCTGCCGCTGGGCCGGCAGCTCTACCAGGAGTACGTGAAGCGGACAGGGACCATGATGCCCCTGGGTTTCGTCAACGCCGGGCACTCGGCGGTGCTGGCCTATGCCGCGGCGATCCGCAAGGCCCGGGCGACGAACACCGCCCCGGTGATCTCGGCGCTGCGAGGCCTGACCTTCGACACGGCGAAGGGGCCGGTGACGCTGCGGCCGGAGGACAACCAGGCGGTGTGCGACGTGAACTTCATCCGGATCAGGTCGGGCGTAGAGTCCGGTTTGGGCAACATGGATGGTGTACGCGCGGACGTGGAGGTGGCGGAGTTCGTCCGATATGACGGCGCCGACGTGATTGAGTCGCCATCGCCGGGGCGGCGGGTCACCTATCGGGGACAGGGGTAGGCACGGCCATTTGCCAGCCCGGCGCAGGCCGCGTCACACACGGCGCAGGCCCGCCCGGTCAGTTCGTTGCTGGCCGACTGGTTGCGGGCGGGCGCTGGTGCTGCCGCCGCCATATCCGGCCGGCAGGCAGTGGGCGCCTGCCTCCATGCGCCTGCACTAGGGAGGGACTACCTGTTGCGCGAAAACTTCACTAGTGGTCATTGCGCCACGGTGACCGCAAATCTGGGTTGCCGCCGCGTCAAGTCTCTGCAACTTTGCGAACGTTCAACCAGTTTTACCGCCTCCACTTCCAGGAAGATGACAATGATGCCCCGTTTCAACGCACTGTCCGCCCTGCTGCTTGCAGCTTCGCTTGCTGCCTGTGCGCAGACCTCAGACGCACCGCCCGTCTCGACCGGTTCGAACGCGTCGAGCCAGGCGCCGCAGCCGGCCAACAGCCTGCCTGAAGGATCCGCGGTGAGCGCGCCACTTACGAGCCAGACCGGCGTCGTTGGCCAAGACGAGGTTGCGCCGAGGCCCCAAGTCCGGCGCCCAGCTCGCCATCACCGCCGCTCGGCTACCCATCGTAGCCGCATGCACAGGGCAGTTCCAGCGGTAGGCACCGCGCAGTAGCGCTTGCCCGGACGGCACGGGCCGGAGAAGGTTCGTGCCGTCTTGAGGTCGCGAGGCAATCCGGCCAGCCAATAGCAGCATCCGCGATGTTGCCTCCGGTCAGCGGCGATTGCCCCGAACCAACGCCCGGCCTGCCTCCTTGCAGCGCCGCCGGTGTCAGTTATTTCCGACCCATTCCACGGCGTCCCCGGCTAGCCAGGGACGCCCATGTCATGATGCAGTGTCGCTGACCCGGTATCCCTGATCTGGTCCAGCACATTCCGCTGCTCGGCCATGCCGACGGGACCCCTGCCGAACCCTAAGCAGGCTTGTGCGGTCTGCCACATACATGAAGGTTAGCGGAGCCAGACCGCGCAAGCTCGCTCGACCTTCATCTGTACGCAAACCTTCAGAGACTTGCTTTAGGTGACGCCGCCATCCGGCCTATGGCAGCGCAGCTGCCGGACGCTGATCTGATCGCGCGTCCTCAAGCTCTTATGACGGCCGTCCCAGCCAGCGCGGCTTCTGTGCCGGGCGCCAGTTAGGGTAAGGTGCCCTCGCCACCAAGAGGACCCTGCCCGTGAGCGGCTTCCACAGTACTGAACGCTACATCGCCTCCCGCGACCTGGAGGTGGCGGTCAACGCCGCCGTCGCCCTGCAACGCCCGCTCCTGGTCAAGGGCGAACCCGGCACCGGCAAGACCGTCCTGGCGCACGAGGTCGCCGCCGCCCTGGGCTACCCGCTGGTCGAGTGGCACGTGAAAAGCACCACCAAGGCGCAGCAGGGCCTCTACGAATACGACGCTGTGTCCCGCCTGCGCGACAGCCAGCTCGGCGACCCCAAGGTGGCCGACATCGCCAACTACATCGTCCGCGGCAAGCTGTGGGACGCCTTCGACGCCGAGCGTCCGCAGGTCGTACTGATTGACGAAATTGATAAGGCCGACATTGAGTTCCCCAACGACCTGCTGCTGGAACTCGACCGCATGCAGTTCTTCGTTTACGAAACCCGGCAGACCATCGCCGCCAAGCACCGCCCGGTCGTCATCATCACCAGCAACAACGAGAAGGAGCTGCCGGACGCCTTCCTGCGCCGCTGCTTCTTCCACTACATCCGCTTCCCTGACCGCCCGACGATGGAGCGCATCGTGGACGCCCACTACCCCGGCCTGCAATCGGACCTGGCGCGCGAGGCCCTCAACGTCTTCTTCCAAATCCGCGAAGTGTCCGGCCTCAAGAAGAAGCCGGCCACGTCCGAGCTGCTGGACTGGCTCAAGCTGCTGATGATCGAGGACATGCCGGCGGACGCGCTGCGCAGCAGCGATGCCCGCGTGGTGATCCCGCCGCTGCACGGCGCGCTGCTGAAGAACGAGCAGGACGTCCACCTGTTCGAGCGCCTGGCCTTCCTGAACCGGCGCGGCGGGTAGCGCCGTGTTCGGGCACTTCGTGCTGGCGCTGCGCGACGCCGGGGTGCCGGCGTCCATCACGGAGTACCTGGCGCTGCTGGGCGCCATGCGGGCCGGCGTCGCCGATTACAGCGTCGAGGACTTCTACCACCTCAGCCGCGCCGCCCTGGTCAAGGACGAGCGGCACCTGGACCGCTTCGACCAGGTTTTTGGACGTGTGTTCCGTGGGCTAGAAGCGCCGGAGGGCGAGGATGGCGAGACTGGCCCGGCCCCGCGCGAGCTGCCGGCGGAGTGGCTGCGCCGCATGGCCGAGCGGCTGCTGACCCCCGAGGAGCGGGCGCAGGTAGAAGCCCTGGGCGGCTTCGACAAGCTGATGGACACCCTGCGGCAGCGCCTGGCCGAGCAGCAGGGCCGGCACCAGGGCGGCAGCAAGTGGATCGGCACCGGCGGCACCTCGCCCTTCGGCGCCTACGGCTACAACCCCGAGGGCGTCCGGATCGGCCAGCACGAAAGCCGCAACCGACGCGCCGTGAAGGTCTGGGACCGGCGTGAGTTTCGCGACCTGGACGACGGCGTGGAGTTGGGCACCCGCAACATCAAGCTGGCGCTGCGCCGCCTCCGCCGCTTCGCCCGCACCGGCGCCGCGACCGAGCTGGACATGCCCGGCACCATCCGGGCCACGGCGCACAACGCCGGCTCCCTAGACCTGAAGATGGTGGCGGAGCGGCACAACGCGGTGAAGGTGCTGCTGTTCCTGGACGTGGGCGGCAGCATGGACGACCACATCCGCGCCTCCGAGGAGCTGTTCTCGGCGGCGCGCAGCGAGTTCAAGCACCTGCAGTTCTACTACTTCCACAACTGCCCCTATGAGCGGCTGTGGCAGAGCAACGCCCGGCGCCGCGACCAGGCCATCCCGACCGAGGAGGTCATACGCACCTACGGCCCGGACTACCGCGCCATCTTCGTCGGCGACGCCACCATGAGCCCCTACGAGATCGCCGCACCGGGAGGCAGCGTCGAGCACTGGAACGACGAGGCCGGCGGCGTCTGGATGGGCCGCCTGCTGGGCCACTGGCGCCGTAGCGCCTGGCTGAACCCGGTGCCGCGGGAGTGGTGGCCCGGCGCGCAGTCCGTCGGCATGGTGCGGGAGCTGATGCAGGACCGCATGTATCCGCTGACCCCCGGCGGGCTGGACGAGATGATCCGGGAACTCGGCAGGTGAGGGCGGTCCTCGCCGCCGCGCTGCTGGCCCTGGCGCCGGCAGCGCAGGCGGCGGAGGTCTGCACCTACGCCGGCGCTGCCAGCCACGATGCTCGCGCCACCGTGCGGACCGAGGCGGCGGAGGCCGGCGGCTTGCTGACCCTGCGCGTGCTGGCCCGCGTCCAGGCGGCGCCGTGGTGGTGGTCCCTCAGCTACTTGATGGAGGAGATCAGCACCTGGCGCGGCGGCGAGCTGCAATCGGTCGCGCTCAACACCCGCTACATCCTGGACGACCGGGTGCGGCGGCAGCAGTGGGACGTGCTGGCGCGCACCCCGGAGGGTCTGCAGGCGCAGCGGGTGCAGAGCACGTCTTTGCCCGAGTTCAACCGCCGCCACCCCCGTTTCGCCGGGTACTGGGACCCCTCGCGGTTCGGCCAGTCCTGGCTGCCCGACTACCCGGCGGCAGGACCGGAACGGCGGACGGACCTGGACCTGCCGCGGACCGGGATGCCGCCGGGGCTGCGCACGCCGCTGGCCCTCATGTTCTACTGGAGCCGGTTCCTGCCGCCGGGCAATGCTGTGGTGCCGGTGTTCCTGCCGGGCTGGAAGCGCGACGCACGGGCGGACGAGCCGGTGGCGACGGTGGCGCCGGGCCGCTGGCGGATGACGCTGCGCCATCCCGCGGTGGGCGCGGGGTCCTGGGCCGAGGCCGCGGTGTCGCCGGACCATCGGCTGCTGCGGCTGACCTTCGCCGTTCGCGCGCGGGTGGGGGACGCGGAGGGCTGGGTGGCGCTGGAGGGATGCGCGGGGTAGGGCGTTCTAGTCCTGCCCGCGTCAAGCCTGCACCCGTGTAGATAGCTGTGGTGCTTGCAGGCTAGGATGCGGGTGCGATCAGTTGCTCCTGGAGGGTGGTTTCCATGATGTCAGTGCATGATGCCTTGGCGGCATGGCAATCCGGCGACATCACCGCCGACCGGGCGATGCAGTTGACGGGCGCCGCCGATGTCATGGAGCTTTATGCGTTCGCCCACACGTCCGGCGTCGAGATCCGGGAGGACTTGCTGCCGCGTGAAAAGGAGCAGGCCGACCGTGCGGCCAGCCTCATCTCGCGCCTGATGCGCGACGAGGAGGCCGTCGCCCGCCGTGCTGGACAAGACCTGACCGTCAGGTGAACACCCGCCGGGGGTTGCCGGTCCAGGTCGTCGTTTCCGACACAGGACCCCTCATCAGCCTCGCGGCGTGCGGACGGCTGGACCTGCTCACGGAGTTCCGGCTGCCGGTCAGGATTCCCGATGTCATCAAAGCTGAGTGCTTGAGGCACCCCGGCAAGATCGGCACGGCCACCCTTGAGACCTGGTTCGATCCGGCCACCTGTCCCGCGGAACTGCTGGCAACGCCGTTCATGGCCGCATGGGAGAAGGCGGTATCCGAGGAAACGGCGGACCCGGAGCGTCACGCTTCGCTAGGCATCGGCGATGCCGCCCTGGCGTGGCTTCTCCGGCAGGCCCAGGCCGGGATCGGCTTGGATATTCCAACGCTTATCCTGACCGAGGACGGCCCGTTCGGGGACGGGGTCGTACGGGACAGGTTCCCAGAGGTGCACGCGCTGTCAACGCGGGCGTTCCTCCGCACCCTGGAAAACTTCGGCCGGATTGCGTCCGCAGAACGGATCGTTGAAGACATCGCGCAGGCGGGACGGCAACTCGCCCGTTACATGGCCGACAGGCCGGGGCGCATGTCCCCAGGGACGAAAACGACCTGGGCCGAGGTTTTGACGGGTCAAGGGAGTTCCAACCCCGGAAGCCGGCCCTGAACTTCAGGTGACGCGCCGGCTTTGCTCACCGCCGTGATCCACGATCCCGCCATTCGGGTTTTTGGGGCTTACAAAATTGCCCGCGTCAGTTGCCGCAAGACTACAGACCACCCCAACGCTTGACGCCAAGCCCCGCGCCCCCTGCTATGGCGGCACCCCGCTCAAAGGCCGCCCCCATGCTCCGTGCCCTCCTCGCCCTGCTGCTAGCCGCCACCCCGGCCTACGCCCAGGCCCCCGTCACCCGCAGCCACGCCCTCACCATCCTCGGCACCCCAGCCTTGCCGGCCGACTTCCCGTACTTCCCCTACGTCAACCCCGAGGCCCCCAAGGGCGGCGAGGCGGTATTCGGCATGACCGGCAGCTTCGACGGGTTCAACCCCTACATCCTGCGCGGTAACTCCGCCTTCGGCCTCGGCGCGAGCTGGCAGCCCGGCGTCGGCGGCACCGCCGCAGGCACCGCCGGCGGCCACGTCTGGGAAAGCCTGATGGTCGGCTCCGCCCAGGAGTCCGACACCGGCTACGGCCTGCTGGCCGGGACCATCGAGATGCCGGCCGACCGCATGTGGATCGCCTTCGAGATCCGGCCCGAGGCGCGGTTCGCCGACGGCTCCCCCGTGCTGGCGTCGGACGTCGCCTGGACCTTCAAGACCCTACTGGAGAAGGGCCGCCCCAGCTTCCGCGTCGCCTACACGGACGTGCTGGACTGCGTGGCGGAGGGCGAGCGCCGGGTGGTATTCCACTTCAAGACCAACGAGAACCGCGACCTGCCGCTGCTGGTCGGCGGCATGTCCGTCATGTCGGAGAAATGGTGGAGCACCCGCGACTTCACCCGCCCGCTGACCGAGCCGCCCATGGGTTCCGGCCCCTACCGCGTCGAGCGCTTCGATCTCGGCCGCAGCGTCACCTATGCCCGCCGTCCCGATTGGTGGGCCAAGGACCTGCCGGTCGGCATCGGCTTCCACAACCTGGACCGCGTGCGGCTGGAATACTTCGGCGACCCGACCGTGCTGTTCGAGGCGTTCAAGGCCGGGCAGATTGACTACCGCGAGGAGAACATCTCGAAGCAGTGGGCCACCAGCTACGACTTCCCGGCGGTGAAGAACGGCCTGGTGACCAAGCAGGACATCGAGCACAAGTTGCCGGTCGGCATCCAGGGCTGGATCATGAACACCCGGCGCACGGTGTTCAGGGACGCCCGGGTGCGCGAGGCGCTGGGCCAGGTCTGGGACTTCGAGTGGACCAACCGCAACCTGTTCTATGGCGCCTATGTCCGCACCACCAGCTACTTCGGCAACACGCCGCAGGAGGCGACGGGCCTGCCGGACGCCGCCGAAACGGCGCTGCTGGAGCCATTCCGCAAGACCCTCCCGCCGGCGCTGTTCACCGAGCCGTTCACGTTGCCGGTGACCGACGGCAGCGGCAACAACCGTGACGGTCTCCGCAAGGCCCTGGGCCTCCTGAAGGACGCTGGCTGGACCGTCAAGGACCGCAAGCTGGTGGACGCCGCCGGCGAGCAGATGCAGTTCACCATCCTGCTGAACGAGCCAAGCCTGGAGCGCATCACCCTGCCCTTCATCCAATGGCTGGGCCGGCTGGGCATCGAGGCCAAGGTCCGAACGGTGGACCGCGCGCAGTTCGAGCGGCTGACCGACAACTACGACTACGACATGACGACGATGATCTACCCCGGCAGCGGCCTACCCGGGAACGAGCTGCGCGACGAATTCACCTGCGAGGGCGCGAAGACCCCCGGCGGCAGCAACCTCGCAGGCATCTGCGACCCGGCGGTTGACGCGCTGGTGGACCGCATCATCCAGGCGCCGGACCGCGCAACGCTGGCGACGGCGGGCCGCGCGCTGGACCGGGTGCTGCTGCGGGGCTGGTACATGATCCCGCACTATCACAACAAGGCGTTCCGGGTGGCGGCCTGGGACCGGTTTGGCCGGCCCGACGTGCCGGTGCGGACCGGCTTCGTGCTGGACAGCTGGTGGGTGGACCCCGCCAAGGCCGCCCGCGTGGACGCAGCCCGCGAGACCGGGAACTGATGAAGACGGACCGCACCTGCTCCCTCTCCCTCCGGGAGAGGGTTGGGGTGAGGGGGTCTTCGGGCACGGTCCTCGCCAACACACGACCCTGCTCCGCCAGCACCCGCAACGCCCCGCGCCGCCGCCAAGACCCCCTCACCCCAACCCTCTCCCGGAGGGAGAGGGAGCAGGTAGGCGCTTAATGGCCGCCTACATCCTTCGCCGTCTGCTGTTGCTGGTGCCGACCTTGTTTGGCATCATCGCCATCAACTTCGCCGTCGCCCAGCTCGCCCCCGGCGGCCCGGTGGAACAGGCGATGGCGGAGGCGCGCGGCCGCGGCGGCAGCGCCACCGAGCGCATCACTGGCGCCACCAGCGACACCGGCACCTACCGCGGCGCCCGCGGCCTGGACGAGAAGCAGCGGCAGGAGATCATCCGCATGTTCGGCTTCGACAAGCCGGCCGGCGAGCGGTTCCTGCTGATGGTGCGGGACTACCTCAGCTTCGACTTCGGCCGCAGCTTCTTCCGCGACGCGACAGTGGTGCAGCTCGTCTTTCAGAAGATGCCGGTCAGCGTATCGTTGGGCCTGTGGTCCACCCTGCTGATCTACCTGGTCAGCATCCCGCTCGGCATCGCCAAGGCGGTGCGGGACGGCACCCGGTTCGACGTCGCGAGCAGCGCCGCCGTGCTGGTAGGCTACGCCATCCCCGGCTTCCTGTTCGCGATCCTGCTGGTGGTGCTGTTCGCCGGCGGCAGCTTCCTGCAGATCTTTCCCCTGCGCGGCCTGACGACGCCGGGGTCGGACGCCTGGCCGTTCCCGGCGCGCGTCGCCGACTACGCCTGGCACATGGTGCTGCCGACGGTGGCGCTGGTGGCGGGCGGCTTCGCGAGCCTCACGATCCTGACGAAGAACTGCTTCCTGGACGAGGTACGCAAGCAGTACGTGACCACCGCGCGCGCCAAGGGCGCCGGCGAGGGCCGCGTGCTGTATGGCCACGTCTTCCGCAACGCGATGCTGCTGATCGTCGCCGGGTTCCCGTCCGCGTTCCTGGGCCTGCTGTTCAGCTCGGCGCTGCTGGTGGAGATCGTGTTCTCCCTGGACGGTCTCGGCCTGCTGGGGTTCGAGAGCGCGATCCGGCGGGATTACCCCGTGGTGTTCGGAACCCTCTACATCTTCACCCTGCTGGGCCTGGTGCTGCAGGTGATCGGCGACCTGCTCTACACCGTGGTGGACCCCCGCATAGACTTCGAGGCGCGGCGGTGAGGGCAGTGCGCTTCCTGCTCCCTCTCCCTCCGGGAGAGGGCCGGGGTGAGGGGGTCTTGCAAGGGCCGCCCTCGCCGATGCTGCGCCGTGTGCCGCCAGCACCATCGGCGCCCTGCTCCGCAGCCAAGACCCCCTCACCCCGGCCCTCTCTCGGAGGGAGAGGGGGCAGGCAGCGCCCGCCATGACCCCCACCACCAGCCGCCGTCTGGCCATCTTCCGCGCCCACAAGCGCGGCTACTGGTCCCTCATGATCTTCCTAGTCCTATTCGGCCTCAGCCTGTTCGCCGAGTTCATCGCCAACGACCGCCCGCTGCTGGTCCGCTTCGACGGCCACCTGTATGTCCCCGTCGTGCAGGACCTGAGCGAAGACACCTTCGGCCCCGACTTCCTGCCGACCGAGGCCGACTACACCGACCCGCAGCTTGCCGCCGCCATCAACGCCCAGGGCTGGATGCTGTGGCCGGCGATCCCCTTCCGCTACGACACCGTCATCAAGGATCTGCCGACCCCGGCGCCGGCAGCCCCCAGCCTGCGCAACCTGCTGGGCACCGACGACCAGGCGCGGGACGTACTCGCGCGGGTGATCTACGGCTTCCGCCTGTCGGTGCTGTTCGGCTTCACGCTGACGGTGGTGTCGTCCGTCATCGGCATCGCGGCTGGCGCCGTGCAGGGGTTCTATGGCGGGCTGGTGGACCTGCTGTTCCAGCGATTCATCGAGGTCTGGTCAGGGATGCCGCAACTCTATCTGCTGATTATCCTGGGCAGCATCGTCACCCCGACCTTTTGGATACTGCTAGGGTTCCTGCTGGCGTTCTCCTGGATGGCGCTGACCGGGGTGGTGCGGGCGGAGTTCCTGCGCGGTCGCAACCTGGACTACGTGCGCGCCGCCCAAGCCCTGGGCGTGTCCAATGCCTCCATCATGCGCCGGCACATCCTGCCGAACGCCCTCGTGGCGACGCTGTCCTTTCTGCCCTTTACCCTATCCGGCTCGGTGACGGTGCTGGCGAGCCTGGACTTCCTGGGCTTCGGCCTACCGCCGGGGTCGGCATCCCTGGGAGAGCTGGTGGCGCAGGGCAAGGCGAACCTGCAGGCGCCCTGGCTGGGCATGTCGGCCTTCCTGGTGCTGGGCGGCGTGCTGGTGCTGCTGATCTTCATCGGCGAAGCCGTCCGCGACGCCTTCGACCCAAGGAAGGGGATTTGAGCACGCTTCCCCTTCTCCCTCTCCCTCCGGGAGAGGGCCGGGGTGAGGGAAGCCGCACGCCCGCACTTGCCAGGCAGCGGCGCGGATGGTGCTGCCAGGACAATGCTTGGCTCTCATGGCTTTCCCTCACCCCAACCCTCTCCCGAAGGGAGAGGGAGCAGGGAACGCCATGACCATCCTCGACGTCTCGAACCTCACCGTCAGCTTCGGCCCCCGCCGCGTCGTGGACGGCGTGTCATTCAGCCTGTCCGCAGGCGAGACCCTGGCGCTGGTCGGCGAGAGCGGCTCCGGCAAGTCTCTCACCGCCCTGTCCATCCTGCAGCTTCTTCCCCCCGGCGCCCTCTGCACCGGCAGCGTGACCCTGGACGGCCAGCCCATGCTGGGCGCCGGCCCGGCCGCCCTGCACCAGGCGCGCGGCGGCACCGCAGGGATCGTGTTCCAGGAGCCGATGACCAGCCTCAACCCTCTGCACCGCATCGGCCGGCAGGTCGCCGAGGCCATGTCCCTGCACGCCAAATCCCAGGGGGCACGCCCTGCCCGCGGCGCGGTAGCGGCCCTGCTGGCCGAGGTCGGCTTCCCCGATGCCGAACGGCGCCTCGACGCCTTCCCGCACCAGCTCAGCGGCGGCCAGCGGCAGCGCGTGATGATCGCGATGGCCCTGGCCAACAACCCCCGCCTGCTGATTGCCGACGAGCCGACGACGGCGCTCGACGTCACCATCCAGGCGCAGATCCTGGACCTTCTGGCGCGGGCGCGGCGGGCGCGCGGCTTGGCGCTGCTGCTCATCAGCCACGACCTGAACGTGGTCCGCCGGGTCGCCGACCGGGTGTGCGTGATGAAGGACGGCGCCATCGTCGAGCACGGCCGGGTCGCCGAGGTGTTCGCCCGTCCCCAGCACCCCTACACCCGCATGCTGATCGCCGCCGAGCCATCCGGCCAGCCCCGGCCCATCCCGGCTGGAGCGCCGGAGGTTGCACGGGCAGACGACCTGGGCGTGACCTTCTCCGTCCGCCGCGGCGTGCTGCGGCGGCAGGTGGGCGCCGTGCGCGCGGTGGACGGCATAAGCCTGCATATCCGCGAGGGCGAGACCCTGGGCCTGGTCGGCGAAAGCGGCTCCGGCAAGAGCACGGCCGGCCTGGCCCTGCTGCGGATGCAGCCGGCCACCGGGCGGATCGTGGTGCTGGGCCAGGACATCACCGCCCTGTCCCAGTCCCAATTGCGTCCGCTGCGCCGGCGCATGGGCATCGTGTTCCAGGACCCCTACGGCAGCCTGTCGCCGCGCATGAGCATGGGCGAGATCGTCGGCGAAGGCCTGCAAGTCCATGAACCCGGCCTACCCCGCGCCACACGGACCGCCCGGGTGCTGGACGCGCTGCGTGAAGTCGGCCTGCCCGCCGACGCCGCCGGGCGCTACCCGCACGAGTTCAGCGGCGGCCAGCGCCAGCGCGTCGCCATCGCCCGAGCGATGGTGCTGCAGCCGCGCCTGGTGGTGCTCGACGAACCCACCAGCGCGCTGGACCGCTCGGTGCAGGCGGGGATCGTGGACCTGTTGCGCGGCCTGCAGGACCGGCACGGCCTGGCCTACCTGTTCATCAGCCACGACCTGGCGGTGGTCCGGGCGCTGGCGCACCGGGTCATGGTGCTGCGCGCCGGGCGCGTCGTGGAGGAAGGGGAGGCGGCGGCGGTGTTCGCAGCGCCGCGCGATCCCTACACGGTGGCGCTGATGGCGGCGGCGTTCCCGGATGCGCCGGTGCCGGTTGCGGCCTCCGGCTGACCGCCCTCATCCCGCAAGTGGATCGTCAGCAGCGGCAGGATGGCCGCAACCGCGAACACCCCCATCGCCCCGAACGTCACGGCATAGCCCAGCTTGTCCGCCGAGAACCCCCACGTCACCCCCGCCAGCGCTGCCCCCCCGGCTTGCAAGGCCCCCATCCCGCCCAGCGCCGTCTGCGTCCGCCCGGTGCCGTAGGTCAGGTCCGCCGCTGCGACCGGCGCCGCCACGCTGAACAGCGCCGCCGCCAGCCCATCCAGCACCTGAACCGGCAACAGCCACCAGTTCGCAGATGCGAACGCCGCCAGCGCACACCGCACGGCCACGATGCCGCACGCCGCAATCAGCAGCCAGCGCCGCCCCACCCGGTCCGACAGCCGCCCGGCCATCAAGGCCACCGGCACCATCGTCAACTGCGTCACGATTAGGCCGGCCGACACCCAGCTCGTCGCGTTCTGGCTGCCCTGCGCCACCAGGCGCTGGCCCAACAAGGGCAGCATGGCCGAGTTCGCCAACTAAAACAGCCCCACCACCGCCAGCAGCACCAGCAGCCGCCGGTTCTTGAACAGGCCGCGGGTCGCGCCGCGCTTCGCGCCCTTCTCCCGCCGGCTGCGTCCGCGCATCCGGTCGGCGTCCACGGCGGTGGCGTCCATCAGTTTGACGATCACCAGCGTCGCCGAGGCCATCACCACCAGCACCGCCACGGGCGCCGTCGGCCCGACCATCCACGCCACCACCCCGACCAGCCCGGCCGCCACCACGTTGCCCGCGTGGTTCGCCGCCTCGTTCGTGCCCTGCTGGCGCGGGTAACCCGTCTTGCCCACCACCGAGAGCGTCAGGCCGCTGATGCTCGGACTGCCCAGTGCGCCGTCGCCGGCCACGATCACCTGCGCCAGCAGCACCAGCCAGAATGCCCGCGCCGGCAGCAGCAGCAGCACGCCGCCGACGATGATGCCGCACGCAACCGCCAGCAGCAGCCGCGGCCGGGCGACCCGGTCCACCAGCGCCCCTGCCGGCCCCGCCAGCAGCGCCCCCGCCAGCGACCCGGCGGCGATCACGGTGCCGATTTCCGCCGGGTTCCAATGCGCGGCTTGGGCCAGCCAGGTGGACAGGAATGCGCCCAGGCCCCCGCCGACATCGGCCATGAAGAAGTTGACGGCTGGCAGAGCGAGGTTCGCCTTCATGGAAGCCGGCAACGGGGGCGCCATGGGACGGTTCCAGGGCAAAGCTGGCGTCGCGCAGAATTGCCTATGCCGGGCGCCGGGCTACGTTGGCCGGGCAACGCAGGTGGGGCAGGCCGGCATGGGACCGGCCAGACGCAGCATGCTCGGCGGGGCCACCACGCTGATCGCAGCGGGAGCCATGCCGCGCGGCTGGATGTCCAAGGCCGAGGCTCACGTCCGCCACGCACCACTCAGAGCCTGTTTGAGTGGGCGCCGGTTGAGGGGCAGCAGAGGATTATTCGTGCTCGGCAGGAAGCGCCGCAGCCGCGATGCCGGTGCATCGAGTCAAGGCCCCGGCGCACCCGGCGCGGAAAAGCACCGCTGGGCCGACCCGGTGCCTACTCAAGCAGGCTCTCAGGCAACCGGCTTTGTCATGCCAGCGCTGGCCCTGGTTGGCTGATCGGAGTACTTTGGGCATGAACTGACGGGTGCGGTCTCCCGCCGCCCACCCGGCCCAACCCGCACGACGCCCGCCCGGCTCAGCGCAGCGCAGAAGGACGCAGGATGGCACCGCCCCCCAACACCGCCGAGGCACCCGCAGCCGCCCCCGACGCCCGCTCCTGGATGGAGCGTCTATGGTCATCCATCGCTGACCGCGGCCGCTCCCACGCCGGCGCCCTGCGCCCCGGCGCGCCCGTGGCGCCGCTTGACCGCACCCGCGGCCTGGCCGACGCGCTGCTGTCCGAACGCGGCGAAGCCTCCGGCGCCGCCCTCGCGCGGGAGCTGATGGCCTGCCTGCAAATCCTCGCGCCGGAGGACCGGCTGGCCTTCTACCGCTACGTGTCCGAGGGCTTCCTCCCCGCCGAGGAGCCGTTGCGCGCCGCCGCCCAAGCCTACCTCGACGACCCCACCCCCAGCCGCGCCGCTGCCCTGGCCGACGCCGCCGAGCCGTCCCGGCAGGAGCTGCTGCGCCGCATGAACATGGCGCCCGGAGGCACCGCCGCGCTGGTGGAGCTGCGCAAGGACCTGCTCGCCCAGGGCCGCGGTGACACCGCCCTGCATGCGCTGGATGCCGACATGCGCCACCTGTTCGCCTCCTGGTTCAACCGCGGCTTCCTCGACCTGCGCCGCATTGACTGGCAAACGCCCGCCGCCGTGCTGGAAAAGCTGATCGCCTACGAGCCGGTGCACGAGATCGAGGGCTGGGACGACCTGCGCCGCCGCCTCGCGCCGGACCGCCGCTGCTTCGGTTTCTTCCACCCGGCCCTCCCCGGCGAGCCGCTGATCTTCGTCGAAGTCGCGCTCACCACCGGCCTGGCCACCGCCATCCAGCCCCTGCTGGCCCGCGACGGCGATGAGCAGGCCCAGCTCGGCCGTCCGGCGGCGGCGGACACCGCAATCTTCTACTCGATTTCCAACTGCCAGGACGGGCTGCGCGGCGTGTCGTTCGGCAACTTCCTCATCAAGCAGGTGGTCGAGGAGCTGCAGGCGGAGCTGCCGGGGATCACCCGGTTCTCGACCTTGTCGCCGGTGCCGGGCTTCCGCCGCTGGCTGCGCGGGCAGCTGGGCGCGGAGGACCGGGCCGGGCTGCTGCGCGATGCCGACGCGCAGGCGCTGCAATCGGCGGATGACGGGACCGAGGACGCCGCCGAAGCATTACAGCACCTGCTGGAACGGGAGAACTGGCCGGCCGACCCCTCAATCGCCGGGGTGCTGGAGCAGGTGCTGCCGCGTCTGTGCGCGCTGTATCTCACGACGCCCACCGCGGCCGGCCGGCCCGGCGATCCCGTCGCCCGCTTCCACCTCGGCAACGGCGCGCGGCTGGAGCGGGTGAACTGGCTCGGCAACACTGCGCCGCGCGGCATGGCGGAGTCGTATGGCATGATGGTCAACTACCTCTATGACCCCGCACAGATCGAGGCCAACCACGAGGCCTTCGTGCGTGGCACGATCGTGCGGTCGCCGGCGGTGGATGCGCTGCTCGGCCCGGCGGCTGCGGACGCCCCGGCAGCCGCGAACGCGCTTCCCAAGGCGTAGGGCCGCCTTGGGAGGGCGGCACGGGCAGACGCACCGGGACGATGGACCCGGCCAGCCGCAAACGCCGTCCCGCTCCGCCCAGGCGCCAGCCGCGCCAAGCCCTGATCGGTCCCGTCATTGCGAGCCGCGCTTGCGGCGTGGCAATCCAGGAGCCAGCAGTGCCTCGCGCCCAGCTCCTGAATTGCTTCGCCGCCGCTCCCGTCGCAATGACGGCCGAAGGTCCAGCCAAAAAACCGTCGGATTGAAACCTGCATGAGTGCGGACGCCCGCGGAACCGGCAAGGCCATGAACACGGCGGAAGCGAAGCGAACATGCGCTCGCTAAGCCTGCGCCTGCTCGCCCTGTGGCTGCTGTCCCTGGCCGCCAGCATCGCCGTCGCGCTCCTGCTGCTGCAGCTCTCCCGCCAGACCAGCGCGGCCCAGGCCGCCCGCGCCGAGGCAGTGGTCGCCCGCGCCTGCGGCCTGATCGGCGAACGCTACGCCTTCTACACCGCGGGCTGGGCCGGCCCGGCCGCCGTGCCGTCCGACGCGGCCTTCCGCGCCGGCCTGACCGCCGCCGTGTCGCTGGCGCTCTCACGCCAGGACGGGGTGGAAGGCGGCATCTGGCAGGCCGACGCCGGGCCGCTCGCCTACGCCTACCCGACTTACAGCGGCAGCGGCCCCAAGACGGACCTGCCGGCGGCGGAGCGCGACCTCATCGCGGCGGTCAACGCCCAGGCCGTGCGCGACGACCAGCCTGCCACCCGCTCCATCGCCTCCCGCACCGGCATCCTGCTGCTGCAAGCCTGCCCACTGGGCGGCCCGGTCGCGGACATGACCGCCTGGACGATGGCGCGCGTGCAGGCGACCGGGGACCTGCAGCCGCTTCAGGCGGGCCTGGCTGTGCTGCTGGCGCTGGCGCTGCTGATGTCGGCCTGGCTTGGCCGCCTGGTGCGGGTGTGGGGCCGCCACGTCCGCGGGATCGAGGCGGCCCTGGCCGGCGCCGGCGCCGCCGGCATGCCCGCCGTACCCCGCACCGGCGAGCGGGAGCTGGACCGCATCGTGGACGCACTCAACGACGCCGGGCGCCGCCTGGCCGACGCCAGGCAGGACGCCGACGCCCTGGCCGCCCGCATGGCGCAGGCCGAGCGCCTGGCCGGGCTGGGCCGCATCGCCGCCGGCGTCGCGCACGAGATACGCAACCCCCTCGCCGCCGCCCGGCTGCAGGGCGAGAACGCGCTCGCCGGCGACGACGCCCGGCGCCGCGCCGCCATCGGCGACATGCTGGGACAGCTCGGCCGGCTGGACGGCCTGGTGGGCGAGCTGCTGGCCATGACCCAGCGGGTGCAGCCGCGTCCGGTGCCGGTGGACCTCGCGACGTTCCTGTCCAGCCAGGCCGCGTCCCATGCGGACGTGGCCGCGGCCAAGCGGCTGACCCTATCGGTCCAGGATGCGGCAGGCGCCGCGGTGCTGGACCCCCCGGTTCTGGACCCCCAGGTGGTGGGCCGCATCCTGGACAACCTGCTGGCCAACGCCATCCGCCACGCCCCGGCAGGGGGCGCCGTCACCCTGCAGGCCGAGCGTGCGCCGGGCCGCCTGGCCCTGGTCGTCCGCGACACCGGCCCCGGCGTGCCGCCCGACCTGGCAGATCGGGTGTTCGAGCCGTTCGTGACCGGACGTCCCGACGGCACCGGCCTGGGCCTCGCCATCGCGCGCGAGCTGGCGGACGCGCATGGCGGGCGCCTATCCCTGCGCGGCGCCGGGCCTGGCGCCGTGTTCGTCCTGGAGCTGCCGCAGCCCTCCGCACCCCGCCAGGAGGACAGCGCATGGCCACCGTCCTGATCGTGGACGACGACAACGCCCTGCGCCAAGCCATCGCCACTACCCTGTCCGACCTGGGCCACCAGCCGGAGCAGGCCGCGGACGGCGAGTCCGCCCTGGCCTGGCTGTCCCGCCATCGCGCCGACGCCGTGCTGCTGGACCTGCGCATGCCCGGCCTGGACGGGATGGAGGTCCTGCGCCGCATACGCGCCCGCCCTGGCGCGCCCCCGGTCGCCGTCCTGACCGCCGTCCCCACCGGCGAGAACACCATCGAGGCCATGCGCCTGGGCGCCGCCGACCACCTGGCAAAGCCGGTCGGCCGCGACGGCCTGCGCGCCCTGCTGGCCCGTATGCTCCCCGCCCCCGGCCCACCCTTGCCGCCTGGCCCGGCGCCCGCCTCCCCCGGCGAGGGCAGCCTGATCGGCTCCAGCGCCGCCATGCGGGACGTGCAGAAGGCGGTAGGGCTGCTCGCCGACAGCGACGCCACGGTGCTGCTGCTCGGCGAGACCGGCAGCGGCAAGGAGGTCGTGGCCCGCGCCATCCACCGCCATGGCCGCCGCGCCGCCGCGCCCTTCGTCCCGGTGAACTGCGCCGCCATCCCTGCGGAGCTGCTGGAAAGCCTGCTGTTCGGCCATGTCCGCGGCGCCTTCACCGGGGCGGTGGCGGACCGTGCCGGCTCGTTCCGCGAGGCGCAGGCAGGCACCCTGTTCCTGGACGAGATCGGCGACATGGCGCCCCCCATGCAGGCCAAGCTGCTGCGCGCCTTGCAGGAGCGCGTGGTGACCCCCGTCGGCGGACGGCCTGTCCCGGTGGACGTCCGCGTGATTGCCGCCACACACCGCGACCTGCCACAGGCCGTGCGCGACGGGCGGTTCCGCGAGGACCTGTATTACCGCCTCGGCGTCGTCCCCGTCGCCATTCCGCCGCTGCGGGACCGCCTGGCGGACATCATCCCCTTGGCCGAGCATTATTTGGCGCTCGCCACCCCCGGCGCCCCGCCCAAGCGCCTGGATGCCACCGCCGCCGCCCGCCTGCTGTCCCACCCCTGGCCCGGCAACGTGCGGGAGCTGGTGAACGCCATGACCCGCGCCGCCACCCTCGTGCGCCGCCCGGTGATCACCACGGCGGACCTCGCCTTTTTCAGCGCCTTCGACAGCGCGGCGCCGGAACCTGCGGCTGCGCTCACGGATTGGCTGGCCGGCTCCCTGCCGGAGGCGGTCGCCCGGCTGGAAGCCGAGATGATCCGCCGCGCCCTGGCCGCGACCGGCGGGAACCGGGCGGCGGCGGCGGAACAGCTCGGCATCCGGCGGCAGCTCCTGTATCAGAAGCTCGCGCGATACGGGCTGGACGCGTCCCCAAATGGGACGGACGATGTCCCCGATGCGGACGCAGGACCGGAGGACCCGGCCGGCTGAGTCCAACAAATTCAGTGAACTAATCCTGGCACGGCGGTTGCGATGGTATCCGTGCTGGCCATGAGGCCCGGCACGGAGAACACCATGAAGACACGCAACATCCTGCTGGCAGGCGTGCTGGCCACAGCCGGCCTTGGCGCCGGGGTAGCGGTCGCCCAGAACGTGATGGGCGCCGCGGCCTACGACCCCGCCCAGCTCCCGGCCATCCAGGGCAAGGTCGCTCAGTATAGCCTGACCCCCCGCGGCGACGTGGACGGCCTGATCCTGGCCGACGGCACCGAGGTCCGCACCCCGCCGCACCTGGGCGCCCAGCTCGTCGGGGCGGTGAAGCCCGGCGACGCCGTCACCATCCACGGCCTGCGCGCCCGCAACCTGCCGTTGGTGCAGGCCATGCAGGTCAGCAACGACGTCGGCGGCGCAACCGTCACCGACACCGGCCCGGGCAAAGGCCCGCGCGGCCCCGGCGGTCCGGACGTCCGCCCGCGCGGTCCCGGCGCCCCCGGCCAGCCGGCGCTGACGGCGCAGGGCCGCGTCAAGGCCGCCCTGCACGGCCCGCGCGGCGAGGTCAACGGCGCGCTGCTGGAAGACGGCACCATGGTCCACATGCCGCCGCCGGAGGCGCAGCGCCTGGCGGCCCAGATCGCGCCGGGCGCGACGGTCTATGTGCAGGGGCAGGGCTACGCCGGGCCGCTCGGCCGCGTGATCGCGGCGCAGGCCATCGGGCCGGACGCCGCGAGCACGACGCCCATCGCCGCGCCGCCCCGGCATGGCCCGGGACACGGCCCGGGTCGCCGTCCGGGTGACGGACCCGGCCCCGGACCGGACGACGCACCGTTGCCCTCTGCGCCGCAGTAGCCCGGCCTAAGCGCCCGCTATTGTCGCCGTTGTAGCGCTTTTGCATCTGCCACGGCGGTTGCCTGCCCCTTTCCCTCGGGGAAGGGGCAGCGTGGGCAACCCTGGCCGCATCGTCGCATGTTGGAATGGACATCCAGCGCGGCCCGAACCTCAAGGGGAAGACATGTCAGCTATCCCAATCGCAGCCGCCGGCGCCGGGCAGGCTGCCGGAGCTGGCAGGGGCGCCCAACCCTCCACCCGCTCCCTGCGCGGCTTGGACGCCATAAACGTGCTCATGGCGGACGTACGCGACGGAGTGGGGCCATACCTCGCCGTGTTCCTCAAGGGCGGGGAGCACTGGGACTCCGGCGCTATCGGCATCGCGATGGCCGCATCCTCCATCGCTGCCGCAATCGTCCAGGTTCCGGCCGGACTGCTGGTGGACGGCACCAAGGCCAAGCGGCTGCTGATCGCCGGGTCCGGCCTGATGATCGGGCTGGGCTGCCTGCTGATCGCCGCCTATCCGCGCTTTCTCGCCGTGATCGCCGCCCAGGCCATGCTGGGCGCGGCGTCCGCCGTCATCCCGCCGGCCATCGCCGCGGTGTCGCTCGGCCTGGTCGGGCGGCGGCGGCTGGATGCGCGGGTCAGCCGCAACGAGTCGTTCAACCACGCCGGCAACCTGATCGCCGCCGTGCTGGCTGGGGCGCTCGGGACCTATCTCGGCTACCACTGGATCTTCTACCTCGTCTGCGCCTTCGCCCTGTCCAGCACCCTCGCCGTCACCCTCATCAACCCCGCCGAGATTGACCACGACCGTGCGCGTGGCGGCGAGGACGCCACCGCCGCGGGCGAGCCGCTGCCGTTCCGCGACCTGCTGTGCCGGCGGGATTTGCAGATCTTCCTGGCCTCCGTCGTGCTGTTCCACTTCGGCAACGCGGCGATGCTGCCGATGGCCGGGCAGGTGCTGGCGCAGGCGCACCCGGGGTCGGACACGGCGGCGCTGTCGGCCTGCATCATCGCGGCGCAGTTCGTGATGGTCGGCGTGGCCTGGCTGGTGGGCCGGGCCTCGGCGCGCGGGGTCGGGCGCAAGACGATCTTCCTTGCGGCGCTCGCGGTGCTGCCAGTGCGCGGGGTGCTGTTCACACTGACCAGCAGCCCCTACGGCGTCGTCGCCATACAACTGCTGGACGGGGTGGCGGCAGGCATCTTCGGGGTGATCTCGGTGCTGATCGCCTCCGACCTGACGCGGGGGACCGGCCGGTTCAACGTCGCCCAGGGGCTGATGGCGCTGTCGGTGGGCATCGGCGCCACGCTCAGCAACGCGACGGCGGGCTACGTCGTGCAGTGGTTCGGCTTCACGACGGGGTTCCTGTACCTGGCCGCCATTGCCTGCGCCGGGCTGGCGTTCTTCGCGATGCTGATGCCGGAAACCGGGACCGGGCGCATCAACCAGGCCGCATCCGCCCCGGCGGCGGCATGATCGGCGCCCTGGCCGCCTCGCCCTGGACCACCTGGGGCATCGCCGCCGCGGCAACCGCCGGGGTGATCGTGCGGCCGTTCTCCTGGCCGGAGTGGGTGTGGGCGGTAACGGGCGCAGCCCTGCTCGTGCTGCTCGGCCTGCTATCCCCGGCCGATGCCGCCGCGGGCGTCGCCCGGGGCCTAGACGTTTACCTGTTCCTGACCGGCATGATGCTGCTGGCGGAGCTGGCCCGCCAGGAGGGCCTGTTCGACTGGCTCGCCGCCCAGGCCGCCCGTCTGGCGCATGGATCGGGGACCCGCTTGTTCACCCTGGTTTTCCTGGTCGGAACCGCCGTGACGGTGTTCCTGTCCAACGACGCGACCGCCGTCGTCCTCACCCCCGCCGTCGCCGCAGTGGTCAAGACCGCCAAGGCAGAGAAGCCACTGCCCTATCTGCTCATCTGCGCCTTCATCGCCAATGCCGCCAGCTTCGTGCTGCCGATCTCCAACCCGGCCAACCTGGTGATCTACGGCGCCCACATGCCGCCGCTGCTGCAATGGCTGCCGCGCTACGCCCTGCCGTCGCTGCTGTCGGTCGGGGCCACCTACGCCGTGCTGCGCTGGACCCAGCGGCGCGACCTGCAGGACGTGTCCGCCGAAATCCAGGTGCCGGAACTGTCAGGCGCCGGCCGCATGGCGGCCTGGGGCATCGCCGCCACCGCCGCGGTGCTGCTGGCGTCCTCCTTCTTCGACATCCAGTTGGGCCTGCCGACCTTCCTGGCCGGCGCGGCAACGGCGGTGCTGGTGCTGCTGCGCTCCAAGACCGGGCCAGCGGCCGTGCTGAAAGAGATTTCCTGGGGCGTGCTGCCATTGGTCGCCGGGCTGTTCGTGCTGGTGGAGGCGTTGGAGCATACCGGCGTCACCCGGCGCCTGGCGGACCTGCTGCACGGCTTCGTGGAGCACTCGGCGACGCAGGCCGCATGGGCCGCCGGGCTGATCCTCGCCTTCGGCTGCAACCTGGTGAACAACCTGCCCGCCGGCCTGGTCGCCGGCCGGGTCGCCGAGCTGGCGGACCTGCCGGAGCGGGTGCGCGCCGCCGTGCTGATCGGCGTGGACCTCGGCCCGAACCTGTCCGTCACCGGGTCCCTGGCCACCATCCTGTGGCTGACGGCCTTGCGCCGCGAGGGTCAGAGCGTCGGCGCGTGGCAGTTCCTGAAGCTCGGCGCGCTGGTGATGCCGCCCGCGCTGCTGCTCGCAATTGCGGCCGCCCTCCTGTTCGGCTGACCCTGGCCAACAATCCCAACGAAGGAGCAAAACCGGTGCAGAACATCAGCGCAGCCTGGCTGTATCCCATCATCCTGGTCTGCGGCGCATTGCAGGCCTGGGGGCCGCCGATAAACGGCGCGCTGCGCGGCGCACTGAGCAACCCGTGGCTGGCCAGCATCGTCTCGTTCCTGCCGATCGTCTTCATGTTGGCGATCCTGTTCTTCTGCATGCCGAAGCCGCTGCCGACCGGGGAGGGCCTGTCCAACATGCCCTGGTGGGCGCCTTTGGGCGGGCTAGCCGGCGCATTCGCGGTGATCACCGGGCTGCTGTTCGTGGATAAGATCGGCGCTGGCGCGTTCGGCGGGCTGACGATCACCGCCAATATCCTGATGTCCCTCGCCGTGGACCACTTCGGCTGGTTCGGGATCGAGCAGCACGCCCTCAACATCTGGCGGGTGATCGGCGGGGTGCTGATGGTGGCAGGCATCGCGCTGATCGCGATGTTCTAGCCCGGAGCTTGTCCCGGCCCAGGGCGGCCTGCTTTCAGCGCAGCGCGCAGCGGGGTAGAACCCGGCCCCGATGTTCCCTCGCCTCCCCCTGCCGGCCATCCTCCTGCTCGCCGCCCTGCCGGGCTGCCGGCCCAGCTACTCGCCCGACACCTATTCGTCCGGCGCCGTGCAGCAGGCGGCGAAGGTGGAGCAGGGCGTCGTCGCCGGCATACGCAAGGTGGCCGTCAGCCCGGACGGCACCCTGGGCGGCACGGCCGGCGCCGCAGCGGGCGGCATCGGCGGCGCCCAGGCGCCGGGCGGCGGCGTGCGGACGGCACTGACGGCCCTCGGCGGCTCGGTTGTCGGCGGGCTGGTCGGCTCTGGGATCGAGCGCGCGACCGGAGAGGTCGCGGCGTTCGAGTATGTCGTCCGCAAGGGCAACGGCGAGCTGGTGTCTGTCACCCAGCGCGACCCGGCGCCCCTAACCCTAGGGCAGCGTGTGCTGGTGATCGCAGGGGGGCAGGCGCGTATCGTGCCGGACTACACGGTGTTCGCCGCACCGCCGCCAGAGCCGGCCGCAGCACCCGCAGCCGCACCGGAACCCCTGGCCGTACCGTGACCGCCACCGGCTGATACCAGCCGCCATTTGCTCTGACCGATTTCGTCATCGCGAGCCGCTTGCGGCGCGGCGATCCAGGAGCCGCCAGCACCGTCCTTGCCGCCCCTGGATCGCCACGGCGCTGCGCGCCTCGCGATGACAGCGTGCTTGTAGAAGAGTCAGAGCAAATAGCGTTTGGTATGAGAGCCACGCCTTTCAGGGTGTTTCAGTGGGCGCCGGCTGAGGACCAGCACGGGGATCTCTCATGCTGGACAGGAAGGGCCGCAGCCCCGATGCCCTCACATCGGGTCAAGGCTCCCAGCCCACCCGTCGCGGAGTAGCACCGCTGGACCCACCCGGAGCCTACCCAAACCGTAACTGCCCAGCTTCTACTGCTCGGATCAGCCCACCCGCAACTCGGCGATCAAGCTGGAGGGGTTGGCGGCGAGGGTCTGCAGGATATTCCAGCCCTGCTTTTTCGCCGTCGAGAGAACCG
>JAABUK010003513.1_pt1 | contig 26455 bp, 40 predicted proteins | sample 5559141 | NCBI WGS metagenome assembly JAABUK01 (sample SAMN10711869, study PRJNA513367) | rock metagenome | isolation source: Antarctica rocks | place: Antarctica: Victoria Land, Pudding Butte nord | collected 2016-01-03
CGCTCAAGCTTGACAATTTGAACTGATGACGCGTGTAGGCTGTTTGGCACATGAACCCATAGCCTTCCCTTCACAACCCACAAGCTTTGATGTCAGACTCCTTCCCTCTTCTTCATGGATTACCAGACATCCACTGCGATGATCTGCCTCAACGAGGCCACATGGCTGCTGGGGCACGTGGAATTTTAGATAATTTGCTCAACCGTCGCCTGAGATCAGTCAAATCACTCCGCGTCAATGTGGCTTACCTGTTGCAGACAGCTAAGCGCGTTCTGTGTCGTGCAGAATGTTGAGGAAAAAGAGTGACACTTTCTTCAATCAGACTGTGTGAATATTACACCACCAAACAAACTATGCTTAAGCGGTATGAGCCAAATGTGACATCATCTGTCTGCATTCGGCTCCCCAAGGACGTGCCTCAGGGGCAGTTGGAGACACTGAAGGGCACATCTTTTCCCTGGCAGAGCACCCCCCTGTCACCAGGTGAGCTAGCTTGGCTAGCACAGAACGAAGTGAAAAGCTGCGCAGCAAGCTAGTATCACAGTTGCCATGACCTAAGCCTCATATGCATATCACATAACAGACCATGTGTACATTTGAGCAATTACAAAAGGCTTCTGGGCCACAAAGTACCAAAACCTGGTTTGCAGTCTCTACCAAGCACCAGTGTCTAGCACGCAACACAAGAAAGAGGACTCAGTCCTCTCTGCTGTTTTCGATGCCTGCTGGGAGCAAAGCTGAGACATGTTGGCAGTTGCTGGTGAGTATGTTGTATGTATGTTGTATTGCAGCATTTACAATGCTGCTGCGTCCAGGTTGCCTGCACAAGTGAAGACCACTATAACCAGTCATGTGCTGATAATCACACCTCAGCACAGGGGACAGCATGAACTAGTACAGACAACATCAGGATGCAGAAGACACATGTACAGTACAGAAAAACCGTTGACATCCTGAATATTCTATGACGTGGCAAGCTCTCACCTGGCCATACGATCAGCTCTGAACCTGCTGTAAATAGCTACTACCTAAACATGTACTACCTAAATATTTACAGCTTCAGAGCTGATCGTATGGCCAGAAGCAATTAATCACGAAGTTGCAGCATGACGTGAATGACTTGTCTCAGAAGCAACTGAGGTCACACTGCAACAGTGCTCCCTTCATTCAAGTAGTATGGACATCTTCACAGACCATAACTGGGACATCATCTGGACATGATTCGTGGACAACCTCAGAAGCGTGATGCATGTACTGCCAGCAGATGTCCCAGTCCAACCACATGCATGATTCTGAGGTTGTCCATGAAAATGTGTCCAGATGTGGCGGGGTCTGACTCTCCAGCAGCAAGAAACATCTGAACTGGAGTGGGCTGTTTCTCCCCTCTGACCTCGACATTCACCATATTGCTCCCTGAACAGACATTGTTTCTGTGCAATAGCCTGCAGCGTCATCAAAGACGACATGCAAGCAAGCCTCACCCCATTTCCTGATTGTGCTTTCTGCAGCCATGCCATCAAGTGAGGGCCCTGCAAGTGCACAACAGCACTGTATCACAGTTGAATTGATGCAACTGTACGCACTAGTGTGTGAACCCGCCCACAATACACACCTGAACATTAAAACAGGTAAACCGGTATGTACAATCCTAAATGGCTGCGTTGAATCTGCTATATTACTGTGTATGGCTTCTAATTATGCTGTGAGATGAATAGCAGCCTTTCCAGCCACAGACCAGGCTGAGAGGCTGCATCTACTGTGTTGAGCTGCTGTGAAATGCTGCTCATGCAGATGAGTCTCGAGGTGAATAGGGAAAGTCACCTGAAGCATGATGGATGACCTTGATTTTGAGATCACCAAAGGGCCGAGCTTGCACGCTGTCCCACCTACGCCAAGCATTACCAGACAGGAGTCTCAGCTCTGGAGCATGGTGCTCGTGGAGGATGGTGCTTTTACTGATGTTCCAGAGCTGACCTTTGACGTCAAGCATTTCAGCTGTATCCTCTACATGAAACTCGCTCCAGCTTGCTGGCTCGCGGGAATGATCAGAGACTTGGCTCCAGCGCACAGTTCTCACCATTTGCAATCACAACAACAGCTGTTGCAAACCGTTCAGAGAGATTCCCCAACATCGCCAGTGCTGTAACAAGCGGAAACTGAGCAGGGATTGAGTGGCTGAAACCCAGGAGGCACAAGACTTCTGCCAACTTCCAACACACTCTTTAGGGCTCAGGAGCTCCTCCAGGGCTCAAAAGCGTGACTTGCCGTGTCTCTGTTTGTGCTGTGTCAGTGTGGCAAGTTGGCACTGAACGTAGCACGGTAAGCACCAACGTTGATTAGCTGAAGGCGTGAGCTTGTTGAACCTTCTTGGTGCGCGACGTACCTGTGCAACATAGGATTCAAACTACACCATAGCAGCAGCGATACATTGCCTCGGGCGGGTGCACAGCTCAACGGCTGGATTGGCCAGAAATAAGAGCAGCTGGTCGCGAGCGGGATGGTTGAGAGCCGGCAGCCACTGCAAGGTGTATTTGACCCAAAATTTGCTGAAACACTGCCTGTTTGTCCAAGAGAATGAGGCAACTGAATAACCGTGAGACAGACGTCCTTCCGTTCCTCCGTGCAGTGTCACCGCCATCTGCAGTTCAGGCGGTCATGTCATAAGTAATGCTCTGACGAGTCACTCACAAACATACATAGACCAGTCAGCGCAGCTCGAGCGACACATACACATTTGTGCATATCAACTTTGCCGCTTGTTCCCAGTGTGCTATCAACTTGTTTGACAAGCCCAATTCAATGAGCCAAATGCACACAATGGTCTTGACTGTCATGCATTGGTATGCAGCTCCACATCAGCATAATATGAATCATGATCATATTATGATATATGAAACATGATCATTATCATGAAAAAGACTTGCAGTGTGTTCCTTGCTTCAGCGATTGCTGCCATGGTAAAACATGTATGCTGCCAGGCCATGATGGGGTCAGCATTTTAAGATATGCTTGAGAAGGTATGCATTTTTCATCAAACACTGGTGCTGCACAAATGTACAGACTGTCATGCGCCCCTTGCGTTCCATCCCATACTAAGTTATCAAAGTCTTCCAAACATTTGCTGTAAGCAACTTCAATCGTAATACGCTGATGATGGCTGTTCAGCTATTGATCATTGCTCGCATAGCTTGTGACTGGACTGGATCTGTAATGGCTATTGCCCGCTCTGTAAGGACAAGCTTGATGCGTGCCATTGACTTTTTCACCTGTACAACAGCAGGTACTCAGACCCTGCTTCTCCACAGCAATCTCACATCAGCCTTGCTCACTGCTGTTGACAATCCAAAGCGACAGTTCACAGCTCGAGGTAAAACCTCTTCTGCTGCTTGTGCTGACCAGGCAGATTGAAGCACACCTTAGTGGCACGCGTAGGGTTTGGTAGCTTCTCCCCTCTGGCTTTTCTTCTTCCTTGCTCAGATGCAAGCATGTTGCGCTCTTTCAACAGGACATACCTGCAATGCAACCATCCATGAGAGCTGTTGTACAGTACTGCAGCAGCAAGCAGGGCCACGATGATTGCTGGTGCATGCAAAAAGATTCTAGGGACAACCTAGATCAGTGTAGATAAGCTTACGTGAGATAATGAAACACATGGTGGTCAGCCACAAGTTTAACACCATATGTTTCATGACTTCATGTACACTTACACCAATTTTAGGTATGCAAACCCTTGTGGTCAGTCACAAATTAGACACCAAATGGTTTGCATACCATAGTTTGTGCAGATCATCCCAAGACTTCCTCCTGAGATCTGCTGCCTTCCAGTCTTTACCTGTGCGCATAAGACAGATGTTGAATGCTGAGGCAGCTGTGACAACTTCAACTTCAGGCTTTTTTTCACAGATCTATTGTTGTTTGCACGAAATTGTGCCTGCCACAAAGGCGATCATAACCCTTCATGTATCCTCAATATGTCCAAGACGCACCTGTTCTTGGCTTGTCTCCTTCTTGCAAAGGTGTCTCAAAAAACTCCTCAAGGCCCTGAGCACAGGCACTGCTATGGAAGCACTGACTTGTTTGGATAGCAACAGCACTGTGTAGCTGGAGCTGAAAGTGGTGATGCTGCTGCAGCAGTGGCCTGAAAGTAGCCGCTAGTTGTCTCAACATGAACAAAAGGAATCGTGGCTACCGCTGCCGGGTTAGAGCATGCTGCTGGAATCGTGCAGTGGATGGTGCACGATAGACAACTAGGCAGAAGCTCAACAAATTCCTATGCAGTCGATTGTCAGCGATACTAATGGAGCGATTGGCAGCAACGAGTCTGCGAAGTGCAGTGCCAGTGATGCAGGTCAGAATTTACAAAGTTGACCTAACCTGCTGTGCGGCAAACCCTAGCAGCAAAGCACGAAGAGAAAGTGGCCAGCGCTTGATGAAGTTGAAACACACAAGGCATCACACAGTAAGTAGTATGGTCCGCAACACACCTGCGCCGGATGTGGTATCCAGAGAGGACGTCGAACCCGCAAACACTGGCAGAGGCGAAGAGACCAGCAGCAGCAGCGACCTTGAAGGAGTCAGTCGCGTGATATATATTGGTCAGTTGCCGCACGGTTTCTACGAAGAGCAGCTGAAAGGTGCGGCTCCCGCTCGAACAGCCATCACTGTGCCATATGCCGCTGCGATCTAGTTCTTTCCTAGGCTCGTCAAGCCTGGCTTGTTTGTCTTGGAGGCTCAAGCTGGCGTGCATCATTGCAGGATTCTTTGATCAGTTTGGACTGGTGACACGCTTGAGAGTATCAAGAAATAAGAAGACCGGTAAGGCGAAGCACTATGCCTTTGTGGAATTCCAGTCACCTGAGGTTGCGGTCATAGCAGCTGAGGCCATGGACAACTACATGATGTTCAAGCAGAAGCTGAGAGTCAATGTCGTAAAGGCTGCTGACCTACATCCGCAGCTTTTCAAAGGAGCCAACAAAAAGTTCAGGGCTATTCCCAGACAAAAGCTCAGCAGGGATCAGCACAACAGAGAACGCACTGCTGAGGAAGATGGACTAAGAGTCAAGAAAGCTGTTGCAAAGGACAAGCAGCGCCAGCAGCGCATTAAGGCTGCAGGCATTGATTATGAGTATGAGCCCTTGCAGGCCTTGATGCCAGCAACACCAACCCATAAAAAGTTCAAATGATCTCTGTATATGAATGTTTGTGATCACAGCTCATGAGCAAATGTGCATCATTATTTGCAGTCCTCTTGGAGCAAGTGTCATTTCACATGCACACTACCCCCAATTGCTAACAAATTTGTCAGCCTTAAAGTACAATGACTTGTTTCTAGTAGGTAGTGTAAGTCACGCACACTGCATTAAATTTTGCAGGTATCAGTAGTAGATGCACAGACAATAGATTAGTTGGCAGTGTAGCAGGCCCTGGCAGGGGCAACAATCAATTTAATCACTATCGAAGTCTTCCTCATCACTTTCATCAGATGCTGAATCCCGCTGAAGATCATCATAGTCTGCTTCATTTGCCTCCAACCCAGTTGGCTCAGACATGGGACGTTCATCTCTAAAATTGCTGCTGGCATGTCTTTGAAAGGTGGTACGTGGGGAATGTGAGCGCAACTCCATCTTCTGCTCTGGATACTGCTGCCTGAGCAGGTCGCCAGCACTTCTGGCACCTGGGCTGGGCGAGCACGACAGTCGCTCCATAATGTCATGCTGAGCAACATGGCTAGGCCTCCTACTGAAATCCTCAATCACGAAGTCATCTTCAAACACCAGCTCCTCCTCTTTATTGAAACTGTCTAGTAGCATCTGCTCTCGCTTGGCCTTAGCTGCAAGTCGTTCCTGCAACATGGACGCTGCATCATGTACCAAGTAAGCTATTATGCTGCCACAACATTCATTGTGTAGAGAGAGGAATGCAATTCGAGCTTTATACTTTTCACGTCTGTGACAAAGGAGGTGGCGTCAGTGTGTAAACAAGCTCAAAGAGAGGAAATGTGCTTGACAGGCGTTACCTTGACACTCAGGGTTGATGTGTCCTTGTGGTAGCGCCGGGCCTCTGCATCCCTCTCATCCTGACTCCTCTTTGCCCTGCAGGTAAGTGCCTTCTCACAGGGCATGAAATGCAGACACAAAGTTGCACATCACACATTTGGCGGATGCAGCAACCACAGCCTGCAGTGGAAGTGCTTGCGAGTGCACAGATCCTACTGTGCATGTCGCAGCCCTGCGTTGTGCAGGGACATCCTATATGCCCCCAAGATGAAGTAAAAACAAGAGTGCGCATGACCAGGATATGGCCACCTTTGACATCATCCACTCATGGGCCCAATCATGTCAGCACAGCCTTGACTTAAACGCACACATGCTGTGATGAGTGATGACATAAAGCCTGGTTGAACAATGTTGTACATGCCTGGCAACCTCAGAGGCAAGTTACACACATACCTGACAAAGTCCAATTCAGCCTGCATGAGTTGATCAGCATGCTGCTGCAGCAGCTGCTGCTGCTTCTCTGCAACACACCGGCTGATCTCTGCAGCATGCTCAATGCCTGCCTTGATGCGCGCCTCATCCTCCCCAGTAGGATCAAGCCCCTCGGCAGCAAACTTTGCTGCCATGTTTTGCCAGACCAGACCCTGCTGCAAGGCAAAGTACTGCTCTGCTGCGCACAGTGTGGCCTGATCTGGCAAGTCCACATGGGCAGCGGCTGCTGCAAAGCCCAGCTGAGCAAGGATTGCGTGGATCTTCATGAACAGGTCATCACTGCTGCTGGGCAAAGGCACAGGCGCCAGCTTTGATCTGCAGCAGCATCAGCAACCTCAGACAAACAGTGCTGATGTGTGTAACGTAAGAGATGTGAGTGACAAGCAGCATGCGCTGCCCCTAGACAGTGTGTTGGCAATGACCTGCCTGTCAGACAGTGCAGCACGAAGACTTGCCTTCAAGATGATTCAAGATTCCACATTGCATGCAACCAAGGCGGTTTGTACAGAAAAATGCCACAACTAGTCCTCACTGCAGACGTGGAACAGCCCTTGATCTGAGCATACCTAGGGCTGGTGGCCGGGCTTGAAATGCCCTTGCCTACTTCTTCTTGGCGCCACAACTCCAGCATGACATGGCAGGCAGACTGCTGCTTGCTAGACCGCCACTCATACAGAATGTCTGTCGCCTTCACATGCCTGCCACACTCTGACCCCAAAACATCTGCAGCAAAACTGGCATGCTGGTCCAGCATCATGCAAATGGCCTAAACCCCATGCTCGACTTTGTTCAGACAGACAGTAGAACAGCCGCAAAAACTGTGTATCTCACAAAGTGGTGATTCTGAATTTGGAAGCTGCTGCCTCCTAGTGTCAAGAAATAAGCAGGGCACTTGCGGCAGCAACACTGCATTGGTACAACAGCAACAACGGTACAGCAAGAGGTGTAACATGGACACAAAAGACACAACAATCAGACAGATGACACAATACAGCAGCAGCAGCATGCTTGAGCCAGCATAACAAGCATGGTGTCTGAACACAGATGTGTGTCAGAAGCCATGGTGCTGTGATCTGGTTGGCGGTCAGGAACTATTATGTTACATGTGGAGAGAAATGAATACTTCTGCCTTCTATCGCCTGGGGTCATACTGGATGTGAGACTAGCTCTTCTCACGATGCTCTGCATGATTTGACGGCATACCAGCACTGATGGTGAGCAGCAGGGGCGTCACAACAAGCATTGTGTCTGAACAGAGTAGATGCGCGACACAAGGCATGGCACGTACCAGCAATGACGGTGAGCAGCAGAGGCTTCAGAACAAGCATTGTGTCTGGACTGAGTAGATGCGCAGCATAAGGCATAGCGCCTACCAGCAATGATGGTGAGCAGCAGAGGCTTCAGTGCAGCAGCTCCACAGTCCACCACATCCAGCAGTGTGCCCAGGCCATCTGCCAGCAGGAAGCTCTGCAGGGCAGCAGGGCTTTGTACAATGCCACTCCACAGGGCATCCAGCACCGCAAAGTCATACAGCGTGGATGCCTCATTGCCCATCAGCTTCAGCTTCTCCAGCTCCAGGCACAGCATCGCTGTACCCTGCAAACAGCATCAGCATGCTCAGTGTGTGTCTTTCAGGGTAGAGCCTGGAGCCTGCTCAATGCAAGTCTGTTTCTCAGAGCAGACACAGCGGAATGACCAGACAGCGCAGACAAGGGGAATCAAAAGGGTCCTGACGTTGCCATGAAGGTTGCAAAGCGTACACACATGCGTCCCAGATGTCACATCTCAACAAACAAACAGACAGACGGCCCGGCAAACAGAGGACCACACCGGACAAACATATAGACAGTCAGGCAGGCAGGCAGGCTGACAGTGACCAGCACATACCCCCAGCTGCAAGAAATGCTTTGCTGACTGTGGACTGCCCCGACACAGTACTGATACCAGCAGCAGTGCAGTGCGCCTGACCCTCACAGGCCATGTGGTGTCTGCAGCCACCGCCAGGGCCAGCTCCATACTGCCCTGCCCTCCCCAGATGCCACACAGCAGGGCACTTGCACTGCATGCCCTGTGCATGTGATGCAGGCCAGCTGCCAAAAGCTTGCCGTCACTACATCCTGCCAGGAACTGCAGCATCTGAGCTGGACCACCACATTCATCATACGCCTGTGTCAAGAAACATGACATCATGATGACCAATGCTTGACAATGCAGCTAGAGACTTTGCAAGCTGTTCCATTCTAGGAGTCTTGGTAGACTGTGTAGACTGTAAACAGCAGCATTGCTGTATGGATATACAGGGACACAAGAGTCTACACTTTGCCAGCAATGCATGTGTAATATTGCATTCCTGCTTGATGTCTCGCTATTCCACCAGCAAGTCCAGTATGCATATCCCAATGCAGGTCATGTAGACCCCTTCAGATCAAGCAGTTACCATGCACCAAAATCATAATGCAGCAGGGTTGGAGTGCTTAGCATGCGGTTAAACACACCACTACTTGCTATCATGACTAGTAACAAAGCACATTTTGTGCTCTGAGTACAAGGCAGAGCTGTTCTCAAGATTTCTGTATACTATCTTCAAAATTTTTCAATAGTATTCTCTTTTTTGATTTAATGTAAATCTCTTCAAAACAGTTATTTTTAAAGATTATTTCTGAGCAATAACAGTGTAAGGTTGTAGGTCCCTTTCTGCGTAATGTTTCCTGGACAGGACACCATGCTTTGGCAACATTTGCTCATGCAATGCACTAGAAATGCCCATGGTCTGCAACTTCTGCACACGCAGGACCTTCACACATGGGCTACACGTTTGTCCTCAATATACGGGCTACTCTTTCTGTGCATGCAGGACCTCAACACATGGGATACAGGTTTTGTGCACACAGGGCTTCAATACATATATACCTGGGTTACTAAAGACTTGTCCCGCGCATATCTACCTATCATCATGAGCTGAAAAGCGAATTTATTATCATTATTACTATTATACCTGGGGGAAGCAGGGTGCCAGGCTGTGTAGCAAGCCAAGAGCAGCATGACGCAGAGTAGCCAGCTGAGGCCTGCTCCAGTGCAGTGGGCCTCCTTCATATCCATTGCCTGACTGCACATACATCAACACCACCCTGCAGCAACCACACAAAGGCGAACTTTATTCTGAGATAGATGCATTTACAAAGAACAACAAGAGAAGTTCATTTTGTGTTAGATGCATTTACAAAGTACAGCAAGATCACAGGCTGAGTGCAAATTCATGGACTGATTATCTAGCTGCACGTGCACATGTACTGCGAGATGCTGCTTAAATGAGCATGAGTCACAAAAATGCAACAAAACTAACGTATGCCATGAAGCTGTGTGCATGAAGTCGCAAGACCATGCTCATGGCGTGCTCTTAGTGCGTCTTCCCTGAAGCACCCTGAACCCTAAACGTATATAAACCCTGAACCCTGAAATAAGGCGTCTTGCCTGAAGCACTATTTCTTGGCTGCTGCATCTGCTTGAGATCATCAACAGGGGACCACACAATCAAACCATGAAAGGTGTGCACAGATCTTGTCAGAACCAGCTAATGATGGCCTGGGCACAGCCAGTACCTGACAAAGCTATACGCTTGACTGTTGACAGCAGCCGGCTTGTGCAGCAGCAGCTGCGTCATGCATGTCCATGCCAACTGCCGCATCTCAAAATCCTCAGCATCTATGGCCTGGCTTGAAGCCTGCACATGCCATGGATGCAGTCTTCACCACGATTGCAATCGTGAACATCAGCAGACTATGTGCTCAGGGGGCAGCTCCTGCTAGGGGGGCACTGATTCAACCAGCAAGAGGCAGCTACTGCCTAAGCTTGTGATAGGTGCAATAGCACAGGCACAGGGTTGCACACAGCAGCAGCTTGTCATTTACTGGCCACTTCGCTTGCAGTCCAAGAGCAGATAGCTATCCAGGAGGGCAACACCATAACAGTCATTCTCCCTAGGAAGGCACTGCTTGTACCGGCAGGAAGCAGCTACTGTCAAGGTGCCCCACCCATTGAGACAGGTGCAACAGCAAAGGCTTGCACAGACAGGCAAGTCCAAGCTCTGGGCAAGCTGCATTGCAGCGCTACGCAGCAGACAAGACCACATAGCAGAAGTGGTGTCACCTTGAGGTGTGCTGTGGAGCAGTCGCCGAGCTCAGGCTCTGTGCATACAAGCAGCAGATGCTGCAGCATAGCATCACAGCAGAGGGCATCTCGGTAGTGCCTGTTCTGAGCAAGCAGGCCAACCACAACCAGCACAGTGTTCCTCAGTTCCTTGTCGGCTGTGCTGTAGCCGTTTGCCAGGCAGTCACCAAACACCCGGACTATGCCAGTTGCAACAGACTGTTCACCACTGTTTGCGTCTATCGTATCTTGGTCATCTTCATCTGACTCAGCCTGTGATGTAGCTGCCACTGCAGCTTCAGTGTCAGATGCTGCACCAGCTTCCAAGTCATCAGCTTCTGCTGTGCTGTCATCGCCATACGAGTCATCTGGCACAGAGCTGGGGCCAGGCTCAGAAGTGCTCTGCTGACCCTCACCATCACCAGCTGTAGACAGTGTCATGTCTCCTTCCAACCCTAAGATGGTCTGAGTGTCTGTCTCAGCAACACCAATGCTGTTGTCAGTGTCACAGCAATCTGTGCCATGTGTGTCAGCAGATACTGCCTCTGCTGCAGTGGACAATGCATCTGTGTCCTGATCTAAAGGCTGGTCAGCAGGCAAGTCTGGACTATCCTGCTGTGATCCTGTCAGTGACTCTGCCTCGATTGCAGATCCCAAAGTGCCTTGCATGCTGTCCTGCTCACAGCTTGCCTCAAATCCTGCATCTTCTGCATTGTCCTTCTGCATGTCGTAGTCAGCAGTGATGTCTTCATCTTCGGCTGTATCTGGCCTGCTGAATGATGCTTGCCCAATGATGTCATCAAGGCTACCACTGGCCTGATCGGATGCCAAGCTTGGCTTTGCCTGAGGAAAGTTGACCAGCTTGGAGTGGCGTGCAGTCAGTGTGCTGTTGGCCATGTGTGCATCTTCAGGGACTGCAGGATTTGCTTGAGGGCAAGCTTCTAGAAGATTCCACAGCAGCTCGACAGCAAGGGAAGTGTGATGATCATGGACACCACCTTGGTTGAGTACAACAGCAATGGGTTGCATGACACCTGCTGAGAGCAGCTGTTCACACAGCGGCTTGCTGGTGCTGAATGCAACTGCCGCGTGCAGCAAAGCTGTTGGGAGATCTACTGGTGACAGATCAACAGCATGCTCGTGGTGGTCAGTGCTGGTGACTGACAGGTGTGGGGAGGGCTGGACTGCTGCAATGCTGAAGTCTGAGGCAGGACTGGTGTCAAGCCTGCTAAGAGCATGCTTCAGAGCTGCAACAATGACACCAGCAGCCTGAGCGTCTGCAAGCAACCTGCATGAATCAGTTATGACGTGAATCTCGCTGGTCAGATGCTCAAGTCATGGCTCAGCGATGTTTTTAAGCCAGATTGCTGACCTGATATGTGCTTGCTTGTCAAGAGCGGAGGCAGCAAGTGCTGCAGAGTTTAAGGTTACAGGAGACTGGATGTTGTTGACAAAGTCTTCAAACAGCTGCAAGCACATGCTGAGTCAGCCTTGTTGTACGAGAATGCGTCAAGGATGCACTGCCAGAAGCACAACTGAAGCTGTGATGCACTTACTGCTGCAGCGCTGCACTGCACCACATCAGGCACCCTCGGCTGCAGGCACTGTCCGACAATCTGAAACAGTTCTGAAACATTGCCAGCAAGCGCAAGGTCGTCGCTTGTGTGCTGCCGCAAGAAAGGTTGTGCTAGTATCCTGCGAGCACATACATTTCACTCAGCCACATGCTGAGATCCTGTGCCAGATACCTGGGGCAATGTTACTGACCTTAGCAGCTCACAAGCAACCTCCACAAAAGGTCCAGCATTGGAGGTCCGGACATTCTGCAGTACGATCTCAAGGATCTTGCGAACTGTTGGCAAGCTTGCAAGCGTACAGCCTTGGCTGTAATCTGTGCACAGGTGCCTGATTGAAGCAATATGTCTTGCAGGCAAGTCTTTGGACAACGGTCTGGTCAGCAGGGAGAGGGCCTGCTCAGCGCTGCCTCCCGATTTGACCGGTGACACGGTCCGAGGCAGGCTCCGCAAGCCCGGCATGCTGGAATGAAGTAGCCTACAACACCTCGAGCTGGCTATGACTTAAGACTGGTATCCGGAATCTGGCATCATATTTTGCTGCATCATGTAGTGAAGCCTCTTCTTCACTGGGTTCTGCATTGTGATTCTGCCTGAGATGATTGATGTTGCGTGGGTTCATTGACATAGACCTTCTGGTCAAGTAGTAATGTTGATCGGCAATTCCTGGCAAGTAGGACAAGCCCCATAGCCTACATACTGGGAGGGCTGTCACTGACTGTGGTCACAGTTGACACTCAAACTGTATCAAAGTAGCTGCAGTGCTTGAGTGCTGGTGAAAGCAAACGGAGAGCAGCTTAGCAAGACGTCTTGCATTCATGATCGAATTTAACAACAGGTCAGGCAGTGGGCGGAGCTGCCAAGCAAAGCAAGGCAGTGCTGACGGTACTGCTGAGTATGGTACTGTTGTTCACCTCATCTTGATATCATGCAACGGCCTGCACTGTGGTGGAAATGTGAATAGAGTGGTTTCGCACTCCAAGCCTAAAAAAGGCGTGCATTTTTGTGATTACCATGCTGACATCAAACAACTGCAAGACACCAAACCACAAGTTAGATGGAATCATTGACACAAAGCAAGGTTCAAGCAGCCAATATGCGCAAGGTTGGCTTGCGCATCTGCTGCAATGGTGCCTTCCTAGATGCTGTCTGACCAGCATTCCCACATCTAGCGAAAGCGCAGCTTTGAGGTTGAAGAAAGCTCTGCGCAAAGGTGAACACATTCTCTACGCCCACAGCCTATGCAGAATTAGGGACCCCAGCTTATGAGAGCAAAGCACAGCAGTGGACACCACTTGGGTAGTGTACAGGGCTGCGACTACTCTAACTTATATTGCATCTGCTACGGCTACACTGCAGGTTGAAGAGCTGCTGCATTGGCAGCAATGTCAAACTCTGGGCCAATTGCAGTGTTCTTCTGAAAGTTGAAGTATTCTTCATCAGTCATCTCATCTTCTCCTAGTTTCATGAATGATTTGCGGTACTTCTTCTTTTGTGCTAGTATCTCTGGGAAGGTGATTGGTGGGTACTTTTTCTGCGGTCCTTGAAACAAAGTGCTGGCCCGAGCATTTGCAAAGTATGCGAGAGAGTACCTGTCTCCCTGCACACAAGCAGGCTTTGCTGGTGATTTTCTGGCAGTTTCCTGGTGGTTTCTGCATGTTTTCTGGCAACATCACAAACCTCCCTGTTTCCGGCATCTATTGATGGCAAGTGGTGCCCATGTGTAATACATGCAGAGGATGTAGCTGCAACACACCGACGCAAAGGCTGGGTACAGTCAGTCTTTACAGCACTTCTCTCCCTGCAGAGTATGTTGCTGCCCAGCTGCAGCCAGCACAGCATGGGATGCAGCAAGGCAGGAAGCATAATACTTAATGCTGTCAAACACAACCACTCTGTGTACAGATGCAGTCCTCACTAGTGCTGCACTGATGTTGCACTAATGTTGAACGAATGCTGCACAGATACTGCAAGACACAGTCAGCAAGCCTGCCTGTGATTGAACAATACCATGGCAAAAGTCCTTACATAGATGCACAAGACAGGGCTGCCGTGGAGAGACAAGACTTGTCCTGCATGTACCTAGCACATCATCAGAGCTGGAAAGGGGATAACTATTATTTACTGTCATGGCAACAGCATGCATTAAGCAGCACATAGCTCACAGACGCCATGCGTACCTGATATTCATCCTTTCTGGGCATGCGCACTCGGTGAAAGGTAGATTTCAGCCGGCCATCGCTCCAGTATTGCAAGGCATCCCCAATGTTGACAGTGATGGCCCCAGGGACGGGGTCACAGGGGACCCACAGCCCAGACTGCATAGCTTCTTTGGGGGTGGTATCCTTGCCAGCACACACCTCTAGCCCTGTCTCACCTGAATGCCAAGGGTCAAGCAGTCAACACTGGTTGGGCAGCAGCCTTTGTGTCCAAGCACAACACAGCACAGCTTGACTGCATGACTTTTGCTCTAGGCTCGCTGAACACAAGCCAAGAAACAAGACCAGTTTACATGCATTGGTGATGTGCAAGTCAAGACACATTGTCGGCGTAGGTGAGTTGTAAACACTGCAGATGTCTGGCACATGAGGAGCAAGAAACGTGGAGCAAGTTTTGACTCAGATCACAACATTCAGCCAATCATGAAAGCAGCCTGCCAGGCTCATGGCAATCTTTTGACATCAAGTCACGAGTGCAGCATGCACTAGCTTGCTGAGTCTCCTACAAATTGTAATCAGTACCTCACATTGTCTCACATTCGTCGGCATACATGCTACATGTAGGCGCAGCATGCTATGTTGTCTATGCATAGGGCAGCTTACCTTGTCGCTGGAAGAGCAAGGTCAGAACCTCGAAGTCAGTATGTGCTATTCTGCGCAGGGTGCCCTCTCTGTATGCCTTGCGCTCCCAGGAGGGGTAGTGGTTGCAGTACATTGCTGTCTGGCAGTCAATTGCGTGGGGATCCATTGGCTGCAATCAAACAGAGCACCTCTGTCAGCAGCAGTTGTTATGCGGCAGACAGCCTGCTCCATTGCTGCTGAATAGTAACAATAACACAATTTATTCGCTATCCAGCTCATGATGAGCTAAGTATGCGCAGGGCAAGAGTTGTCTCTCAAGAGCAGCCTGCCTTGTGCATCCCTGTGAGGGCTACTCATGCGACAATTTCAGCAGTCATGTAAAGCAACATCATTGCTACGTGGCCAAACACAAAGCTGCCTGAAGATGCCTTGCTCACGCACTTGCAACTCTGGCTTGTGTTGATCTGCATGCAGGCATCAGCAATGCACCGTGACCGGCATCTTAAGTTCTTGCCATATGCCAACAGCACGGGAGATGAGCTGACAGCGGCTGTCCACTGTAGGGTGCAATGCATGTTCAGTGGACTGGGCTTGACAGTAAAAGACGGCTTGCCTCTTTGTAGAAGTCTTCAGGCAGGCCAAGCCCAATGGCAAAGCAGGTCATGATATCACCTGTCACCTTTGCGGCTTTGTGCATGAATTCCAACATATGTTTCCTGCAGCAGACAATGTCTGGTGCAATAGCTTGCAGCACACCATGTCTGCAATGTGTTATTGAGATCTACAGCTATGTGCGTCCTCATCCTCATCGATCGCTCATGCCCAATACCAGCAAACTGAAACAGCACTTGTCATCCTGAGATGTGAGAAGAGTCATGGCATGTTTCAGACTGAAAGGAATTGCCCACATGAACTGATGATGGTCACAGGGCATACTGGTGTGCCATGTGACTGAAATCATGCAACCGCACCAGGACTCACTTGAAGCCCGGACACTCTTCTTCAGTAGGCCACAGCCCCTCCATTCTAGGATTGTCAAAGCCCATCAACATGCCATGTGTCAGCCTCCCAGCTGCACCAGCTTAGAACATGAGCTGGGATGGACATGAAAATAAGATCATCATTGTGGGACAAGCATCACTCATGCCTACCCCCCAGATGGGCTGAGTCAATGTACAGAAGATGCCTGTCTGTCTGATGGGCTGAGTCAATATACAGACAAGGCCTGGGGTGCTGCTGCACCAGCATCATGATGTGCTCAGAACAATAAAGGCAATGTGCAGAAAGCAAATGCACTATATGACTAGTTGGCCACATAGCACAGACGTGCAACAGATTCGTTCATTGATGCTGCAGCTGTCTGTGTCTATGAGATGAGCATGTGTTACTGTACATGTGTTGACCAAGGTGACATGCTGGTACCCCAGCAGAATCACTAACCTGATACACGGCGCTCCGACCAGCCAAGGATGTATGCTGCATTGGACTTGTCCTTGACATGCCGCGCTCGAATCTCCTCTGGCAAATTGTTGTATCTGCAGCATAGAAGTGAGCAGAGTTCAGGCTTGGCTTGCTATATATGAACAGAGCACCTGAAGGAGGATGGCCGGAAAGTCAGCAGTGGCGATGTCTACATCACCAGGTATATACTGTAAACACAAGCGTCAAGATGACACACACACAACAGCTGGTAGCAGCATCAGATTGCATGCATGCAATCCATTGGTATACTCAGAAGTCGTACTTGGCACTCATGGCAAAGGTGGCATCAATTTCTTCCTGTGGTAGCCCGTGCCCTGCAAATAAAATACTGTTCAGGAAAACGAGTCACTGAGCTTCTTAAGACCTGTATCAGCTGGACGACAATGCCTACGCACAGACCTGTGACATAAAAAAAACCTATTCCTTCTGCTGCCTGCAAGAGTTGTTGACTGATCTCGTGCTTTCTGTTGCTCAGGTCGGACATGTCAACTCCAGGCACCCCTGAAATGGCCTCTGGTACGCCCATAACGAGTGGTTTGATGTGAGAACCTAATTGCTTTCGACAGGCTGCCCGTACAAGCAACAGGCTTCTGACAAAAGCGTGCCGTCGTCAGCAGCAAAATTAACCGATGCTGGGTCCAGCAAGTTTTGACAACCACCTGGGCTGACGAGCTAATGTCACAAAGCCAAGCAAATTATCAAGAGCCTGACGGACATGTCTGCATCGCAGGCAGATATTTCTGAGCATGCTTGCGCTTGTAGTCAATTAGGTAAAAGGGTGTTGCTTACGCTTTTGTAATGTTCGCCTGCGTGTTGTGGTTAGTCATTTGATTAGTCAGACATGTGGAGAGCAAAAAAACTAAACATCAAGGTCAGAAGAGAGTAACACTTAGCCCTGGCTGCAAACGTTTTTCGAATACGGTATTAGTCCCGTTCCGTTACATGGTTTGCTTCAGACTTTTCATGCAAGTGTGCCAGTCTTTCCCAACAACTTGCACTTGTGGTCTGACATTGACTCGAAGGCATTACCGGTATACTGCATGACCCCTTTGCATGCAAATACCACTGACTAGCACACCGCATGACTCACCACGGCATCAAAAGGCTTGCTGTGATGCACCACAAAACCATCTTGTACATTGTGAACTCACGCGTCATGGCTAGGTTTGCTTTCAGCCAGTTGTGACAAACCACTGGTCATATCCAAATTCAATGCAACATCAGCATGCAAGGTGGCAGAGTTCACAAGGTGATGGCTGACAGTGTTACAGGGCCAACAGAAGGTGCTGCAGACTGCCTAGCATACAGGCACACATGATGATTTGCCACTGGACTGCCACAGGCAGCTGACTGAACATGACTAATTATCATTCACGTGATGTATGTCTGCTGGTTGAATGTTTTCTTGAATCGTAATGATCCCTGTCTGATTCACGTCTACTGTGCTGGCGCTTGGAAGATGCAGGACGCTCAGGGCTGTCACGCAACATGTGCGTGTCATTCGCATGATGATGTCGGTGCCTTGATGCTGTTGTATGCGTGTCATGGTAGTGCTCGTGGCCTGATTGCTTATTATCCCTTGCCCTGGGAGGGGCTGCACCATTTCCATAGCTTCTGTGATCAAGACTGTGGCGACGCACGTCCTCAGCATCTCCACCAGCATGAAAAGCTGCAAAGGCAAGCCAGTCCACACATGAGCTTATGTGATTGCATGACATCGTCCTGATGCAAAGATGCTATGTGCAGTGGACGTCTTGGCTGCCATTGACTTGAACAAAGAAAATGCCGCAGGGCACTCTGTACTTACAATTTGGCTTGGCCATGCTCTGCTGTGCCTCCAAGTCATCCCTGGAGGTTTCCTTGTGTCTTGCGTGTTTTTTCTCCTTCTTGTCCTGCAATGTTTGCCCACATTTCTATGTGAGCAGGCCCCTTGTCATAGTGTCAGTGAGCATTGATCAGCAGCAAAGTGATCAATTGTCGCATGCATTGTTGCGTGTCATGCCAATACCTTTTTGTGTGACTTATGCCTGGGTGGTAGCTGATGTTCTGACACTGCTGAAGGCTTGACTGCTGCTGGATCATTCAGCATAGAAAAGATGGAGCCTGCTGCAGCCCACGGCATGTCACTTTTGCCACCTGCACAAAGAATGCGTAAGCATGGAAGAAGTGCGAGTCATCACATGTAACATGGCTCAGCAAAATGAAGCCTGGCACTGGAGGTGCAGCTCACGCACACCTGCTGATGGTGGCGGTGGCAATACTGCTGCTGCCTGTGATGGTGGTGCAGGCAACTCCTCTGGCTCATCCTCATCCTGCTCACTTTCAGACTCTTCCCTGCCTTCTACCTGAATGCGAGCAGTAGGTCTGTTGCTGGCACTTTTGGCGTTCTGAAGTAAACTCTGAAGTCACAAGCGGGGTACGACCTCTGCTTTCTTCTTCTTGTAGTTGTCAACGTGCTCAACTCTGACAGTGCGTCCACCTACTGTCGCTCCGTTGAGATTGTCTACAGCAAGGACTGTGCTGCATTGATCTTCGTAGGCGAGAAACGAGAAACCCCTGTATTTGCCTGTGTCCCGGTCCTTCACGTTGTGCACATCAACGAGGTCGCCGTACTGTGCAAACACTGTGAGCACGTCTCCTTCTGTCAAGTCAAAAGGCAAGCCTCCTGCGTAGATGTAAGCTGAGTGCTTGTAGCGAGCGTGCCACGAGGCAGACTCCGGGACGCCTTGCAATATTTCTTGTTTGGATATCTTCTGAGTGTTCTTGATTTGAGTCAGCGGATTCATGCTTTCAGGGGCAGGACAACAGCACAGCGGAAATTTGACAATTTGCCTGCCTACTTGACGTCTGCCGTGCACGTCTGCCGTGCGTATGGCCTTGTGATTTTGTGCACTATGATCAGATCTGCTGGCTGGCTACAGCATTGTATTCTTTCTCTCTAGCTGCACAACGGGAGATCGTGAATCTTGCACAGCCACACCTCAATGCTGCTGCGTTATGCCAAGCTTGTGGGCACACCAAATCATTCAATGCCAGCTCACTTGCTGGCGCCTTGCCTTGTGGTGTTATTCAATGCTGCAGCACAGGGCAGATGCCCCAGTCTTGAAAGACCTTGGGCAACCCAGCCTTCCAGTCATTGGCTGTCCCTTGGTGAAGAGCTGGTTGTTTGTTGCTCTTCTTGTCCTGTTTGCGTGGAGGGTATGTATCACTGCTGTGCTAAACCTTATGTGCCTGAATTGTTGGCGGACAACTTAGCCGATAGCCTGCAGACAAATCCAACGTGGGACATTCATCATTTTGTCAGTATTCACACTCCGTGGCATATGCAATGGATGTACAACTTCTTTCTCTTTCTCTCTAGCCTGACATGATCACATCTCCAAGTTACTGTTGGTGCTTGTTAATGTCAGTGCTTGCAAAAGATCTCTAAGAAAAGGCAGGACAGCAAAATAACCTGATTGTAGCATCTACAACTGAGTGAGACTGAAGTAGCTGATCACTGTCTAACACTTTTAAACACCAAGCTGACAGTCACACTCTTATTGCAGTTGCAACCTGTATAGAGTGGAGCTGCATGAACGCTGACATGTAACGTTTCATTTGTTTTCTACTGTCAATGGAACTGAAATGAGCTGTGATCTATCAAAAAGTTCAGACACACACACATGCCAGCTATGTATTGCCAACGGGGATCACACATCAAATCAAAAGCAGTTGAGAGCCACCGAAGTTCAAGGAGCAGATGACTTGTGAGTAGTGCAGCGGTACAATGCCGGTTTAGTCATCGCCACCCATGAGCCCAGTATGTGACAGCGTATGCATCTTCAAAATGACGGTGACAAGCATCACTGCTGAAGTCAGACGCCCCCCAGTTGCAGTCAGGGTAGTGCGTCATGGGGTCAGACCAAACAATAGGATAAACAAGCTCCTGTGGCAAGATCACAACATCTCCATCATGTGTCACCCTGTCCTGCTCTTGGCGGCGTCTGTACTCATCTAGTGCCTGCTTGAGCATGATGGGGCCTGTGACAGTCTCTACAAAGCTGCCTACTCTATTTGCCAGGTTTGCTGATAGCATCTTGGCAAAACAAAACATCCAAAAGGGGTGGCCTGGCGCACTAGCCATGAATGAGTTTGGGATGCTGTGTTCTGGTGGAGAGTTTCTTCCTAGTGTGCCCAGGAGCACTTGCCCGTCCTCCAGCAGCGCGTCCAGAGGCTTCAAACTCTCGAAATCTAGATCAGCGTACACGCCCCCATATCTATATGCAGCATGAATGTATGTAGGCAAATGCACTAAACCAAAAGCACAAACCTTGTCAGTGCCAGCTGTATTTTAAACTTGCGCGTTTGCCTGTCATGTACTGCTAATGCTGCACACATTACGTGGAGCAATGTGACACTGGGATGTGGTTATGCTAAACATGATTACTCATAACCTCACCTGTGCATGTACAGGTAGCGAACAGCATCTGCCCGCATGACTGGCTGATCAAACTCTTCATATCGAGCCAGAAACCATGGCATATACTGTTTCACAAGCGCATCATTGTCTGCATCTGTCCAGAGCTTGAACTCCCAATGGCGATGGTTCTTGACCCAACTCTGCCGCCAGGCGCTGTAGTGCTTTGGAACAGAGCTATTCACCCAGGACTGATGCAGTATGTGAGGGATTTTGTTGGTGCCGTTCAGCAGCTGATAGTCTTCATCAGCAGCATCCCGGATGCGGATCAATGTTGAAGTCTTGCTGATGCTGCCTATTGCCCGGACTGAGCTATTGCTTTTCAAACACAATATGATTATTACTATACTGATCGCAGACACCAAGCCTAGGCCGAACGCACATACTTGCGGCTTTCCTATGGACATTCCGCAGCGATCCCTTGGGCTTCATACGGGGCGGATCGGCGATATCACAGTCATAACAAGGCGCGCAAGTTGGGTCAATAAACCAGCGAGACCCGCCTGTTTCGTGGTGATCAAGCAGGAAGAACACCGGCTAAACCTGTGCAACCACGTGATGCAAGCTGCAGGTCTTGCAGACCGCCGTGTGGAGACTGCGTCCGAGCGCCATAATCCATAATCAGGCACCGACTTCAGTTGACCAGAGCTCTGCAGAAAGAAGAAGGGGACCGCGGGACTTTCAAATTTTGCTCTGATGCAACTTTCTGCAGCTGTTCAGGTCAGCGACCAGTTCAGCACCTGCAGACACCAATTCCTTGGTGCTCGATGAGGCCCTTTCGTATTCCGGAGTCTCCTGCTGCTTTGTTAGATGAAGCAGACGAGCTGAACCGCACTGTCACGGAAAACATCGCAGTTGCCGAGCTCGGTGCCGACGCCGTGCAGGAGCTTGCTGAAGGTAAAGCAGCAATGCCGTTTAGTGCTCTTTCTACGCTGATGATTTTGGCAGCGGCTGTGTGCAATGGCTCGCTGCGTTATTCCCAGGACTTGTGTACGATCTGGTGAACGACGCTGCACTCTGCATCACCAAACAGCGAGCTTTCAACGGCGTATACTGTTTGATCAGGTTAGCCATCAACAAAAGAGGTATCTGCTCGTATCATTGATGTCACACGTGCACATGCCAACTGACTTCAGCTCGCTTTGGCAGAGACTTTCAAGCTTTGCCAGCGCTGGCTAAAACTCATCTAGTTGACAGCCTGTGTTCTGGACTTTCGCTACTCAATGCCTCAGCGTCAGCTTTGCTTGAAGCCCTCAGTGAGCCTGACACTGGAAAAGATTCGTTGGCTGAGCAGCACTACAGCGCCCTCAATGCATATGTCTTTTTCCTGCACTGGATCGCTAGTCAGGCAGAACAGCAGCAGAAGGACTGTACAGCAAGGGCAGCTCCAGCAGCTGGACCAGCAAAGGGCAGAACAAAGGCAAAGAAGGCTGCGCAGATCAACAGCAGCTGGGATTGGGATGCAGATCGAGAGAAGCTTGCAAAGGCCTTTGCCGGCATCAGTCAGATTGACCTGTGGCGGCTGTGCAGCCCCAGCAACCCAGATGAAGCTTTTCTCATGCTATGGAGCCAAACAGTACGTCTTCCTTGTCCACTTCCAAGCAGTGTCTGCAGTGAGCTTGGTTTTGCACTCCTGCAAGTCTTGAAGGCTGCTTTCATTCATCACCCATTCATCATTCATCCATCCACGTATGCATCCACTTATCCATCCACCCATTCATCCATCCGTCCATCCATCCATTTATCCATCCACCCATCCATCCATCCATCCATCCATCCATCCATCCATCCATCCATCCATCCATCCATCCATTCCTTCATGTGTTCATTTGTTACCTTGATCATTCATTCGTGCATGCATGCATTGATTCATTCATGCTTTGCCCCTCAATGCAATTCACCATTGTGTGATGCGTACAACCAACCATAGTGATGACCATTACAAACCAGCAAAGAGCATATAGATGTACCAGATTTATTCTGCATGCAATTGGCATCCTGCAACACATACCATTCATCCAGTCATAATGCATCTCCCGCAGGGTCAGGTGTCTACAGTCCATGCTAGCTCTTTCATCAAGATATCACAGCAAGCTTGATACAACAACAGTGTGTTCTCCATGACTTTCAGTCAACGTTTTGCATGATGTCTGGTGCAGGCAATCCTGCTGATCAGCTCTGCATCGGCAGCAAAGGACAAGGCAGTAAAGGAGGCAGCCTTCAAAATCCTGGCATGCTGCTCGCTACGCTACAAGCAACTCGAGCAAGTCTTGACAGCCTTGACAGACATGCTGAACAAGGACGAGCACATGTCAACAGTGTGTGCTGAGCTAGCAGAGTATGCTGCCAAGCAACTAGGGGACAACCAGCTGGTATGACTTTGACTGTCCTACGCTTTTATAGGAGTGCAACCTATCAGGGGCAGCCACCATGGTATACCCATTCTGTCCATGCAGTATGTCCAACTGAAATGTAGGAAGACTGTTGCATTGCATGCACATCATGTACATGTCATGCTTCTGGGCGTCACATGCTTGAGCAAAGGAAGCTGTGCTGCTTGTAATCACTGCCTGACTGTAACTACTAGCTCGCATGCATCTATACCAGCTGCAATGTCAAGTCACCATGTGCAAAGCTGCTAATTACTACACTCTGTTTTGAGCTGTATGTACTGCATGATTTGTTTACATGCATGGCAGGCAGTAGAGCTGTTGCGTGAAATCGCCTCTGTGGACCCCAGCGTATATGAACAGCAGCAGCAAGCTGATGCAGCCGGCGTGCGCAGTGTTGCCAACTTCATTGTGGAGCTATCAGATAGGTGATTCACTGTCATGTCCTGATGAACTTCTATACCTTGTCAGTCCTGCAAAATCCAGCTTGCTGCAGAAGTACCCATCAACAGTGAGCAACGTCAGCTCATGTCCCAGGCTGTGCAGCTGTTGCTTCTGAATGTGAGGGCTAAAACAACCTTAATACCTCTTAGTGTTTGGGCAGCCCGGTATAATACTTGGCTTCTCATCAAGTTGATGCTGAAAGGCGTAGTGTTTTTTGCTTTTCTTTTCTTTTCTTTTCGTTCTGAATGTGTGACCTTGAAGCCTACAGGCTGCCTCATGTTGTGGCCAGCAACATCAGCCTGCTGGCGCCCCACCTTGGGGGCAAGGCCTACCCCATCAGGAGTGCTATCGTCACAGCTGTTGGCCACCTCATCCAGAAGGCCTTTGAACCCTCTGCTGCTGGAGCTGATGCACAAGGTGATCATCCCTGTTGCTGCCTGCACTCTGTGGCACTCTGCACTCACTACAGGAATCTAATGCCGTAAAAGGCATCAATAAGGGCTCTGACATTGAGCAAGGCTCAAATTCTATGCACGTTTGCTTTCTGAGAGGCACCAACATCTTTACTTGAATGCTTGCATCCTATAGACCAAGCATGGTGCATACCAAGACAGCTGCCATGCCAACAGTTCATGACGTGCTTCAGCTGGCATGTCCAGTATTCCTGCCTGTCTGCTTGATCATCAAGCTGATGTGCCATGACCCAGGTACCACAGCACGCCTACGCTCAAAGCAGCAGCTGCTGCAGACGCTGGTGGACCGTGTGAGGGACCAGAATGCCTACACCAGAGCCCGCGTGCTACAGACTTGGGCTCACCTGGCTGAGAAGATGGCTGTGCCGCTGGGTCATTGGCTCTGTGTCACCCAGATTGCAGTAGGTGCATTCCCTGACTCTCAGACTGCTTGACAATGCCAGTCAGTAGGATTCTATGTGTTGCTTTGCAATGCCAGTCAGTAGGGTTCTACCTGTTGCTTGAAACCCATTCTGGTTGTCTCCTTTGGCAAGCACTAGCTGACATGCCATGAGTGGCATGCAAATGCTGCTCAGAAGGCTCTGCTCACAGCATCTATGAATGTGTTCAGGGTGCAGACTGAGCCTTGCTGCCGAACCTGTATCAGGATCCTGCCTTTGTGGCAGTGTACACGCTCTATGCATCTTACATGCTGTCCCACCCTGTCCTTCTGTAGTATGACTACCCTAGACAAGTCAGTGGCATGCTCCCATACTGCATGCAAATGTCTTATCACTCATTATTGGACCCCTATCTGTCCAGCTGGGTTGTTTGACAAGGTTAGAATGGTGGCAGGGAGGCTGGAAGACAAAGCAGCCATCGTGCGCAAGTGCGCCCTGCAGCTGCTGTCCAAGCTGCTGAGCTTCAATCCCTTTGGACGGTATCTGCCCCTGGATCAGATGACTGCATCACTCAAGGAGTACCAAGCCAAGCTGCAGGCATGACCTCTGCCTGCCTCACTTGACTTACTGCTCATCAGACAAAGTCACTGTATTTCTCAGAGCAGTGGCAATGTATGCTGAGCCTAGTTCTGGGTCTGTGTGAACATTAGGAAACAACGACAACAATTCTTGCATGCACCACATCACATTGATTTGCTCTGTGCTGGCATCAACAACCAGCAGGGCATGTTGATACATGAGCATGATGTGTTTGACTGCACCTTGTTGGGCGTTTGCAAAGAGATGCCGAGCCAGTGACGGCAAATCTGGCTCCTGCACTGATAATGGAAATGCCTGATCACTCATGCTCCAGTCACACATCATCTGGCGTTGCAACATCTTTTGAACGCAAAACTACCTGCGTGTATGCGTGCACACTGCAGCTGACTGGGCATACAGCAGGCTTCATGCCGTCAGTCAGTCAGTCAGACATTATTGGCAGTATCCCTCCTGTCAGGCCCAAGCAGCACAGATGCAGGCATGACAACCATATGGAACCCTTGCACACTCAATCTCTGCTGCATTCATGCACAGACAGCAGAGGTCAAGCTGACCTAGCTGCATGGCTACAGCAAAACCTGTCTGTCCAGTCACCTGCGCTTGACAAGGCTTGATCTGTCAGGTCACACCAAAACACTGCACAAGCCTCAGACCATGTACCGCAACTCTGGATTGAGCCTGCATGGCTGTGCAGGTACTGCAGCCAGTGGAGGTTGAGGCAGACCAAGCTGAATGGGCAGAGGGTGAGCTGCAACCTTCCAGTCAGCCTGTAGATAGCGTCGGCAGTGTTCCTTCCAAAGGGGCAACAGAGGCTGCTGCAGACACAGCCAATTCAGCAGATGCAACACCTGCTGTCAGCAGCACTGCTGGGCAGACTGAGCTGGCCAATGATGTTGAGAGTATGCAGATGGATGCCTTGCCGAGACAGGAGCAAAGTGATGTGCTAGCCACAATAGGTGCGACAACACTGCAACTGACTACCCTTGAGCTTGTTTTCAACAATCAGTGCAGTTGTTTGGCCACCATGTGTGCGACATCATGATAGCTACAGCTCACTCAACTCACTTTCCAGCACACTCAATTTTCACATCTCTGTACATACCCATCAATATTGGTAACAGGAGCATCTTACAAGGATGGCTTGTAGACGCAGCAACCATGAGCATTGGAGCACCCTTCATCATTTGACACAGGGCAAACCCTGTGACGCCCGCCGGC
>JAABUK010003514.1_pt1 | contig 26454 bp, 24 predicted proteins | sample 5559141 | NCBI WGS metagenome assembly JAABUK01 (sample SAMN10711869, study PRJNA513367) | rock metagenome | isolation source: Antarctica rocks | place: Antarctica: Victoria Land, Pudding Butte nord | collected 2016-01-03
CATCATCGCGTATCGCAAGCCGCCTGCCGCCCATCATGCCCACCCCAACCAAGTCAGGCCATGACGGAATCAGAACGCCCCGAGCGCGCCTAATCACATCCGAGTCAACAGTTCAGCGGGCCGGTATGAGTTCCTGTCCTGCTACCGCCGCGCGGACCGGACCGTGGTGCTGACGGAGGCCGGCGTGGTCGAACAAGGGCCGCACGCAGCGCTGATGGCAAGCGACGGGCACTACCGCCGCCTGCACGACGTCCAGTTTGGACACGAGGCGGCGGAGTAGCCGGGCCCGGGGTCGATCAGGCGGCGCGAGCCTCGCCGAGCATGAACGGGACGCCGCTGGCCTGCGCGACCTGCTCGATTTTCTGCAGCAGGCCGGGCCCAACCGGGATGCCGCTCTGCAGCCGCTGTTCCGCGCTCTTGCGCTCCTTGTCGCCGGCCACCATCACGGGAGCGGCCGGGTCCATGGGCTTGGTGTCCCGCAAGGCGCCGCACAGCGCGGCGACATCCGCCTCGAAGGCGTCCTGCTCGCGGAACAAGGTGGGGTTCAGGGCCAGGAAGAAATGCCCCATGTCCATGCCGGAGGGCTGCTTCATATGCATGGGGCTGGTGATCAGGGTCGAGCCGGACAGGCAGGCGCTCAGGATGTTGACCATCACTGCCAAGCCGTACCCCTTGTAGCTGCTGCCTTCGGCGCTTCCGCCCAGCGAGGTGAGGAAGCCGCCCTTCTGCAACGCCTCCAAGGGATCGGTGGAGGGCTGCCCGTCCTTCGTCAGCAGCCAGCCCGGCGGTGCCGGCTGGTTCTCGTTGGCCTTGTTGCGCACGCGCCCCGCCGCGACGGTCGTGGTCGCCATGTCCAGCAGGAACGGCGCTCCATCCGCGCTGGGCGCCGCGAACGACCAGGGGTCCGTGCCCAGGCGCGCCTGCGCTCCGCCGGTGGGCGCCACCTGGACCAACGACGCCGATGTCGCGGCCATTCCGATCAGGCCGGCCTCGGCCGCCATGCCGGTATAGAAGCCGCAGGCGCCGAAATGCGACGAGTTGCGAACGACGACCACGCCGATCCCCGCCAGCTTGGCCTTGGCGATGGCCAACTCCATCGCCTGGCGGCCCGGCTCGTGCCCCAGGCCGCCGTCGCCGTCCATGAGCGCCGAGACCGGCGTCTCCTTCAGCACGCGCGGCTGGGCGGCCATATTGACCCGGCCCTTCGCCTGCCGCTCATGGTAGATCGGCACCATCGAGATGCCGTGGCTGTCGATGCCGTGCAGGTCCGCCCAGGACATGACCTCCGCCGTGCGATGGGCGAAGGCCGCCGGCATCCCCCAGGCGGACAGCAGCGCCTGCAGTTGCGCACGGTGGGTCGCGTAGGATGCGGGCATCAGGTTTGGCCTTCCAGAACGAACGGATTGCGCAGCGTGCCGATGCCGGTGAGATCGATCTCGACGACATCGCCCGGTTTGAGGTCGGGCGAAACGCCATCCGTGCCCATCCAGATGACATCGCCGGGATACAAGGTGATGTAGCGGGTCATGGTGGCGATGAAGCGGGCAATGCCGAACAGCATGTGGTTGGTGTGAAAGCGCAGCGTCTCGGCGCCGTTCACGCGGACGACCGTTTCCATCGCGTCCAGGTCGACCGCCGTTTCGATCCACGGGCCCATGGGCTTGAAGGTGTCGGTGTTCTTGCTGCGCCAGAACGTGCGGTCGGACTTCTGCCAGTTCCGCTCGCTGACGTCGTTGCCGATGGTGTAGCCGAACACGCAGGACAGGGCGTTCGTCTCGGTCAGGTGCTTTGCTTGCCTGCCGATAACGGCGACGATCTCGCCCTCGTACTGGATTTTGGTCGCGTCCGCCGGGATGATGACGGGCTGGTCGTGCGCGATCAGGGCGTTGCTGGCGCGATAACCCATGTCGGGCTTTTGCGGGATCGCCGGCGCTTCGCCACGCGTCTTCGCCATATCGATCACATGCTCGGTGTAGTTCAGTCCGGCCGCGTAGAAGGTCCGTGGCAGGAGGGGCACTTCGATCCGCACCGCAGCGAGGTCGTGCACGGCGCCGGTGCGTTGCGGCGGACCGTCGAACAGGCCGCCCTTGACCTCGGCGATGCGATCGCCCTCGAGGATGCCGTAGGCGGTTCGACCTTGAGAGGTGAAATGGACCCAGCGCATTCAGGCCGCCTGACGGGTTGAGGCCGCAGCGTCGCAGGTGCAGGTTTTAGGCTGCCTGCCGAAGCCCGTCGCGCACGAACTCGGGGTCGAAGATGCGGTCCGCCATGACCTGGCAGCGCTTGATGAGCCGATGCTCGTTGGGGCCGTAATCCGGGATGGCGTTATGCAGGGTGCCGATGTGGTCCCACATCAGCACGTCGCCCTCGGTCCATTGGTGCGCGTATTGGAAGTTATCCTGGAGCTGGTGGGCGAACAGCTGCTCCAGCACCGCATCGCTTTCTGCTGGCGGCAGCTCGCCGATGCGGATCACGTAGCCGGGGTTGCAATAGAGCACTTTGCGGCCGGTGATCGGGTGCGTCATGAACACGGGATGCACGGCCGGCGGCCGCTTGGCGCGTTGCTCCGGCGTCAGCGGCGGGCGGGTGCTGCCGGGGCGGCGGCGCATCTCTTCCCAGAACTTGTTGAAGTCATGGGTGGCCGTCATCCCATCCAGGCGCTGCTTGAGCTGCGCCGGGAGGTCGTCGTAGGCCGCATGCATGTTGGCGAACACGGTGTTGCCCAGCGGCTTGCCGTCCCGATGCGGGATCTTGATGCCGTACAGCACATTCGAGAAGCCGATGAGGTCGTTGTACGACATGTCGGTGTGCCAGTCCTGGCCGGCATCGGACAGGCCGATCGGCGCTCCATTCTCGACGATGTTGGACAGGATCATGACTTCCGGCGTGTCCGCATCGACATAGCCGCCCGTCAGGGACACCTGCAGGCCGCCGAAATGCTCGGAGAACGTCTTCAACTGGTGTGGCGTCAGGGTCTGCTTCGGGAAGCACAGGGCGCCATGCTCGCCCAGGGCGCGCAGGATGACGCCGAAGTCGGCCCGCGCCAGCGGCCTTGCCAGGTCGATGCCCTCGACGGTCGCGCCCAGGGTCTTGTTCGTCGGAACGATATTCATGCCTTGTCCTCCCATTGGCCGTTCGCTGCCGCCTGCGCTGTCTTTGCCTGCACTGTCTTTGCCTGCGCTGTCTTCGGCAGTGTCGTGAAGGCCGTCGTTCCCGAGCGGGGCACCAGGTCCACCACGAAACGATAGTGGGCGGGGTGGTAGCGCACGACGAGATACTGGATCGGCCGGTCGTTGGCGGAGAAATAGGTCCGCCGCGCCCGGATCACCGGTGAGCCCGGGGCGACGCCGAGCTGCGTGGCGGTCAGGGCGTCGGCGGCAACGGCGTCCAGCTCCTGTTCGGCGCGGACGATGCGATGGCCGAGTCGCCGCCCCATGGCGGTGGCCGAGGGCACGCCGCCGGCATAATCCGCCGGCGAGACCCGGCGATCGGGCAAGTCCGCGGTATAGGCATCGGTCACGGTGAACGGCTCGTCGTCGCGATGGACGACGCTGCAGATGCAGCGGACCGGGCTACCGGGCTCGAGACCCAAGGCGGCGGTGACGCGCTCACCCGCATGGTCGACCGAATCCTGCAGCACGCGGTGGTCCAGATTGAGCGTCTCGTCCAGGAAGCCGACCAGGTGGAACTCCCGCAACTCCGCCGAGCGTCCCGTCACGAAGGAACCGACGCCCCGGCGCCGGGTCACCAGGCCGCGCTCCACGAGGGCGGCGACCGCACGGCGGACAGTGATGCGGCTCACGCAATATTCGCTGCACAAGACCGCTTCGGTCGGGATCATGTCGCCGGGCCGGAACTGCCCGGCCTGGATGCGGGCCAGCAGGTCGGTGGTCACCCGCTCGTGCAGGCTCGTGGGCGAGATGTGGATGGGATGCCCGTCCATGCCGGCTCCGCGTCGTCTTGAGTCCGACGTAGGATAATGTCATAACAAAGTCAATGAGCCCACCGAAAGGCGGGTGCAAGGGGAAACGGCTATGAACGATCTGCCTGTCAGGCGTCGGATGCTGCTTGGGGCCTTGGGGGCGGGCGCCTTTGGAGGGCTGCACGGGCGCGCCGCCGGGGCGGATGTGGCGCCGACATTGCCGACATTGCGAATGGGCGTAGGCGCCCAGGTGACCTCCATCGATCCGCAGTACCATAACATCTCGCCCAACAACGCATTCGGATCGATGGTGTATGGCGCCCTGATCGATACGGATGGCCAGTCCCGGCTGATCCCTGGTCTGGCGCTGAGCTGGACACCGATCGGCGAGACGATCTGGGAGTTCAAGCTGCGTCCGGGTGTCGCGTTCCACAACGGCCGGCCGTTCACGGCAGACGACGTCGCCTTCACCTTCGAGCGCATCCCGCTGGTGGTGAACAGCCCGGGCTCCTACTCCACCTACATCTACTCCATCGAGCGGGTGGAGGTGCTCGACCCGCTGACGATGCGCTTGCATACCAAGGGGCCCGACCCGCTGCTGCCGGCGAACCTGTCCCAGGTTTGGATGCTGAGCCGGACGACGCACACCGGGGCGACGACGGACGAATTCAACTCCGGCAAGCTCGCCATCGGTACCGGACCGTTCAAGGTCGAGTCCGTGCGGTTCGGCGACCGCATCGAGCTGGCGCGCAACGACGCCTGGTGGGGCGACATCTCGCCCTGGGCCCGGGTCAGCTATCGCCAGATCACCAACGAGGCCGCCAGGGCCGCGTCGCTGCTGTCCGGCGACGTCGATTTCATCGACCAGGTGCCGACCGCCGACGTGGCGCGCATGGCTCGGGAGCCGAAGGTGCGGCTGTCGGAGGCGGACAGCCTGCGGGTGGTCTACATCGCCATGGACCAGATGCGGACGGGGTCCTCGCCGTTCATCACCGACAACGACGACAAGCCGCTGGATCGCAATCCGTTGAAGGACCTGCGGGTGCGCCGGGCTTTGTCGATGGCGATCGACCGTTATGGCGAAGTGGCGCGTGTGATGGAGGGGCTGGCGTCCCCGACCTTGCAATACATGGCCCCCGGGACCTACGGCTATGTGCCGGACCTGGTGCCGCCGAAGGCCGACCCGGAGGGCGCGAAGAAGCTGCTGGCGGAGGCCGGATACCCGAAGGGCTTCAAGATCACGCTGCACGGGCCGAACGATCGCTACCCCAACGACTATCGCATCGTGCAGGCCGTGGCCCAGATGTGGACGCGGGTCGGCGTCCGCACCGCCGTCGAGACGGGGCCATATTCCGGCTTCATCACACGTGCGGCGCGCCAGGAGTTCTCGGCCTTCCTGGTGTCGTGGGGGACGGCGACCGGCGAGCCGGGGGCGGGCATCCGCTCCACCGTAGCGACCTACGACCGGACGTCGGGCATGGGATCCGTCAACCGCGCGCGCTATTCGAACCCGGAGCTGGACGCAAAGCTGGTCGCCGCCATGCAACTGCTGGACGACCGCAAGCGGGAAGCGATGCTGCAAAACATCACCCGCCTGTTGGCGTCCGATGTGGGGATCATTCCGATCCATCTGCAGAAGAACGTCTGGGCGATGCGGCAAGGCCTCGCCCATGCCGCCCGCGTCGACGAGCTGACGCGGGCGCAGGACATCCGTCTCGCAGCGAGCAACGTGGCGCGGTGATCGGGGCCGGGGTCAGCCGCTGCGCAGGAGGATTGCCCGCGGTCGCACGTTGCCGGACCAGAGCGCCTGCAACAGGGGTTCCGGTGGGGCCTGCATTGCGGGAGCGGCCAGCTCGTCGTCGTTGACGGACGAAGCGGGGCCGATTACTGAAGGGGCTGTTGCAACTTAGGTTATGCTCGCCGGATGGTGCCGTAAACCATGCTGATGACGTCACGTTCGAGCAACGAGCGGACGATAGGAAGGGAAGCCGTCGTGCGCAGGATTTTCGTTGCATTTATTGCCTTGATGCTCATGCCCGCGGGCGGGGCTTGGGCACAGACGGCCTTCAAGCTCCGCGCCTCCCTCGACACCTCGGCCACGCATGCGCGGACCATCGCGGTAACAGACTTCCTCAAGCAGTTGCAGGACCGTTCGGGCGGGCGGATCCAGACCGAGTTGTTCCACAGCGGCGCGCTGTTCCGCGACCGCGACGTCGCCAAGGCGCTGCGCCAGGGCGCCGTGGAGATGGCGGTGCCGGGCAACTGGGTGCTGACGTCGTTCGTGTCCAACGCCGACATCTTCGACCTGCCGTGCCTGTTCGGCCAGCCGACCGGCGCGGTCTATGTCGTCGCCGACGGCAAGGCCGGGCAGATGATCGACGACGAACTGCAGAAGAAGCTGGAGGTGGTGGTGCTGGGGCCGTGGCTGCCGCTCGGCTACAACAACATCTACACCACCGCGAAGGTCGTGAAGTCGTTCGACGACCTCGCTGGCATGAAGATACGCAACTCCGGCGGCGCCGGGCAGGCGCTGCGGGCGCGCTTCTTCGGAGCGCAGCCGAACGTCACCGCCTGGCCGGACGTGCCGCTGGCGCTGTCCCAGGGGACGTTCGAGGGCGTCGCGAGCACCGATGAGAGCCTGGCCAGCGCCAAGCTGTGGGAGAGCGGCATTCACTTCGGCTTTGCCGACAAGGAGTTCATCGGCTTCTACATCCCGATGTTGAGCCAGAGCTTCTATAGCAAGCTGCCGCCCGATCTGCAGAAGCTGGTGACGGACGTCTGGCGCGAGAACATCGCCGGCTATCGCGCCGGGATGGAGCGGGCGCAAGCCGAGGCGCGCAAGACGCTGGAGCAGCACGGCGTGCAGTTCGTGTTGCCATCCGACCAGGCGCTCGCGGCGATGCGGGCGCGGATGATGCCGAAGCTGGACGAGTGGGCCAAGGAGCTGCGGATATCGTCGGCGATGCTCGACCTGGTCAAGGCGGATTGCAAGAACACCGGCAGCTGACAAGAACACCGGCAGCTGAGCGGGCGTCCCCCGGCCACCATGCTAGCCCTCTGGAACCGGGCCGAGCGGCTGCTGACCGGGCTGTTCGGCTTGGCAGCGCTCGGCCTGGGCACCTATGCGGTGATCGGCCGCTACATCGATCAGCGGATCGCCTTCACCTATGGCGAGGAGATGGTCGTTTACCTGACCGTCGGGGCCGTGTTCCTGGCCGCCAGCCAACTGGTGCGGACGGATGGCCATGTGCGGCCGGACATCGTCCTGCGTCTGCTGCCGCCCTGGGTGCAGCGGTGGGTCGAGGCGTTAAACTGCTGCGTCGCGATCCTGTTCTGCGGCGGCTTGGCCTGGTACGGCTGGCAGATCATGACGACGTCGTACGGGTTGGACGAGCGTAGCGAAACCGGGCTGCAGTTCCCGATGTGGATCTACTACGCCGCCCTGCCGGCCGGGGGCGGGTTGATGGCGCTGCGCTACATCCGGCGCCTGCATCGCTACCTGTTCCGCTTCGATCCCAAGACGATGGTAATCGCCGTCGCCGAGCACTGACGCTCGCGCCCGCACGCCGCAGCCGGAAACCCAGACCAGCGATGTTCACTGCCCTGTTCCTGCTGCTGTTCTTCGGTCTGCTCGCCTCGGGCATGCCGATCTTCCTGGTATTGGGCATGTGTGCGGCGGTGCTGTTCTACGTCACCGGCCAGCCGATGGTGGTGATCGCGCAGAAGATCGCCGACGAGCTGAACTCCTCCACGCTGATGGCGCTGCCGCTGTTCGTGATGGCGGCCGCCTTCATGCGGCGCGGCGGCGTGGCCAAGGCGCTGGTGGACGTGGCGATCGCCTGGTTCGGCCGGCTGCGCGGCGCCCTCGGCATCGTCACCGTCGTATCCTGCACCCTGTTCGCGGCAATCTGCGGCTCGTCGGTCGCCACGGCGCTGGCGATGGGCACGATCCTGGTGCCGGCCATGCTGGAGCGCGGCTACCCCCGGCATTTCGCGCTGGGCGTGGTGGGCGCCTCGGGGACCATCGGCATCGTCATCCCGCCGTCGCTGGCGCTCATCCTGTACGGGCTGATCGCCGAGCAGTCGGTGCCGCGCCTGTTCCTGGCCGGCATCCTGCCCGGCCTGCTGCAGGCCGGCACGTTCTTTGCCTGGGTGCTGTTCTACGCCTACCGCTACAAGCTGCCGAAGGAGCCGAGCGTCCCGGCCGCCGAAATCCTGCGGGTGACGCTGCATGCCTTGCCGGCGCTGATCGTGCCCGTGGTCGTCATGGTCGGCATCTATGGCGGGCTGATGACGGTGACGGAGTCGGCCGCCGTAGCGGCAACCTCGGCGCTGGTGGTCAGCCTCGGTTTCTACCGCGGCTTTCGCCTGCGCGAGACGCTGGAGGTGGTGGCCGACGCTATTAAGAGTGCCGCGACCATCATGATGATCGTGGCCACCGCGCTGGCCTTCGGGCACTGGATGACCGATTCCGGGATGCCGGCCAAGCTGGTGCAGTTCACGCTCGACAACCACCTGCATCCCTGGCAGTTCCTGCTGGCGATCAACCTGCTGCTGCTGCTGCTGGGCTGCTTCCTCGAGGTCGCGGCGACCCTGCTGGTGGTCATGCCGATCCTGGCGCCCGCGCTCAAGCCGCTGGGCGTCGATCCCGTGCACTTCGCGATCGTCTTTACCCACAACATGGAGATCGCGCTGGTCCACCCGCCCGTCGGGCTGAACCTCTATGTGCTGGCGACCATCTCGGCGGCGCCGATCACCGAGGTGGTGCGCGGCATCTTCCCATTCCTGCTGCTGCTGCTGCTCTGCCTCGGGATCATCACCTATGTGCCGGAGCTGTCATTGTGGCTGCCGAACCTGGTCTATGGCCCGTCCCGCTGACGGCTGGGGCGCTGACGGGCGTGGGTCAGCCCTCCAGCGCTTCCAGCACCGGGCGCGGGCCGTCGATCAGCCGGTAGCGGGCCAGCACGCGCTCCCGCACCGCCTTGCGGCTGACCTTCAGCATGGCGTTGCGCGGCAGCTCCTCCAGCGACACGAAGGCGCGCGGCCGCTTGTAGCCGGTCATGCCGGCGGCGGCCTCGCGCAGCGCCTGTTCCCAGCCCGGCGCCGGGCGCTCCGCGACGGCGACGATCACCTCGCCCCAATACTCCGAGGCCAAGCCGAACACCGCGACCTCCGCGCCGCCCAAGGCGGCGGCCAGCGCGCGTTCGACCTCCTCCGGCGCCACCTTGTAGCCGCCGGTCTTGATGATGTCGGCCGCGCGCCCGACCAGGTGCAGCCGGCCCCGTGCGTCGAGATAGCCGAGGTCGCCGCTCTCGTGGAACGCGCCGGGCGGCAGCTTCTCGTACCCGCCTCCGCCGGGGCGGAGAACGCCGGACATCATCTGCTGCGCCCGGATCAGCACCTCGCCGAAAGCGCCGGGGGCCGCCGGCGCGCCCTCTCCGGCGTCGATCACGATCTCCACGCCCGGCGCCGGCCAGCCGACGCAGGCATCGGCGTCCGGCCCGCCCTCGGCGTACCAGGCGTCCACCTCCGCGGGCTCCAGGACGCAGATCGGGTTGATCACCTCCGTTTTGCCGTAGGTCACGCGCACCACCGGGCCGAACATGCGCTTGGCGCGGGCATAAAGGCCCGGCGACAGCACCGCGGTGCCGCAATAGATCGTCCGCAGGCCGGGCAGGACCTCCTCCCCGGCCGCGCCGACGATCTTGGCCAGCACGGTGGGCGGGGCGAACATCTCATCCACCTCGCGCCGGCGCAGGATCGGCAGCACCACCGCGAGATCGACGCCGTCCAGCAGCAACACGCTGCCGCCCTGCTCGAGGTAGGCGTGGGTCAGCAGGGCGGCCCCGTGCGAGAAGGGGGTCATCAGCAGCAGCCGGCTGTCCGGGCCCGGCCGGGTCGGCATCGTCGCGCGCTGGAGCAGGTTGCCGGTCCAGCGGGCATGCTGGCTGGTGACGATCCCTTTGGGCAGGCCGGTGGTGCCGGAGGTGAAGCTGATCTTCGCCCAGTCGCCGTCGGCCACGGCCGGCAGCGCCTCCGGCCGCAGGGTCGTTTCACCCGTCTCGATCATATGGGCGGTTACGCCGTGGGCGCGGAAGAACGGCGCGTGCGCCTCGGCTGTGACGGCATGGCGCACGCCTGCCAGGCCCATGCAGTGCAGGCGGTCCGCCTCCGCCAGGTTGACGTTGAGCGCCACCTCCGCGGCACCCGCGAGCTGGACGCCGAGGCTCGCCCACACGGCGGGCACGGCGTTGCGCAGGAAGCAGACCACGGGGTCGCCAGGCCGGACCCCGGCCTCGATCAGCCGGGCCGCCAAGGCCGCGGCGCGGCGGAACAGCGCCGCGTAGGTGATGGTGCCGTCCGCGTCCGCCACGGCGATACGGCTGCCGAAGCGTTCCGCGACCGCCGCCCAGGACCGCCCCCGGTGGTAGACCTCTGGCATCGCCCCTCCCTTCATGCGGCCCCGGTCTCACGCCGGGCCAGCCGCGTTGACCCGGCACGGAGGGCTTTACACTATGCGTCCGGAGGCACGTAGCAACAGGTGCCTGCCGCTGCTCGGACGAACACAATGCTACATTGGGGGACAAGCCGGCATGACTGGACTGCGCGATCGCTACGAGACCCTGCTGGTGGTGCGGCCATACGCCGACGTGCTGCTGGTGACGCTGAACCGGCCCGATGTGCTGAACGCGATGAACACGCAGATGGGCATGGACATGCTGTCCCTGTTCGACGCGCTGGCGGCGGAGCCCGACACCTGCCGCGCCATGGTGCTGACCGGCGCCGGCACCCGCGCCTTCTGCTCGGGCGGCGACCTCAAGCAGCGCCGGGGCATGACGGACGCGCAATGGCAGGCGCAGCACCACGTGTTCGAGCGCAAGGTGCGGGCGATGATCGACTGCCCGGTCCCGCTGATCGCCGCGGTGAACGGCGCGGCCTATGGCGGCGGCTGCGAGATGGCCCTGTGCTGCGACTTCATCTACGCCGCTGCAACCGCGCGTTTCGCCTTGCCGGAGGTCACGCTCGGCATCATGCCCGGCGCCGGAGGCACCCAGAACTTGCCGCGTGCCGTCGGCGAACGGCGGGCCAAGGAACTGCTGCTGTCGGGGCGGCCGTGGTCGGCGGCGGATGCGGAGCGCTGGGGCATGGTCAACCGCGTGTGCGAACCGCAGGCCCTGGTGGCCGAGGCGGTGGAGACGGCGTCGGCGATCGCCGGCAATGCGCCGATCTCCATCCGGCAGGCCAAGCGCTCGATCCACCACGGCCTGGGCATGAGCCTCGCCGACGGGCTGCTGTTCGAGATCGAGGGCTATAATCGGATGGTGCCGACCGAGGACCGCCGCGAGGGCGTCCTCGCGTTCAACGAGAAGCGCAGGCCGGCGTTCAAGGGCCGCTAAAGAGACCCGCAGCCCTCAATGCACCGCTGCCAGGGCGCGGGCGGAGCCGTGCTCCATGCCCGTGAGCCGCTCGAACATCACGTGGGGCGGCACGGTGGACCGTCCGACCAGCAGGCAGTCCTCGAACTTCGCAAAGAGGTCGTGCTCCGACAGCGGCCGGTCGGCATGGCCGCGCGCCCGGTGGACCGGCTCGGCTTCCAGTGTGCCGCCGCCGGCGAGCCGGATGCCGACCCGGTCTGTCCTCGATGCGCCAGGGGAGGCGGGATCATAGTCGGTATTGGTCTGCACCTGCACGCGTTCCACCAGCGCCTGCACGTCGGGCCGTTGCACGAAGTCGTCCGTCAGCTCCGAGAGGCCGACCCGGCGGGCCACGAGGGCACTCGCCATGGCGAACTCGATGCTGAACTTGGCCGCGAGCCCGGTCTGCGGCCTGTGGTTGCGCAGGATGGTCGCGTAGTTCTCGCTCAAGGCCACGGTCACGGCATCGACGTCACCGGGCTTCACATCCTGCTCGCGCACCAGGTCCAGCATGCCGTCGATGGCGCGATGGGTGCAGTAGCAGGCTGGATACTTCTTGATGCTCAGCCCGGTGTCGACGATCCGCCAGGTTTGGCCTAGCCCGGCGGCCGGGCTGTCGCGGTCGACGTCGCCCTCGGGAGAGACGGCGGCGAGGAAGCCCTGCGTATGTTCGAGCGCGTCCGTGGCGGCCGTGAAGCCTGCGGCGGCGAGGCGGGCGGCCATCACGCCGGCATGGGCGGCGCGGCCGGCGTGGAACGGCTTGGTCATGGTGCCGAAGTTGGCCATGAGGCCGGCGCTCTGCGAGGCGCCCAAGGCCAGGGCGTGGGCGGCGCAAGCCGGGTTGAGCCGCCGCAAATAGGCGCAGGCGGCGGCGGCGGCGATGGCGCCGAAGATGCCGGTGGGGTGCCAGCCCTTGCCGTGATGAGAGCCCGGCTCCCGCCCCACCAGCTCGGCCCAGACCTCGTATCCGGCGACGTAGGCCATCACCATGTCGCGCCCGGACAGGTCCAGCGTCTCGGCTTCGGCCAGGATGGCCGGAACCAGCACGGTGCTCGGGTGGCCGCGGAGCGCCACGTCGTCGTAGTCGAGCGCGTGGGCGGCCACGCCGTTGATCCAGGCGGCGTCTTGGGCGGCGGCCGTGCGGCCCGTGAAGCACAGCGTCGCCGGGCCGGCGGGCGGCTGCAGCACGTCGCGCAACAGGCGGGTCGGCTCCTCCTCGCGGCCGGCGATCATCACGCCGATGCAGTCGATGAAGCCGGTTCGGGCGATCCGCGCCGCCTCCTCCGGCACGCGGTTGGGCGAGAGGTCGGCGACGAACTGGCCGAGGTCACGGGTCAGCGGCATGGCGGATGTCCTAGGCTGCGGCCGGCGGGACGAAGGGGTACGGCAGGGCGGGGCCGCCACGGAACGGCAGCGCCACGGTGGCGGTTCCGGGCGTCGATTCCGTGCCGGCTTCGTTGCGGATGCCAAGCTCCAGCTCCACCAGGCCGTAGCCGGCGGCGCGCTCGGCGCCGGTGATCCTGGACCAGATCTCCAGGCGTTCGCCGACGAGGTTCATGGCGCGGAACTGGAAGCGTAGCTTCCAGACCCAGCCGGTGGGTCCCGCCCATTGCTTGAGGAGCTGGGCGATGAACTGCTGCTTCAGCGAGCCATTGATCAGCAGTCCCGGCAGCTTGTCATGGCCGGTCGCGAACGGCAGGTCGTAATGGATCTTGTGCCAGTTCTCCATCGCCGCCGACCAGCGCATCAGGTGCGCCGTGGTGAACGGGCCCTTTCGCATGGCCAGGGCTGGTGTCCCGACCTCGACGTCTTCGAAAGCGCGGGCGGGACGGGCCGCTGCCGTGCCGGTGTCAGGCGTGTTCATGCGGGCTGTGCTCCTTCGCGTCGAGGGTGAGCGCGGAGCGCAGCGCGGCCGCGAAGGCGCCGGGCGCCTCGTAGGCGACCCAATGGCCGGCGCCGGCGACGACGTGGAACGGCGCGCCCGGGCGAAGGGCCTGCAGCACGGCGCGGGGCTTTTCGGTGTCGCCCTGGACCGCGTGGTCGAGGGCGCCCCAGATGCCGGCGATGCGGCACGTCGTCCGCGGCAGGGTGCGGACGAGGGCATCACCCAGGCCGAACGGGCGGCTGTCGAGGCGGGCGTGCCGGCTGTTCCAGTCCTGGATCGCGACGGCGGCCGGGTCGATCCGCGCGGGGTCGGCGATCATCCAGCGCTGCAGGTTGCTGCGGTGCGCCGCCTCCCGCGCCTCGCCTTGCTTGTCGCGCACGCGTTCGAGCCGCGCGGTCTGCTGGACGGTGCCGAGGCCGCCGGAGCCGACCAACGTCAGCGAGCGCACGGGACGCATCGACGCGATCATCCCGGCGACGAAGCCGCCGAACGAGAAGCCGACCAGATCGAGGGGGGCCTGCGTGCCCAACACGGCGTCGAGCCCTGCGGCGACGGCCGACACGCCCCCGTCCTCCTGCTCCGCGGGCGGGTCGGCCGAGCCGCCGAGGCCCGGCAGATCGGGCGCCACCACCATCCGCTCGGCCGAGAACGCCGGGATCGTGCGCAGCCAGTGTAGCCACGATCCTGCCCCACCATGCAGCAGCACCAGCGGCTCGCCCGAGCCCCACACCCGCCAGACCATCTGCCCGGCGCCGCACGGCGTATGCACGACCCGCGCCTCCCGATCGAGCGCCGACCATGGCGTCTCCTCGTCCGGCCGCGTGCCGCCCTTTGCCATTGCCTGCCTCAGCGCCGGATGATGGTCTTGCGGACGCGCAACAGCACGTCGTCGCCGGTGCGGTACTCGGTCTCGATGATCACGAACAGCATCGGGCCGTTCTTGGATGGCCGTTCGTAGATGTCGGCATAGCGGGAGCGCTGCGTCACCCGCTCGCCGTGGCGGGCATAGCGGAGGAACTCGATCTCCGACCCGCCATTGAGCAAAGCGCGCCCCGGCAGCGGTAGTTCGGGCAGCCCGTCGCTGGCCGCCGAGACCAGGCCGTCGAAGTCCGGGTCCTCGGCGCGCTCGGTCAGCGCGTCGGGGGTGCCGAGCGGGCGGCGGAACATGAAGGCCGGATAGATCGGGGGCGCCACGGGCGCGCCGTAGCGTGGCGGACGGGCCTCGGGCGCATAGTCGGCGTCGTCGTCGGCCATGATCGCCTGGGCGTAGCGGCGGACCGCGCCCGGCTCGACGGCGTCGCAGGCGGTGACGCTCTCGCTCTGCCGTCCGATGAAGCCGCGGATCTCGTCGGTCAGGATGGCTGTCATGGCATGTATCCTTCAGGCCGCCGTCGGCGACGGCACGGCTTGCGCCTGCCGATGGGCCTGAAGCCCGACCACGCCGCGGGCCTCGAGGCTGGCGACATCGGCCGCGTCGTAGCCGAGCGAGCGCAGCACCTCGCTTGTGTGCTCGCCCAGATGCGGCGGATGCCGGTCCAGGCGGCCCGGGGTTTCGGACAACTTGACCGGCAGCCCGGCAACCTTGATCCGGCCGAGATCGGGCACGTCGATCTCGACGATCATGTCGCGGGCCGCGACTTGCTCCTCCTCGACCGCCTGGTCGATGCGGTTGACCCGGGTGCAGGGCACGCCGGCCCGATCGAGCTGGGCGATCCAGGCCTGGGCGGGCTGTGCTGCGAGCGTCGCGCCGATGAGGCCGAGCAGCTCGTCGCGGTGCTTCGCCCGCGCGTCGGCATCGGTGAAGCGCGGGTCGCGCTCCCATTCCGGGTGCCCGACCGCGCTGCAGAAGCCGCCCCACATGCGCTGGTTGAAGGCGGCGATGACGATCCAATCGTCTTTGGCGTGGAACGCCTGGTATGGGACCTGGGTCATGCTGCCGCTGCCGCTCGGGCTGGGCGCGACGCCGGTCGAGAAATAGCGGCCGAGATGATAGGACAGCATCGACATCTGTCCCTCGAGCAGGGAGGTGTCGACGCGCTGGCCGCGCCCGGTGGTGTGCCGGGCCTCGATCGCCATCAGCACGCCGACCGCTCCCATCAGGCCGGCGCCGATATCGGCCACGGACAGGCCCATCTTCACCGGGCTGCCACCGACCTCTCCGGTGATGCTCATGCCGCCGCTGAAGGCCTGCATGAACAGGTCGTTGGCCGGGTCGTCGCGGCGCGGCCCGCTGGCGCCGAAGCCGCTGATGGAGCAGTAGATCAGCCGCGGGTTGGCCGCCGACAACGAAGCATAGTCCAGCCCGGCGCGGGCCAAAGCGCCAAAGCGGTAGTTGTCGATCAGCACGTCGGCGTCCCCGACCAGGCGGCGCACGACGGCGATGCCGTCCGGGCTTTTCAGGTCGAGCGCCACGCTGCGCTTGTTGCGGTTGCAGGACGCGAAGTAGTGCGACATGCCGCCGTGGAAATGCGGCGGCCAGGCCCGGCTGTCGTCGCCCTGCCCGACGCGCTCGACCTTGACGACGTCCGCGCCGTAGTCTGCGAGCATCATGCCGCAGAACGGGCCCGCCATCGCGACGCTGATCTCGACGACCTTGAGGTGGCTGAGCGGGCTGGGCATCGGTCGATATCGTACCGTCCTGGTTGGAGCGAACAGACACGCTTCGGGGCTGGTTTTCAAGCTGCGAACGGCTTATGCGCATGGCGAGGGCGAATGCCACCGCCGGCGGAATGGCCCGTCTCGAAACCACCGGCCTCGAAGGGAGCAGCCATGTCCGACCTGCCGAAGCATGTGGAGATGATCGAGGTCGGGCCGCGCGACGGCTTGCAGATCGAACCGCGCATCCTGACCACCCAGGAGAAGGTGCGAATGGTGGACGCGCTGGTGGACAGCGGCCTGAAACAAATCGAGGTCGGGTCGTTCGTCAATCCGAAGTCCGTGCCGCAGATGGCGGATACGAACGCGCTGTTCGAGCAGATCGAGAAGCGGCCGGGCATCCGCTACCGCGCGTTGTGGCTAAACCCTAAGGGTCTGGAGCGGGCTCTGGCCAACGGCCACGTCGATATGGACGGCAAGCTGACGCTGACCGCCAGCGAGACGTTCGTGCAGCGCAATACCAATCGCAGCATCGAAGACACGTTCGAGCAGATGCCGACCTGGATCCAGACCTATCGCGAGGCCGGGCTGGAGGCGGACTCGCTGGGCGTGATGGCGGCGTTCGGCTGCAACTTCGAGGGCTACGTTCCGGAAGAAAAGGTAATCGGCCTGATCGCCCGCACCATGCAGATCATGGCGGACAGTGGCTGCTCGCTGAAGAACCTGTCGCTTGCCGACACCATGGGCTGGGGCAGCCCGGGCCAGATGAAGAGCATGGTGGGCAAGGTGCGGGACAAGTGGCCGGAGCTGCACCTGAAGTTGCATCTGCACGATACCAGGGGGTGCGCCGTTGCCAACGCCGTCGCGGCGATGGAGATGGGGGTGGCCGAGTTCGACTCCTCGGTCGGCGGACTGGGCGGCTGCCCCTTCGCCGGCCACAAAGGTGCGGCCGGCAACCTGTGCACCGAGGACCTGGTGTTCGCCTGCGGCGAGATGGGCGTGGACACCGGGGTCGACCTGGACGCCCTGGTCGAGGCGGCGAGGCTGACGGAGGAGCTGGTCGGGCACGTGTTGCCCGGCAAGGTGATGAAGGGCGGCACGCTCACGCGCTGGAAGGAGCACCGGGCCTGATACCGGGCCTGACACCGGGCCGGAGTGCTAGGGGAAGGAGGCCATCATGGATTTTGAGTTCACGCCGCAGCAGAAGCGGCTCCGCCGCGAGGTGCAGGCCTTTATCGCGGAGCACATGACCGACGCGCTGAAGGCCGAGCTGAAAGACGACGCGCGCGGGTCGGGACCCGAGGGCGAGGCCTTCTTCGAAAAGATCATGGCCCGCGGCTGGACGGCGGTGAGCTGGCCCAAGGAGTATGGCGGGCAGGGCGGCAGCCCCATGGACCAGTTCCTGATCGAGGAGGAGTTCCAGCGCGTCGGCTACAAGCGCATCGGCGGCGGCGGGACCGGGGCGCCGGCGATCCTGGCCTCGGGCACCGAGGAGCAGAAACGCATCTTCGTCCCGGCGACCATCCGGGGCGAAATCTCGTTCTCCCAAGGCTATAGCGAGCCGGGCTGCGGCACCGACCTCGCCGGCATCCAATGCCGCGCCCTCCGCCGCGGCGACACCTACGTCATCAACGGCCAGAAAATCTACACGACCTCGGCCCATGCCTGCACGCACATCTTCCTCATGGTGCGCACCGACCCGGAATCGAAGCGGCAGGCCGGGCTGTCGATCCTGCTGGTGCCGATCGACACCCCGGGGATCACCGTCCGGCCGCTCTGGACCATCCAGAACGAGCCGCGCGCGCCCACGCTCACGACCTATGGCGAGCCGCGCACCAACGAAGTGTTCTTCGACGACGTGCAGGTTCCGGCATCCTGCCTGCTCGGCCAGGAGGGCGACGGCTGGGCCGTGGCCCGGCGTGGCCTCAACCTCGATCGGGTCGGCGCCTGGCGGTACCTGATCTCGGTGATGCGCGACGAGGATATCGTGAACTGGCTGAAGGTCGACGAGCCGCGCAACGTCACGTTACGCGCCGATCCGCGGGTACGCGACAAGGTGGCGGAGCTGTGGATCGAGGGCCAAGTGGCCCGGCTGATGACGATGCGCAGCATGTCGATCGTGCAGCGGGGCGGCGCCTTCTCCTACGAAGGGTCGGCCGAGAAGGTCTGGGCGCCGGAGCATGGCGTCCGGGCGACGGAGGCGATCAGCCAAATCCTTGGCCCTTCGGCGCAATTGCTGAACGGCTCGCCCGACGCGCTGGAGGACGGGGTGTTCGCCCACAACCTGCTGGGTGCCTTCCAATCCACCGTCAACCACGGCAGCGTCCAGGTCATGCGCGACCAGATCGCCCGCAACGGGCTCGGCATGCCGCGCTCGCGGCGCTGACAGAACCAAACCGGGAGGGTCCAAGGCATGGACGTATTGCTGACCGAGGACGAACTGACGGTGCAGCGGGCCGCCGCCGAGTTCCTCGCCAGGGAGTCGACGCCGGTACTGGTGCGCGAGGCCGAGCGCGGCGCGGAGCGGATATCGCGCCCGTTATGGGCCCAGGTGGCGCAACTGGGCTGGCTCGGGATCAGCCTGCCCGAGGCGTGCGGCGGCCAAGACCTGCCGCTCTCCTATCTCGGTCTGCTGTTCGAGGAACTGGGTCGCTATGTCGCGCCGGTGCCGATGCTGGGCACCATGGTGTCCGCCTTGATCCTCGCCCGGCATGGCTCCTCGGCGCAGCGCGCCCTGCTGCACCGGGTCGTCGCCGGCGAACTGCTGCTGACCTATGCCGTGCAGGAGGCGAACTGCCGATGGTCCCCCGACGCAGTGGCCTTGGCCGGACGGATCGACGGCGACCACGTGGTGCTGTCCGGGCAGAAGGCGTTCGTGGGCAATTTCCGCACCGCCGGCAAATGTCTCGTGGTCTTCCGCATGCTGGACGGCAGCGGGATGTCGCTTGCGCTGGTCGACCCGGCGGCGCCCGGGATCGAGGTGGTGGACCTGGTGACCACCGCGGGCGATGCGGAGGCGATGGTCCGCTTCGATGCCGTGCGCGTGCCGCTTGCCGATCGGGTCGGCACGCCGGGCACGGGCCGGGCCATCGCGCTCGAGCTGATGGACCTGGCCGTGGCTTTCACGACCGCGCTCATGGTGGGCGCGGCCGGCGAGGCGACGCACCGGGCGGTGGAGTATGCCAAGCAGCGCCATGCCTTCGGCCAGCCGATCGGCTCCTTCCAGGCGATCCAGCACATGTCGGCCGACATGACCATCGGCGTGGACGGCGCGCAGTTGCTGGTGCGGGAAGCGATGTCCCGCATTGCGCTGGGACTGCCGGCCAGCGTCGAGGTCTCGCAAGCCAAGGCCTTCGCCAACGAGAAGTGCTTGATGGCGGTTCGCATGGCGCAGCAGATCCATGGCGGGATCGGCTTCATCGCGGAGTTCGATCAGCAGCTTTGGTACCGGCGGGTCGTGTCCTGGAGCCTGCGGTGCGGGACCGTTGGGGAACATCGGGCGCGGGTGGCGGAAGCGCTGCTGGACCATCCAGGACAGGTTCGCCTGGGCTATCCCCCGGCTGGCGGCGAAGCGGGCGGCGAAGCGGGCGACGAGCGGTCGTACGCCCGGCCGGACCCGGTGACTCTCGACGGATTGCCCGATCGGCGCACCTGATCCCAGAGCATGTCCTGTGCTGACAGGACATGCTCTGGATCCCGCGCTATCCCGGGCCGATCAGCCCGGCTGCGGCTCGAACCAGAAGTCCAGCACGTCGCCGATGCGCTTCTCCGCGAAGCGTGCGACGACCCTCGTGCCGATCTTGAGCTGCTGCGCCGCGGCGGCCGGGTCGGCGAGGTCCACGCCGCGGATGAAGCCGCCGATCGCGGTGTCGGCGCCGTCCAGTTGGACGTAGCCGAACGCATAGGGCGGCGGCGGCAGGCCGTTGAACTCCTCGTAGGTGATCGTGAACGTCTCGATCTTGCCGCCCGGCCCAACCTCGACCCAATCCGTCGTGGGCTCGAGCGTCTGGTCGGAGAAGGCCCGCGGCGGCACCAGGACGCGGCCGGACTTCGCGTCGCGCTTGCCGTACAGCTTGGCGTGGTCGCGCAACTGGACGTAGAACCAGCTCGCGGTTTCGCCCAGGGCGTGGGTGTAGGTGATGTTCCAGGTTTCCTGGCGCTTCAGCAATTCCATGTTCGGTCTCCTCTCTATGCTTCGACGACCATCGTTCCGAAGAACTGGTGGTCGCCTCCATTGCCGCTGGCGATGCCGCGCTTGGCGCCCGCGACCTGGTGCCCGCCCGCCCGGCCCCAGACCTGGAGCGCGATCTCTGCCACCCGGATCATGGCCGTGACCGCGATGGCGTTCGTGCACAGCACGCCGCCGGACGGGTTCACCGGGATCGAGCCGCCGATCTGGAACTGGCCCTCCCGGAGCATCGGCGCGGACTGGCCGATCTTGGCGAGCCCGGCGGCCTCGATGGAGTGGAACTCGGTGTTGCTGAACGGCGCGTACAGCTCGGCCACGTCCACCTGGCTTCGCGGGTCGGTGATGCCCGCCATTTTGAACGCCCGCTTGAAGGACTGGCCGAGCGCGTAGGCGTCGGCGTGGTCGGCCGTGTAGCCGGTCCCCATGCGGTCGCCGAGGTAGTAGGTCTCGGAACAGTGGCCCACGCCGGTGATCCAGACCGCGTCCAGGTTGCGCTCCTTGATGTAGCGCTCGGACGCCAGCACCATCGCGCCGCCGCCGCTCGACTGCGGGCAGCAGTCGAACAGCTTCACCGGCCAGCAAATATAGCGGGACGCCAGCACCTCCGCTTCGGTGGTCTCCTTGCGCAGGTGGGCGTTCGGGTTCTTCGAGGCTTGCCAGCGGTTCTTGACCACGACCCCCGCCATGTCCTCCTCGGTCATCCCGTACTTGTCCATGTAACGGACCGCCGACATGGCCAGCATGCTGATGGTTCCCAGCGGGAGCTGCCGTTCGTAGGTCGGGTCCCAAATCTTGTTGAGGACCGTCTGGCTGTCGCCGCACTCGCCGACCTTGTCGGCGCCGGCGGTCAACACGGTTTCGCAGGCGCCCGACGCAATGTGATAGTAGGCGGCCGCGACGCTCGAGATGCCGGTGGCGCCGCCGGTGTTGATGCGCAGGAAGCGCTTGTTGCGCCCACCCACCGCGTCGACGCCGAGCCGTTCCGCGTTGCCAATGCCGACCATCGCGTCGGGCGAGAGCGAATAGACCACCGCGTCGATGCCGTCGAGCTCCAGCTTGGCATCGTGCATAGCCAGGGTGACGGCTTCCCGCACGAGGTCGGGGTAGCTCGCATCGTCCCGGCGGGAGCGGAAGGCGGACTGGCCGATGCCGATGATACCGACGCGCTGGCTCATTGCGCTGCTCCCTGGCTGCTGCCTTCGCCGCGGCGCAGCACCACGACCGTGTTGTATTGCATGGCGTCCCCGCTCGCGGCGTGGGCGAGGCCGGTGGCCGCCGTCTCGCGCTGATGCGGCCCGGCGCGGCCGAGCAACTGCCGCGCGATCTCGGCGATGCGGATCAGACCGGTGCAGTAGACCGGGTTGAGCGAGATGGCGCCGCCGGAGAGGTTGACGGGCAGCTTGCCGCCGGGCCCGAACGTGCCCTCGGCGACATGCCGTTCCCAGCCGGCGCGGGGCGAGAGGCCGAGGCCTTCATAGGCCAGCAGCTCCTGGTACGGGGTGGCGTCGGCCACCTCGGCCACGTCGAACGTCTCGAGCGGATTGGTGACGCCGGCCTCCGCGTAGGCCTGGCGGGCGGCGGCCTCCAGCGCGGGCGCCGTGGTGAGGTCCCGGTCTCCCAGGAAGGCGGGTTCGGTCGCCCAGCCCATGCCGGAAACCCAGGCTACGCGCGCGCTGCGCTCGCCCACGAACTCCTCCGACGCGAGCACAAGCGCCACGGCGCCGGTGACCGGCGCCGCGCCGGGCTGCAGCGGCCAGGGCGCGCGCGGGGCGTTCGGGGCTCCAGCCAAGTCCGGGTAGGCGGCGGCGCCGTTGCTGCGGTTCTTGGCAGTGACGCGTTCGGCCATGGCCTTGAGGTTGGGCATCGTGGCGAGCAGCGCATTGGCCTGCATCGCGTGCGCGGCCATTTCGTCGAGCGGCAGGCGGCGGTGGAAGTAGGGGTCGGCGGCGAGGCGCTGCACCTCGGAGAGCGACCCGGCCTCGGTGGGGCTCCAGGCCACGACCAACTGCGTCCGGAACTGGCCGGAGGCGACCCGGAGCGTCCCCATCACGAAGGCATGCTCGCCTGCGGACGGCGTCGACAGGATGTCGCGGTCCACGCCGCCGACCGAGCCGGAGGCGGCCATCACCGAGATGGCGCGGCCGTCGTACTGGTCGTTGGCCGCGACCACGATGCCATCGATGTCCTCGATGGTGAGTCCGGCGTCGCGCAGCGCCTGCTGCACCACCTCGTACAGCAATTCCTCGAGCGACTGCCGCTCGCCGCCTGCGCGCGGCATGATGGCGACGCCGATCACTCCGGTTTTTACGTTGTAGGCCATCGCATTCCTGCTTTCTCGTGGTTGGTGGCGACAGGGGCGGCGTCCGCGTGCCGCAGTTTCGGCCGGCCGGCCGGAGGGATCCCGTCCACGCGGGCGGGGAACAAGGCCTGCAGGGCGCCGTCCGCGGTCGGGCGCACCAGGCCGCGGCCGCGGTGGTGGGGGGAGGCGAGGGCCTCGCCGAGGTCGAGCACCGGGCTGAAGCAGCAATCAGCCGCCGCGAACCGCGCCATGCATTCGTCCAGCCGCAGCAATCCGATCAGCGTGGCGACCTCGGCGATCAGCGCGTGCTGCGGCAGCGTCTCGTCCCGGCGCACGATCCAGTCCGGCCGGGACGCGGCCTTGCAGAAACCGGCCCAGAACTTCGGCTCGATGGCGCCGAGCGCCACATGGCGTCCGTCCAGCGTGCGGTAGACCTGGTAATAGGCGGCGCCGCCGTTCAGGTAGGTTTCGAGCGGCTGCGGCACCGCGCCGGTGGCGCCATGCTCGGCCACCTGGAACAGCTGGAGCGGCATCGGCGTGTCGGCGAGACCGATGTCGATCTCGCAGCCCTGTCCGTCGGCGTCGCGCGCCCGCAACGCGCCGAGGATGGCGATCACGCCGAACAGCGAGCCCGACAGGTCGGCCAAGGGTGGGTCGTAGAACGACGGCGTGGCGCCGTTGCGGTGCATGACGCCCGATGCCGCCAGGTAGTTGGCGTCATGGCCGGCGGCCTGTGCCATCGGCCCGGTCGCGCCATAGCCGCTCAGCGAGCACATGATCAGCCCGGGGTTCGCGTCCCGCAGCACCGCGTAGTCGAGGCCGAGGCGGCGCATGACCCCCGGCCGGAACCCCTCGATCAGCACGTCGAAGTCCATGACGAGACGCAGGAACTCGGCGCGCACCTCCGGCTGCTTGAGGTCCATCCGGCGCACGCTCTTGCCGGCGTTGACCGCCTGGTAGAACACCGGGCTGCCCGCCTCGTCGCGGGGGCCGAGCAGCATCATGGGGTCACCGGCGGGCGGCTCGACCTTCAGCACCTCGGCGCCCATGTCGGCGAGCAACAGCGCGGCCAGCGGCCCCGGCAGGAAGGCCGAGAGGTCCAGCACGCGCACGCCCTGCGCGAAGCGGCCGAGGCGGGAGGGCCGGCTCATGCGCGCGGCATCAGGGTGAGCCGGCCGAGCGGTGTCCCCGCTTCGAGCCGGCGATGCGCGTCCGCCGCTTCGGCGAGCGGCAGGGCCGCGTCCACGGCGGCGCGCACCCTGCCGCTCGCCATCAGGTGCAGGCACTGCCGCAATTCTTCGCGCGTCACGCTGGTGGCGCTGAGCATGTCGATGCCCTTGAGGAACAGTTGCGCCGGGTTGAACGGCACGAACTCGCCGGTGAGCTGGCCCACCATCACCCAGCGCCCGCCGCGCGCGAGCGAGCGCCGCGCGGGCGCGAACACGGGGGTGCCGACTGTGTCGATCAGGATGTCGGCGCCGCCGCCCTCGGTGAGTTCCCGCACCTGAGCCGAGAAGTCCTCGCCGCGCGCATGCAGCACCAGGTGGTCGGCGCCGGCCTCGCGCAGCGCGTCGGCCCGGTCCGGCGAGGTGCTCGCGGCCAGGACGGTGGCGCCGGCCGCCCTGGCGATCTGCACCGCATGCAGCCCGACGCCGCCGCTCGCCCCGGTCACCAGCACGCGGTCGCCCGGCCCGGCCCGGCCGATGCCGACCACGGCATGGTAGGCGGTGCCGACCGCGCAGGCGGCGACGCTGGCGTCCCGGAGGTCCACCCTGTCGGGCACGGGGACGGTGCTGTCCGCGTCCAGCGCCACGTACTCCGCATAGCCGCCGTTCAACCCGGCATCGCCGAGGAACACGGCTTCCGCGCAGAGCGGCTCGCGGCCGCCGCGGCAGTAGCGGCAATGGCCGCAGACATGGGCGCGCTGCGTGGTCGCGACCCGGTCACCGGTCTTGATCCCGCGCACGTCCCGCCCGACCGCGGCCACATGCCCGGCGATCTCGTGACCCAAAATCAGCGGCATGCCGACACCGGCCTTTAGGGTTCCGTTGCGCACCACGACGTCGTGGAAGCAGACTCCGCAATGGGCGACGGCGACCACCACCTGCGCGGGACCCGGCGCCGGGTCGGGCACCGTCTCCATCTGCAGGGCGGACGCAGCCGGACCGGGCGCGCGGACCACCATCGCCTTCATAGCACCGCCACGGGTGCCACTGGACTGCCGGTGGCGCCCGTGATCGGCAGCGGCGTCGCGGCAAACAGGAACTCGGTGGCGCCGGCTTCGGCCAACTCCCGCAGCACGAGCCCCTCCAGCAGCGGGATGCCGTAATCCCGGATGAGGCGCTGATGCACCGGGAACACGGTGCCGGGCGGGAAGGGCAGCACCTCGATGGCGAAGTTGTCGGCGCCCACCATGGCGGCGCCGCTCTCGGCGAGCCAGAGCGCGGCCTCGACATCGATGCCGGGCTCGCGGTTGAAGTCGATGCCGGCGGCCGGGTCCTGGCTCTCGAGCCAGCCGGTGCGGATCAGGACGGCGTCGCCGTCCCGCAAGGCGATGCCCGCCTGCGCGGCGGCGCCCTGGAGGTCGGCGCGGCCGATCGAATGGCCGGAGGGGGCAGGGGCGCCGAGGCGCTTGACCACGTCGAGCAGCACGCCGCGGGTGACCAGCGGCGGCATCTTCTCGACGCCGCAGCGCAGCGCCCTGGTGGTGCTGCGGACGGTGCTGCCGGGGAAGCCGTTGTAGAGATGGTCGTCGCACCAGGCGTGGCACAGCGCGTCGATATGCGTGCCGAGGTGCAGGGGCAGCACCACCGTATCCTCGGCGAACTGGAAGCCGCCGGGCCGCTTGGCGCCGGCCGCGTAATCGCCGCCATCCCGCCCCATGAAGTGCTGGAGCCCCGCCCGGTGGCCCGGCACTGGCAGGCGGTCGGAGATTTTCTGCGCCAGGCTGATGACCCGGCCCGTGCGCACCAGGGCCGCGGCGAGGCGAACCTGCTCGGCGCCGATCAGGTTGGGGGCGCCAGCCTCGTCGTCCGGTCCCCAGCGGTTCCAAGCTTCCTTGGCCAAGGCCTAGCTCCCGGCCGGGGGTGGTAAGCGGCCGGCGGCGAGCTTGAGCTCCTTGCGCATGACCTTGCCGGTCACGGTCGCCGGCAGCGCATCGAGGATCTCGAATCGGTCGGGCACCTTGTAGCTGGACGCGACCCCGCGGCAGTGCGCGGCCAGCTCGGCTGCAGTCGGCCGGTTGGCCCCGCGCGGCACCACGAAGGCGATGATGCGCTCGCCATCGCCGGACGGTATGCCGACGACGCCTGCCTGCGCCACCGCCGGATGCTGCAGCAGGATGTCTTCCACTTCCGCCGGGGAGACGTTGATCCCGGCCCGCTTGATCATCTCGGTGGAGCGGCCGAGGAACACGAACTCGCCGGCCTCGGTCAGCTGGCCGATGTCGCCGCTCTGGAACCAGCCGTCTGGCGTGAACACGCTTGCATTGTGCTTGGCCGAGGACGCGGTGTAGCCGCGCATGACGTAGGGACCGCGGACTTCGACCAGGCCGGGCTGGTTCGCGCCGAGCCTCTCGCCGGTCTCCTCGTCGACGATGCGCAGCTCGACGCCGGGCAGCGGCAGGCCTTGGCAGTTGGCGCGGCGTTCGAGCGGCCAGTCATGGTGGGTGACGCAGCAGTTCCCGCCGGTCTCGCTGGAGCCGTAGACGTTGCACATGCCCGCGGCGCCCATCGACTCGGCCGCCTTGATCACATCCTGCGGGCTGCCGATGGTCATGCCTTTGCTGAGCGTGCGGGTCCGCTCCGGGCGGAAGGCGGGATGGCCGACGATGGCGGCTGTCATTCCCGGCAGGGTGTAGATGGAGGTGCAGCCATGCCGCTCGGTCAGGTCCAGCGCTTCGCCGGCGTCAAAGCGGCCTTGCAGCACGAGGGCGGCGCCGTGGGTGAAGGCGGCGGGCAGGGCGTTGACGCCACCATAGGTCCAGAACAAAGGCGGGGACAGCAGCACCTTGTCGTTGGGGCCGAGGCCCTGCCGCTCGCCGATGTTGAAGCCGTTCTCGATGATGAGATAGTGCGCCAAGGCGATGGCCTTGGGCCGGCTCGTGGAGCCGGAGGTGTAGAGGATGATGGCGTCGTCGGCCGCGCTGGC
>JAABUK010003515.1_pt1 | contig 26454 bp, 23 predicted proteins | sample 5559141 | NCBI WGS metagenome assembly JAABUK01 (sample SAMN10711869, study PRJNA513367) | rock metagenome | isolation source: Antarctica rocks | place: Antarctica: Victoria Land, Pudding Butte nord | collected 2016-01-03
CGCCATCGCTCGGTCCGTGTCGTGGGAGAGCAGCGATCGAATCCTGCTTCGCCAGAGCCGTCAACACCGAAACGCACCAAAACACGTCATCACGACGTTCCCGAAGGCGATTGTGCAACAGGCTCCTGGGCCAACCATTTAGTGCGCCAAGAGCGTGACGCGCTGCTGCGCGCCGTGCTGCGCGTTCGCCGCGGCGGACGCGCGGTCAGCTTCATTGGCGGCGACCTGCATCTCGGCGCGCGAATGGACATCGTGGAACGCGGCAGCGCCCCGGTGCCGACCCTGATCACCTCCGGAATCGGGCAGGCAGCCTCGGCCGGCCCGGTGGTGCACACCGTCCTCGGCCGGCGTTTCCGCATCGCGCGCGGGCTGCGCGCCCGGCTGATTGAGCACTCCGTTGCCCATAATTTCGGCCTGACGCGGATCCGTCGCGACCAGGGTGCAGCAGAAATCAGCCACGAACTGGTTTGCGCGGGGTCGCCCGAATGATCGCCAATCTCATAACATGGCTCGGCAGCGCCATTATCACCGCCATCTCGGCCGGCGGCTATGCCGGGGTGGTCGGGCTGATGGCGCTGGAGTCGGCCTGCATTCCGCTGCCGTCGGAGATCATCATGCCGTTTGCCGGCTACCTCGTGTCCACCGGCCGGTTCGGCTTGGTCCTCGTTGCCACTGCCGGCGCGGTGGGCTGCAACATTGGTTCGGCGGTCGCCTTTGAGCTGGGTGCCCGCGGGGGGCGGCCCCTGGTGGAACGCTGGGGCGCGCGGCTGCGTCTTAACCCCGCCGAGATCGAGTGGGTGGACCGCTGGTTCGAACGGCGCGGCAGCATCACCGTCCTGATCGGACGGCTGCTCCCAATCGTGCGCACCTTCATCGCGCTGCCAGCCGGGATCGCGCGGATGAACCGTGGGCGCTTCCATGTTTATACGTTCGTGGGTTCGTGGTTCTGGTGCCTTGCGCTGGCCTATATTGGAATGCAACTCGGCGAACGCTGGGACAGCGACCCCCATCTGAAGGTTTGGATGCACAGCTTCGACATCGCGATTGTCGGCGCGATCGTGGTGGGGATCGGAGCGTTTCTCTGGCTTCGGCGCAGGCAACACTGACCGCCGCCGGTATCGCCGACTTTCGCCGGTATCGGTTTGACGTGTGGCGCCCAGGACAGGGCATCCACGCACGGCGAGAAGCGCCCTTCGTGTTCCCTCATCAATTAGGCGAGTAGCCTTGCGTTGATTTGCAATCGATGTGACCGCACACTGGTGGACGTCGGCCGCTTTCTGCAAATCTCTGTCTGGAACGAGACGGTCCCGCTTCCGGCCATTTCCGCTAAAGATACTCCAATTCGTGCTGATCTCGGCCGTTTAGGGGCCGTCAAGTCGCGTGGACCGACCGGGGATACCACGCACTCCCGGGTCCATCCTAAACAGCGCACCAGCTCGCGGCTCGCGACGTCGTTGCGATGGGCTGAGCTTATCCGATGCCGAGCTTATGTAGAGCGTGCGCAGACTGGGCCCACCGAACGCGCACCTCGTTGGACGGGAGACCGGCAGCGGGATCTGCAGGAGCAGCGTACCATCCGGCGCATACCGGCGGATCTCGGATGCACCGTGATGGGCGCACCAGTAGGCGCCCTCCTCGTCGACCGCGGCCCCGTCCGGAATGCCGGCGCCGTTCAGGAGGACGAACGAAAGCTGCGGCCCGAGCCGGCCGGTTCCGACGTCGAAATCGTAGGCAAACACCTCCTTTTGCATCGAATGCGACATGTAGAACGTCCGTCCGTCCGGGCTCCACGCCATACCGTTATGGCATCGGGCAGTATGGTCGCAGGAAATGAGCCCCGTCGCGCTCGTCCAGACGTGCAGCGGGGCCGTGCCTTGATCGTCGCCCCCGGGCGGCGGGTCGCACATCGTGCCGATCCAGAACCGCCCCGCTGCGTCGCAGGCGCCTTCATTGAAGCGAAACCGCTCCGGATCCCACGACGCCGTCGCGACCCGCTCGAGCGCTCCAGTCGCAAACGACAGCGTGAACAGGCCGCTTCGTAACGCGACTAGGACGTCGCGATCATCGCCGGTAAGAGCGAACGCGCCAATGTCCTCCGGCAGGCTCCACCGCTCGCTCTTCAGCGTGCGCGGGTCGAGGCGATAGAGCGCCGGCGCTTTGATGTCGCACCAATACAGCACCCCGCTCCCGGGCTCCCACAAGAGCGATTCGGCAATAATCGCGTGAGCATCAAACAGGAGTTCGACGGTCGCCATGCTGGTCTCAACGCGACAACGCTCGTTAGTTGGCAACGCCCGACGCACATGGCGCGGAATTTAAGAGAACGCCCCTTGGCAATGTGCGTAAAGAATAGCTCCACCGCCCAAAACGTGTTGCCGAGGAAAGCCGCCATGAACGTCGCCGAATTTGTATGGAGCCGCCTGCAGGAGTGGGGGATGAAGCGGATCTTCGGCTACCCGGGTGACGGTGTCGGCGGCCTCGACATCGCGCTGCAGCACTGCATCGACAAGGGCGAGATCGAGTATGTTCAGGTCCGCCACGAGGAGATGGCGGCGTTCATGGCCGCGGCGCACGCCAAGTTCACTGGCGAAGTCGGTTTCTGCTACGCCACCTCCGGGCCTGGCGCCACACACCTGCTGACCGGGCTCTACGACGCCAAGTTCGACAACGCGCCCGTCGTCGCGATCATCGGGCAGACCAACATGACGGCCATCGGCTCGCAGTATCAACAGGAGCTGGACACAAGCTCAGTGTTCAAAGACGTCTCCGAGTTCGTCGTTGAGGGCCGCGCGCCGTCGCAGGTCCGCACCTGCATCGACCGCGCCGTCCGGATCGCGCAGTTCCGCCGCGGTGTCTGCGTCGTCTCCTTGCCGAAGGATCTACAGGAGATGACCTACGAAGAGCCGAAGATGAAGCACGGCTACACCACGACCGGCGTTGGCTTCCCGGCAGAGGCGAAGGTGCCGGAGGAAGCTGGGCTGCGGCAGGCGGCCGAAGTTTTGAACGCGGGCAAGAAGGTGGCGATGCTGGTCGGTGCCGGCGCGCTCGACTGCGAAGATGAGATCACCGCGGTGGCCGACCGGCTCGGCGCCGGCTGCGCCAAGGCGCTGCTCGGAAAGTGCGCGCTGCCCGACGACCTGCCCTGGGTCACCGGCCAGCTCGGCCTGCTCGGCACCAAGCCGAGCTGGGACCTGATGCAGGAGTGCGACACGCTGCTGATGGTCGGGTCGAATTTTCCGTATTCGGAGTTCCTGCCCAAACCCGGCGACGCCCGCGGCGTGCAGATCGACCTGAAGGGCGAGCATCTGAGCCTGCGCTATCCGATGGAGGTCAACCTCGTCGGCCACACGAGCGAGACGCTGAAAGCGCTGCTGCCGCTGCTCAAGCAGAACGACGACACGTCGTGGCGCAAGACGATCGCCGGCAACCTCGAGGAGTGGTGGAAGGTCGTCGAATCCCGCGCCATGGCCAGCGCCGACCCGATCAACCCGCAGCGCATCTTCACCGAGCTGAGCAAGCAGCTCCCTGACAACGTCATCCTGACCGCCGATTCCGGCTCGGTGGCCGACTGGTACGCCCGCGACATCAAGGTCCGTCGCGGCATGAAGGGCTCGCTCTCCGGCGGCCTCGCCTCGCTCGGTGCAGCGACCCCTTATGCCATGGCCGCCAAGATGGCCTACCCAGACCGCCCAGTGATCGGCTTCATCGGTGACGGCGCGTTCCAGATGAACGGCATGAACGTCATGATCACCGTCTCCAAATACTGGAAGAAATGGCCGGACCCGCGCTTTGTGATCATGGTCCTGAACAACCGGGACCTGAACCAGGTCACCTGGGAGGAACGCATCGAAGCCGGCGCTGGCAAGACCGAATCGACCCAGTCGATCCCGGACGTGCCCTACCACAAATACGCCGAGTTGCTTGGCCTCAAGGGCATCTTCGTCAATGACCCGGAGAAGCTGGCCGATGGTTGGCGGGAGGCGCTCTCGTGCGGCAAGCCGTGCGTCCTGGAGGTCTATGCCGACCCGAACGTCCCGCCGCTGGCGCCGCATATCACGCTCGCGCAGGCCAAAAACTTCATGAGTTCGATGGTCACCGAACCGGAGCTCGGCTCGGTGGTGAAGAACACGGTCAAGGAAGTCGTCGCCAGCGTCCTGCATCGTTGAGGATGGACATCGCAACGGCGCCGCGCGGCGCGACCCGCGCGGCGGAACGGCGCGAGCGGCGCTTGGCGCGACGGTCGGCCCGGCGCGGCGGCGGCGTCGATATTCCGCGCGGCGGGGTGCTCGCCGCACTCACCCTTCTCGGCGGGGTAACGGCGCTCGGCGGCGTTTTGCTCTCCTTCGACGGCGACGAACGCCTGCGCGCCGAGCCTGCGGCCTTACGCGCCGGCCGCCGCTTGAACCGCGCCGCCGGGGCCCTCGCCGGTTCCGTGCTGTTCGACAGCTCCCTAGAGCACTACGCCGGCTCGTTCCAGAACAAGGCCATGTACACCCCCCTCGTGGTCTCGACCCTCTCGCTGGCGGCGAGCCTGCACGGCCATGCCGACCGCAAGAACAAGGGTCATCCATTCCGCGACAGCGCCTACTCCATCGCCGCCCTGACCGGCGTGGCAGGCACACTGTTCCACATTTACAACATCACTAAGCGGCCCGGTGGATTCTGCTTCCAGAACCTATTCTATGCCGCTCCGCTCGGGGCGCCCGCCGCGCTGATCCTCTCGGGGCTCCTGGGCTTCCTCGGCGAACGGGCTCGCGACAACGCGCCCGGGCAGCTGCCGACCATCTTCGGCATCACCGCGGGGCGCCTCGTGGCTGGGGTCACCGGCCTGGGCCTGTTCGGCACCGCGGCCGAAGCCGGCCTGCTGCATTTCCGCGGCGCCTACCACAACCCGGCCATGGTGTTGCCGATCACCATCCCGCCCATCGCAGGAGTCATGATCGCTCGCACCGCCTTCACCGGGGTCGAACGACGCCCCGTCACTCGCTGGTGGATGCGCATGACCGCGCTCTTGGGCATCGCCGGCGCCGGCTTCCACATGATCGGCGTCGCCCGCAACATGGGCGGTTGGCGCAATTGGACGCAGAACGTCCTCGCCGGCCCCCCGATCCCAGCGCCTCCCGCTTTCACCGGCCTCGCGCTCGCTGGCTTGGCGGCGCTCGGCCTCCAGCAGGATCATCCGGATGACTGAGCCCGTCCACGGCCGCTATCCCGGCTACGACGTCCTGCGTAAACGCAACGGCCCCTCGTGGAACGACCCCACCCGCCGCGCGATCGACGCCAGGCTGTCCATTCCTGACAAGCCGCGTTTCTTCACCGAAGCGGAATGGCCCACCTTGCAGGCAGTCTGTGACCGGATCCTACCGCAGGATGGCAGCCCGGCGCCGGTGAACCTACCCGCGTACGTGGACGAGAAGATGCTGTCCAATCGTGTCGACGGCTATCGCTATCCCGGCATGCCGCCGCAGGGCCAGGCGTGGCGACGCGGCCTGGCCGCCCTCGAAGAGGCCGCGCACAAGGATCAAGGCAAAACCTTCCCTGACCTGACGCCCGATTCACGAGACTCCATGCTGCGATCCATGCAGGAGGGCACTTTCCTCGCCGACGCGCTCGGCGACATGCCGGCCAAGGGCTTCTTCACCTTCCGCGTCCTGGCCGACATCGTGGCCGCCTACTACGCCCACCCAACCGCGTGGAACGAATTGGGCTGGGCCGGCCCCGCCAGCCCGCGCGGCTATGTCCGGCTACAGAACGACATGCACGATCCGTGGGAGCCGGTGGAGGCCACGCCGGGTCACGCCGACGCCGCCGAACGAAAGAACCTCAATGTCCGTTGACACGGTCGACCGCCCTCGCGCTACCGACGGCCGCGCCCCGGACGTCTTCCGAGAGGGTGCGTGGATTCCGATGCGCCAGCATCGGGATCAGGACGAAGTCGATTTCGTCATCGTCGGGACTGGAGCAGGCGGCGGCCCGGCCCTGTGCGGCTTGGCCGAACAAGGGTTCTCCGTCGTCGGCTTCGACGCCGGGCCATATTGGCGCCCGCTCGAGGAGTTCGCGTCGGACGAGGTCGAGCAGGGCAAGCTGTTCTGGACCGACGAACGGCTCTCGGTCGGCGAGAACCCGATCAAGATGGGCGGCAACAACAGCGGCAAGGCCGTCGGCGGCAGCACCGTCCACTTCGCGATGGTTTCCCTGCGCTTTCGCCCCGAATGGTTCCGCTCGAAGTCGCTGCTCGGTTACGGCGCGGACTGGCCGGTCGATTGGCGCGAGATGTGGGACTACTACGGCAAGGCCGAACAGGCCCTGTCTATCGCTGGCCCCGTCACCTACCCGTGGGGCCCCAAGCGCCCGCGCTATCCGATGCGCGCGCATCCGCTCAACGGCGCCGCCACGCTGCTCGCCAGGGGCGCCGAAGCCATGGGCTACAGCTGGACCGAGACGCCGCTTGCTACGCTATCAGCCCCCAAGGGGAACGCGTCGCCCTGTGTCTATCGCGGGTTTTGCCGCTACGGCTGCTCGACCAACGCCAAGCGAAGCCAGCTCACGACCTTCCTCCCCCGTGCGATCGGTGCGGGTGCCGAGATCCGCGACCTTGCGATGGTGGGTCGGATCGAGGTCGGACCTGACGGCCGCGCTACCGGAGTTCACTACCAACGTGATGGCCAATGGCGCTTCCAGCGCGCCCGCAACGTTCTCGTCGCCGGCTACGCGATCGAAACCCCACGTTTGCTGCTCCTCTCCGAAACCGACCGTTTCAGAGACGGCTTGGCCAATTCCTCCGGCCTGGTCGGCAAGTATTTGATGACGCAATCCAACCAGGCGGTCTGGGGCTACATGGACGAGCCGGTGCGTTCGTACAAGGCACCCCCGTCGACGGCGATTTGCGAGCACTGGAACTACCACGACGATAAGGATCCGGACGGTGGCTATTGCTGGATGGCGCAAGGCCCGCTGCCGCTCGAATGGGCGAGCGTTCTGACGGGCGCGAAGAAATTGTGGGGGGCCCCCCTGCGCGAGGAGATGCTGCGCTACAACCACCAGATCGGCATCAAAATGGTTGGCGAAATGCTCCCCAACCTTGCCAATACCGTGACGTTAGCCGACGAGACGGACCAGTACGGTTTGCGCATTCCCAAGATCACCTACAAATGGTTCGACAACGACAAGGCCCTTATCCAGCACGCGCTGGGCCAGATGCAGACCAGTATCGAGCTGATCGGTGCCCGCGATATCTTCCGCCAGGAGGAGGACACCAACCACCTCGCCGGTACCGCCCGCATGGGCTTCGACCGCGAGACGAGCGTCGTGGACGCCGATTGTCGCAGTTGGGACATTCCCAACCTTTTCGTTTGCGACGGCTCGATCTTTCCGACAACCGGCGGGGTCAACCCGTCGCTAACGATTACGGCGCTCGCGATGAGGTTTGCTGATCGCATGGCGGCTTTGGCTCATCGCGGAGAAATGTAACGCAAATTTTGACCAACCCGCTACGCGATAAGGTCGATCGCCAGCAGGTATTTAGTTGCCGCAATGAACAGGCGTTTCATCCCGGGGCCGCCAAAGGTGCAGTTTGAACAGACAGCAGGGGCCGGGATATATCCGAGCGGGGTGCGGTCCGGAGCGATGACATGGATGCCATCCTCGGCCGTCGTCCACACCCAGCCCCGGGCATCGACGGCGAACCCGTCCGGGTAGCCATGGTCGGTGTGGCAGAAGAAGCGCCGGCCGGATAGGGTGCCGTCCTCGCCGACGATGAAGGCTAAGATCTCGTGAGTGCTGCCGGTCTGCGGCCCGGGGATCTCGTTGAGGGAGAGGGCTGTGTCGGACACATACAGTGTCCGGCCATCAGGAGAAAAAAACAGGCCATTGGGCTGTTCGAAGTCGGCCATCCGGCGCAGCTCCTCCGTCGCCGGATCGAACCGATAAACGCTGCGGTGGTCGAGGTCGGGTTCGGCGAGGCTGCCCTGGTTGGGCATCAACAGCCCGAAGGTCGGGTCGGTGAACCAGATGGCGCCATCGGCCGCGACCGCGACATCATTCGGCGAATTGAGCCGCTTGCCCTCGAAATGGGTGACGATCGGCTCGACGGTGCCGTCGGCGTTGGAACGGCTGATACAACGCCGGCCATGTTCGCAATGCACAAGCCGGCCATCCGAGCCCAGCGCGTTGCCGTTCATGAAGTATGTGCCGTCAATCGCGACCGTGACCCGGCCGTCATCCGGATGCCACCGCAGCAACCGGCGGTTCGGTACGTCCGACCAATAGAGACATTCCTCCCCCGAGACCCACACTGGCCCCTCGCCGTGCAGGGTTCCTTCATAGAGGCAGAGCAGCTTGGCGTCCGGAGACAGAACCTCAGCAAGCCGCGGATCGTCGATTTGCACGCCCTCGAATGGCTCGACCGTTTCCGGCGGTCCCGGCCTGCGCAGCAGCTGTCCCAGCAGCAAGGATCCGTCTTCGGTCACGGGCGGTGCTCCCTCATGTCTGAACCTGTTGCAAGTGACCGTCCGGGTCGCTGATCAGCTGCGCCTGCTGGCCGCGCCAGACGATGCGTGTTGCGGTCACGTCGTTGGGTTGAAATGCCGGGCCGGCCTGCCCCCTTGGCGTGCGGTAGCCGAGCAGCTCGAGATGCGGTGATCCGCCTCGAGAGTTCATCGGGACGACGGCGACCTCGACGCCAGGCAGGCCGTCCAGATTTTGCTGCGCCGACCCCTCGTTGAGGGTGCGCTTGCCAGTGCCCAGGCCCAGCCCCTCGTAAAAGGCCGCGCTTGCCTCCGCATCCGCCACGCTGATCGCCGAATGGTCGATGCCCAGCCCGATCTGCCCGTCCAATCTACGCCGGTCTCGCCAGGCAGCGGGCGTTTTCCCGGCCGGAAACCGCAGCAGTTCGAGCGGATGGCCGTCCGGATCGCGGAACTTGAAGGCTTGTACGCCGCCCGAAGAGCTTGGCAGGAGCTGCGGACCTCCCTGTGAGATCGGAGTAATGCCGCGCAGACAACCATGGGCCCTGTGGATGTCGTCCACGACAAGGGCGAGATGCTGAAACCAGAGCGAGGCAGCATCGCTATCCGCAGGGTAGGGCCGGCCCGGTTGTTCGTATTGGTCTATCCAGAGTATCTGGTCACCGAGGCTCAGCACTTGGCGCCGTCCCGCGCCGGACAGGCCGAGTAGCGCCATCTCGCTATTGTTGATCGGCTTACCCTCGTCACGCGACGCGAAGCCCAGCACATCGCGATAGAACCGAACCAGGCGGGTAAGGTCGGCCGTGACGAGCGCGAAGGCGGTGACGGCCTGCAAGGTCTCTTCGGTCATCTTCGCTCTCCTGGCCGATGTCCACCTCTCAACGCATGTGGCAGGGCTCGTGTTTCGGATCGATGTGAAGCTGCACCTTGACGGAGGGCGCGCTGAGGCGGTTCGAGCTGAAAGGCGTAGGCGGCCGACCCGCAATGGAACAACAGGCACCAAGATTCCGTCCACCGTCGTCGCATCAATGCCCGTCTATTCCGACCGTGATCAGCAGGAAGCCGGAGGCAAGCGAGTAGTTCTTCAGGAAGTTCCAGAACAGCTCGCGTCCCTTGCTCTCGCCGATTTTCCAGAAATCTCTGGCTCACAGAACCGCTTGAACAGCACCGCAGTAACCGCGCAATAGCCCGCCATGATGAAGGCCGCGAGCCGGTCCGCCACCCCAGTCCGGATGCCGAGTGACATAACGAGCTCGACAAAGACGCCGACCAGGATCAATACGGCTGCGACACGGCGTGACGAGAACACCTGCAACGCCTGCTTCACGGCGCCTTGGAAATTGAAGATCTTGTCGAGCGCACTGGCCGAGAAGAAGATTACGACCAGGCCGTAGCGGACGATCGGGATAATGCGTTAGACGCAGTCATGACAGCACCCAGCGTGCTCCTGCTCCCACTAAAAAGCCTTCGTAGCTCGCCGGGGTTGTCGAGTAGGCCAGTCCGCACCGCCGTCCGCATGGCGATCGCCTGGATCGTCAGCGCCGTATTAACCCCCGCCGACCGTCGGGAACGACCCATCGCAGACCCAGAGGTTCGGGATGTGTCGACTGCGGCAATCCGCGACTACGGCGCTACGCGCCGGGTTGTCGCCCAGCCGTGCCACTGGTGTCGCCCTCCTGGGGAACATGTCGCGCGCCCAGGCGTTTGAGTAGTTCATTCGCAGACTCGCACGGCTCAAGCCCTCTGTGAATCGCCTGAATGGTATAAAACACTAGGGACTGTGCATCGAGCTCCAACACCATCGCTTCTAAGGGCTTCTCGGTAACGAAAGGTCATCTTGCAATGCGGATCGCCCAAGTCGCTCCTCTCCACGAGGCTGTCCCACCAAAGCTTTACGGCGGGACTGAGCGAGTTGTGTCATTCCTCACCGAAGAGTTGGTGGCTCTCGGGCATGAGGTGACCCTGTTCGCAAGCGGCGATTCTCGAACCGCCGCAACTCTTGTCTCCGCATGGCCGCAGGCGTTGCGCCTGGATCCGGCGGTGCGCGACACGTTCGCGCCTCATATGTTGCTGATGGAGCAGGTGCGGCGGCGCGCAAGCGAGTTCGACTTGATTCACTTCCACATGGATTACTGGCCTTTCAGCCTCTTCGGCCGGCAACGCACGCCGTTTCTCACCACGCTGCACGGCAGGCTCGACCTGCCTGAAATCGCACCAATTTTCGCGCATTTCCCGCGGATGCCGGTTGTGAGCATCTCAGATGATCAACGCCGTGGCCTGCACGGTCCGAACTACGTTCGGACCGTGCATCACGGGCTGCCTTCCCGATTGCTCCTACCTCAGCCGCAAGCCAGCTGCGACTATTTGGCATTTTTGGGGAGGATAGCGCCTGAGAAAGGGCCCGACCGGGCGATTCGAATTGCCCGCGCGACTGGCATCCCGCTCAGGATCGCCGCGAAGGTGAGCGAGACCGACCGGGCCTACTTCAATTCTGTCATCCAGCCCATGATCGCGGAGGGCGGAGTCGAGATGATCGGTGAAATATCCGATGCGGAGAAGCCGGCATTCCTCTCCGGCGCCGCAGCCCTGCTGATGCCGATCGATTGGCCGGAGCCGTTCGGCCTCGTGATGATCGAGGCGATGGCCTGCGGCACCCCAGTGATCGCCTTCAACCACGGCTCGGTGCCAGAGATCATCGATGATGATACGACAGGTTTCATCGTCGCAAGCGAGGAACAGGCCGTCGTGGCAGTCAGCCGGCTTTCTCGGCTTTCCCGATCAATCATACGAAACCGTTTTGAGCAACGATTTACGGCCCGCCGGATGGCCGAGGAATATGTCGATACCTATCGAAGTCTGGTTGCAATATCGAGCGTGCGGGCTAGCAAGCCGACGCACCTGACAGGCTGGCCGTCCAGGCAAGGTCGCCTAGAAGCATCATAATGCGACGTGAAGATGCAGCGTCAGAGAGGTGCGGCAGGGCGAGGCCAGAGTTGCGACACCGGCATATACGACAGTCACACCCGTGACGTTGTCGGGCGAATTAACCGATGCCCGTTGAATGCAGCCGCCATTTGGACCCGCGGGGTTGTCACGCCACGGGTGGTCGTCGGGAGGCAGTGCAGGACGGCATCCACTTACGCCGTGCGATGGATCGGCGACCATCTCGGCCATCGATGACAAGCATCTTGAGGGCCGCCTCAAACGCAGGCAGGCGGCGCCCTGTGGGTAACACCGTGCTGCGAGGAGAGGAAGGCGTATTCCTCGCCTGCTCAATCTTGGTGGTTAACCGAACCCTCTCTCGACCAGCCGTGGTGCACGCGGGCCTTTTTGGTATCAGATACATCGGCTGGCGTGCCAACTCACACATTCGATCGGAGACCTCACTTGCAAGAGTCATCAATCTCAGGCGGCCGGCACGGACCCATGCAGGCGAGAACGACGGGTCAGGTCGCCAACGCCATCACCCGACTGCGCGACGTCAACCGGTGCAGGGTCCGTCCGACCGACCTGATCGTCCACCAGGGCTATGCCGTGCTGGTCACGGACTTGCAGGGGTGGATCGGCAAGGGATTGGAGGGCTTCTACCTGCACCAGACCCGGCTTCTCTCGCGGTTCGACATCGCAATCAACGGCGCCGAACCCAAGTCGGTGTCCGCCAACGTTGTCGATCACCATTTCCTGACTGCCTACCACCTCGCGCCGTCACCGGCCGGCCGGCCGGCCGAACCTGACCGTGAGAAGGCCGATCCAAGCGGCAGCGAGGTCGTGTCGAAGGGCATCGAACTGCAGATGAACGCCTTCGCCGGCGGCGGCCTGCACGTCGACGTCGTGCTGACCAACCACGCACTGGCGCCAGCCGAGATCGACCTGACGCTGAACCTGGCCGCCGACTTCGCCGACTTCAATGAGGCGCTCGCCGGCAAACGGAAGCAGAACGGCTTTGTCGAGCGGAGCTGGAACAAAGCAGCCGATGGCGGTGAACTGCTCCTCCGCTACAAGCACCCGAAGCTCGATCTCGCCAGCAGCATCACGCTGACGGGTGCCGGCCACGTCGTCGATCTTGGGCACGCGCTGGCCTGCCGCCTCAAACTTCCGCCCCAGATGCCGCACGTGCTTTCGCTCGATCTCTCGCCGCATTTTCTTGGGACGGTCCACGCACCTTTTTATGGGCGGGACGGTACTTTCTCCTCGGCCGCCCGGCCCGCATCGGCCCGCCGGGCCTGGGCGGATACCTGCGAGCAGATCGAGGCCGACAACCCGCTCGTGCAGACCGCCTGGGACCAGGCGGTTTCCGACCTGGCCTCGCTCCAGGTGCTGGAAGGGCCGGACTCAAAGCCCTTTATGATTGTCGCCGGAATGCCGAACTACACCGGACTGTTCGGCCGCGACGCCTTTCTGACGGCGCTACAGAGTTCGGCACTCAACCCGCAGACCCTCCGTGGCGCGCTGCAAGTCGTCTCCCCCTTGAACGCGACGGAGACGAACGACCATCTGGACGCGGAACCCGGCAAGGTGCTGCACCAGCGCCAGCTCGGCCCGCTCGCCCAGTTGAGGATTAGCCCGTTCCTCAACTACTACGGTGACCAGTCGACCCCGGGCCTGTTCCTGCTCGCCGCCGCAACCGACCTCGCCCACTCAGGCGACGTCGGCTACTTCCAGTCGCTCGAGGGTAAGCTGCTCGGAACCCTTGCCTGGATGAAGCACAACGAAAACGCCGCAGGCTTCTACCCCTACCAAACCCGCTCCGACCAAGGGGTGAAGAACCAGAGCTGGAAGGATTCCGGCGAGGCGGTGCTGTACCCCGATGGCAGCATGGTCGCAGACCCGATCGCCATGGCGGACATCCAGGCGCTGTACTACGCCGGCAAGCAGGCGCTCGGCCTGCCTTCATCGCTACGGGCGATCACGCACGCGGCAACGGCCTGCTCGAGGAAGCGGCAGCCCTCAAACGCCGCTTCAACGCCGCTTTCTGGATGCCGGAGGAACGCTTCTTCGCCATCGCCCTCGATGCAGACGGGAATCAGGTTCGAACCATCGCGTCCGACCCGGGCGCCTGCCTGGCCTATGGCATCGTAGATTCCGACAAAGCGTCCGCGGTCGCCGAACGCCTGCTTGCCCCGGACATGTTCAGCGGATGGGGCATCCGGACCCTGTCCAGCCTGCATCCGGCCTACAATCCGTTCGCCTACCACCTGGGCACCGTCTGGCCGGCCCAAAACGCGGTCGCCGCCGCCGGGCTACGGCGCTATGGCTTCGACGCTAAAATGTTCAGGATCGCTGAGGGCCTGTTCGGAGCCAGCCAGATTTTCGATCTCGACCGGCTGCCTGAAGTGTTCGGCGGCCACACCCGCGACGCCCGGCACCCGCATCCCGGCCTCTACCCCGGCGCCTGCTCGCCCCAGGCCTGGTCCGCGGGTGCGGTGATCCTGCTCGTCAACACCATGCTGGGCCTGTTGCCGCTCGCCCCGTTGCGCACGCTCGTCATCGATCCGGCATTGCCCGACTGGCTACCCGGGATCCTCGTCTGCAACATCCAGGTGGCGGAGGCCAGCGTGAGCATCCGCGTTTGGCGCACCGATGGCGGACACACCGCGGTCGAGGTCCTGGACAGCGGCGGTATCCGCGTCATACGTCCCCCGTTGCAGGATTTGCCACGGGGCGAGGACCGTACAACGGCCGCCTTCCTCGCAGCGCTGAACCCGGACCCCGAGAGCATCTTGGCCGGTTGAGGCCAGCCCAGCACTGCTTGCCGGCAAGCGCCAACTCGCTTCGCCCGCGCCTGATCCGCGATGGGCGAAGGGGGTGGACCGGTGGGTCGGAGCAGCCGTGATTACGGCGCCGCCAATGCGTCGCATACTGTTACGCTTGCGTCATGGCTTACCGTGAGCTGTCGCGCATCGCCGGGTGGCTGCCCGCCTCTCCCAGCCAGGCCGAAGGCAGAGCAGCTCGCGAGCGAACCGCCGTCCCTATTGCACCCCGAACTTCCACGATACAGCGCAAAGTGCGGTTGGCGATGAGGCCTGAGGATTTCGTCTATCCCCCGCCCCCAAGGCCCTAGAGCGGGATGCGTTCGCTTGCGCTTACGCGTTCCGCTCTAGCACTGGGTCGGGATCATGTCCCGGGGCGTGGTGTAGCAACGCTGGTCCTCGGTTCGGTCCGAGGTAGATTTAGTTTGTCAGGACCGAGATCCTGATCATCGGATCGTTGCTCACTGCTGTGATGCTTTCAAGGCTCATGTAGCGTCGGCTGACCGCCCACTCGTCGTTTTGTTCGAGCATGAGCGCGCCGGCGAGTCTGACGACGGCGCGGTCGTTGGGAAAGATGCCGACCACGTCGGCACGGCGCTTGATCTCCCGATTAAGCCGTTCGCGCGGGTTGGTGCTGGCGATCTGTGGCCAATGCTCTTTGGGATAGACAGTGTAGGCGAGAACATCGTCACGGGCTTCGTCCATCATTTCGGCAAGCCTCGGCGCCCGGTCTCGCAATGCGTCGCTGATCACCTTCCATTGCGCCCGCAGTTCTTGGGCCGTCTCTTGCGCGAAGATGGTCTTGATCATGGCGATCACGCCGGGCCGCTGCTTGGCCGAGACATGAGCGAGGGCATTTCGCATCCAATGCACGCGGCAGCGCTGCATGGTCGCGTGGAATACCTTCGAGGCGGCGGCGCGTAGGCCCTTGTGATCGTCGGCGATGACGAGGCTGACGCCGCGCAGGCCGCGATCGGCGAGCGATCGCAGGAAGCCCTTCCAGAAAGTCTCGGCTTCGGATGGGCCCGTCGCCACGCCGAGGACCTCGCGTCGGCCGTCTGTGTTCACGCCGACAGCAATTATCGTCGCCGTGGAGACGATCCGCCCGGCCTCACGGGTTTTGACGTAGGTGGCATCGATCCATAAGTACGGCCACTCGCCCTCGATCGGCCGGGACAGGAAGGCGTTCACTCGCTCGTCGATCTCCTCGACGAGACGGCTGACCTGGCTCTTCGAGACGCCTGACGCGCCCATCGCTTTGACCAGGTCGTCGACCGAGCGGGTTGAGATGCCGTGGACGTAAGCCTCTTGAATGACGGCGGTGAGTGCCCTTTCCGCAGTTCGGCGCGGTTCGAGGAATGAGGGGAAGTAGCTGCCTTTGCGGAGCTTGGGGATCTCGAGTTCGATCCGGCCCGCGCGGGTGTCCCAGCCGCGGTCGCGATAGCCGTTGCGCTGAACGACCCGCCCAGGACTGCGGTCGCCGAGCCCAGCTCCGGTCCGGGCTTCCACTTCGGCCTCCATGAGCCGCTCGGCGGCAAACGACAGCATCTCGCGCACGAGGTCACTGTCAGCGTCCTTCTCGATCAACTCGATCAGCGCCATTCTGTCGTCGGTCATCGTCATCTCCGTCTAGGGGTTCAAGCTCGCAACTCGAACCTTAGTCGAAGACCGGCGATGGCCACCCCAGTGGCCCGCTATGGATAAGTGGCCCGCCTACGCCAGACTCTTGGCGGTCGCTTCGGCGGGCCACTTACCCACAGCTGCTACACCACGACCTGGGACACGGCCCTGGGTCGGCCGAGCAGCTTTATCGATCAGGTGATTCCACCTGATCTCATGCTGCTTGTCTTATGACGTCCCTCGCCCTTTCCGGCAAAGATGGTGCTGCCGGCGAGGTTCGAACTCGCCGGCAGCGGGAGGGGACGGGTCGTGAAAGTGCTGGCCGTCATGGGCCGAGCTAGAGTGTGACCGCCTCTCTCTTTTCCTCGTGGCCTGAACGGATACCCGGGCATCACGGCCCGGATGACAAGCAAAGGACCTCGAAAAGATGACCGCCACCATAGCCCAGACTGTCGGCGTCGACATCTCCAAACTCACCCTCGACGTCTATCTCCACCCCCAAGCCACAGCGCGGCAGTTCCCCAACACCACAGCCGGCATCACAGCCCTGCTGACGTGGCTCGGCCAAACCGCCGTCCATCGCGTCATCTTCGAACCCACCGGCGCTTACCATCGAAGCCTTGAACGCCAACTCGGCAATGCCGCCATCCCCATGGTCAAGGTCAATCCGCTGCAGGCACGACGCTTCGCCGAAGCCATCGGACAACGTGCCAAGACCGACGCCGTCGATGCCGCCATGCTCGCTCGCTTCGGCGCGCTCGACGCACTGCAGACCCGGCCGGTCGTCAGCCAGACGCTCAGCGACATGAAGGAGCTGCTCGTCGCCCGCCGCGGACTGGTCAAAGACCGCGTCGCCACCACGAACCGCAACCATGTCCACCGCGCCCCCCTGCTCAAGCGCCTCGCCGACCAACGGTTACGCCAGGTCGAGCGCCAGATCGCCGCCATCGATGCCGCGTTGCGCGCCTTGTGCCGGGCCGATGCCGAACTGAAGGCGCGGCTCGACATCCTCGTCAGCATCCCAGGCATCGGCGAAGCAACCGCGCTGACCATGCTCATCGAGATGCCCGAGTTGGGCACGATCGACAACAAATGCGTGGCCTCCCTCGCCGGACTCGCCCCGATCGCTCGAGACTCAGGACAGCACAGCGGCAAGCGCTTCATCCGCGCCGGACGCGCTCACCTGCGCCAGGCCCTCTACATGCCCGCCCTGGTCGCGATCCGCTTCAACGCGGACATGAAGGCCAAATATCAGGCGCTCGTGGCCGCCGGAAAGCCGCCCAAAGTCGCCATCACCGCCGTCATGCGAAAGCTCGCGATCCTCGCCAACGCGCTCCTCCGAGAGCAGCGGAACTGGACGCCAAAACTCGCTTGATCAAGACGGATACTCTAGCGCATGACGGCGGCCGGCGCACGGCCGCCCGCCCTGTGTGCTATTCCGCAGCGTGCTCCACGGACTCGATATGCTTCCTCGACGACTTGGAGATATCCTGCTTCGCGGAGCCGGCCACCTCGTCCAGCTTCATCTTGTCCGGGTTGAAGCCGGGGTTGTCCACGACCTCAAACCCTTTGATCCACGGCGCCCTGGTCGTTTCGTCCTTGGCGCCGTCCTCGCCCTCGCCGGTTGAGTCGTTGAAGAACTGGTCCACCAGGCCCGGAGTTGGCGCGTAGAAGCCGACATCGAGCGGCGCCTTGCCCAAGCTCTCGAGGGCCTGCATGAACGCCCGCATATGGGTGATCTCGCGCGTCATCAGGAATTGTAGGGCGTCGATCGTGCCCTGGTCTTCCGTGAGCCGCATCAGGCGGTCATAGGTCACCTTGGCACGGGCCTCGGCGGCGATGTTGTTTCGCAGATCGATGTCCGGCTCGCCGGTGACCTTGAGATAGTTGGCCGTCCAGGCGCTACCGGCTGAATCGACGAGGCTCACGCCCCCGCCGCCCGTGATGGCAAGCAGCGGATCGGCCTCAGCGGCGGCGCGGCTGCCGCCCTTCATCGGTTGAAGGTGCATCATGGCAAGGGTGCCGACAACCTCAAGATGGCTCAGTTCTTCCGTGCCGATGTCCATCAGCAGGTCCTTAATGCTGGAGTTGGTCGTGTTGATCCCCTGGACGGTGTACTGCATGGCGGCAGCCAGCTCGCCATTCTGACCCCCGAATTGCTCCAAAAGCATCTTACCGTACACGGGGTCCGGGGTCCCGACGCGGACCGTGTACATCAGCTTCTTAATATGGTGATACATGTTGCCTCACTGCTGTTTATGGAAAGCCGTGGTGTTTCTGGAGAGAATGTTGATTCTGCAACGTCCTGCGGATGCTTGAGCGACTTGCGCCGCTCTACCTCGAATACTGTGACACCGTACTGCCCGGTCGTCCCAAGGATTGGTCGCCCTCCCCGCAATACCACCACCCTCGGGCTAACGATTGGAACGGCGAAAAGGTAGGGTCATCACGACGAGATGAATACGACTTTCCCCACGGGCGGCACCTGCACCGCACGGCCGAGGCAATCAGGCGGGCGGCGATGCAGTTCGTGGTAACTTGGCTGTCCGTGCGGATCGGTTGGGTCAACAACCTGGTGAGGTGCCAACCCACGCTGCTGCTCCATGACGGCGAGTTCCTTGACCGGGCGCTGCTGGCGGAGCAGTTGACTCGGGACGACGTGAAGGCGGCCCGGCGAAGCCCTGGAGTGGGCAACGCCAGCGCAGCGTCTGCCGTGGTTCTGGAAACCGACGGGAGCATTAGCGTCATCATGGCTCAATCCGCGGCGCCCTGACATGAACACACCCGGTCCACACCCGTCCGAACGCAGCCAGCGGGGCCTGGATTGGCTCAACTTCTTCGTGGCCGACGTCGAGACGGGGTTTGGCCCGTTCATCGTCGTCTACCTGGCGGCGAACGGCTGGCAACAAGGTCAAATTGGCCTTGTGCTTACCGTCGGCTCGGTCTGCGGCATCGCCAGCCAACTGCCCGGCGGCGCCATCGTCGATGGCGTGCGATCCAAGCGAATGGTGGTCGCCGCTTCGCTCGGGCTGACGGCGGCCGGCAGCCTCCTCTTCTTCTTTTCCCACGCCTTCTGGTTCGTGCTGCTGGCCCAATTGTGCCATGGCCTGACAGCCGGGCTGATCACACCGGCCAAAGCGGCAATCGGGCTCGGCCTCGTCGGCCATCGCGGGCTGAGCAAGCGGTTGGGCCGCAATCACCGGTTCGACTCGTTCGGCAATGCCGGAACGGCAGGGTTGATGGGCCTGCTCGGGCACTATGTCGCAAAGCGGTTCTCGTTCTTGTTCGCGGCCGTCCTGTGCCTGCCGGCCGTATGGGCGTTGACCCGCATCCAAGGCAGCGAGATCGATTACGCCCGCGGCCGTGCTGCCAAACCCGGGGAGACGGACCAGCCTCCGGCCCGTTACCGTGACCTGCTGAAGAATAAACAATTGCTGATCTTTGCCGGCGTCCTGGTCCTGTTCCAGATCGCGAATGCGTCGGCAATGCCATTGGTCACCGAACGCCTTAGCCAGCACGACCAGGGCCAGTCGGAACTCATCGTGGCGGGATTGGTGATCGTGCCGCAGATCATCACCGCGGCGCTGGCTTCGTGGATGGCGCGCCGAGCCGACAGTTGGGGGCGCAAACCGCTGCTGCTCGCAGCTTTCGTGGCGCTGGCATTACGCATTGGTCTGTTCACGATCGCACCTGGCCCGCTCTGGCTCCTGCCCATGCAGGGGCTGAGCGGCATCGACGCCGTGGTAATCGGCATCCTGAGCCCTCTTATTATCGCAGACGTCACTGCGGGAAGCGGCCGCTACAACCTGGCACAAGGCGCGGTCGGAATGGCAACGGGGGTCGGGGCGGCCCTGAGCACGACGGCCATCGGGTTCATTTCGGAGTGGTTTGGCTTCACCGTGGGCCTGCTCGCCCTTGCGGCCGTCGCCGCTGCCGGCTTCGTTTTCGTTGCTTTGCTGCTGCGCGAGAGCAAGGATGCGGCGACTTGAGCCGCGGGCTGTCACCATTCAGTTTTCACGGGGCAGTCTGACGGCCGGTATCTGCCGACCGAACAAGCGGACAAGAACACGTCTTGCATAGCCTGGATAGTCAGCTTTTCGTTTCGAGCGCGTTGATCTGCAATCGCCCGTTTGCGAAACAAAGAAGCCAGCGACCTGCGTGCCTTTACCTCGACGGCGCACGACCAAGGAACTCTGCGAGGGTATCGTGTTCCAGTTGGGTGCGACGTTTGGCAGCGGGTTCGTGGCGCTGAAGAGCCGCGCCATCAACTCGGGCGGCAGGTGAGAGCAAAACGGCCGCCGCACACGCTATGCTGCGTCCTGCGTATCAGACACGGGCGGGATTTTCGTTTGCACTCGTTGAGGACTCGGCTTTTTGGGGTCTGGGGACTGTCGCTCGGCGCCTCCGTCGCAGTCGCTTTCCTGCTGTTCCAACTTTACCAGCAGTCCACGGAAGCACAGGTGGGCCGCGCCGAAGCCGTGGTGGCGCGCGCGTGCGACCTGATCCGCGACCGCTACAGCTTCTACACGATCGGTTGGTCCGGGCCGAAGCAGGGAGAGACCGACGAACGGCTGCGGTCCGATCTGGCGACGGCCGTAGGACTCGCCCTCGCGCAGCAAACCGGCGTCGAGGGCGGAATCTGGCAATCGGAGGCAGGCCCGCTGGCCTATGCCTTCCCCACCTACGAGGGGACCGGCCCGAAAACCGATCTTCCAGTCGCCGAGCGAGACCAGATTCAGGCCGTGAACCAACAGGCGGCCCAGGATGAGCAGTCTGTCGAGCGCCGCGCGTCTTCCGGTTCTCAAACCTTGTTGCTGTATGCCTGTCCATTGCCGGGGCCGATCAGCGGCCTGACGGCTTGGACGATGACCCGGGTGCGGGCGGTGCAGGGCTTCCACCCGCTTCAGCTCGGTCTCGGTGTGCTGCTGGCAATGATAGTGCTGATGTCGGCCTGGCTCGGCCGCACGCTTCTGGTCTGGGGGCGGCACGTGCGCGGCATAGAGGGAGCGCTGCGCAAGGCCGGTGCGGTCGGCATGCCGACACTTGGCAGGACGGGCGAGCGGGAGCTGGACCAGATCATCGACGCCTTGAACGAGGCTGGGCTTCGGGTCGCGGAGGCACGGCAGGAAGCCGACCGCATGGCGGGACGGGCGGCGCGGGCGGAGCGGCTTGCCGGCCTCGGCCGTGTCGCTGCCGGCGTTGCCCACGAAATCCGCAACCCCCTTGCGGCCGCCCGGCTGCAAGGGGAGAACGCGTTGGCCGGCGACGACGCGCGGAGGCGGGAGGCGATCGGCGACATGCTCGGCCAGATTGACCGGCTTGATGGACTGGTCGGGGAGCTGCTGGCGATGACTCAGCGGGTCGAGCCAAAACCGGTCTGCGTCGACTTGATGGCGTTTCTGACGGACCAGGTGGCACGGCACAAGGAGACAGCCGCAGCCAAGTCGCTCGCCGTCTCGGTTCGCAATGCCGGCGGCACGGCGGCGCTTGATCCTGCCGTGATCGGCCGGGTGCTGGACAATCTGCTGACAAACGCGATCCGGCATGCGCCGACGGGCGGTGCGGTCGTGCTGTCTGCTGACCGCCAGCCGGACCTGCTGATCTTGACGGTCGAAGACAGCGGCGACGGTGTGCCGCCTGAGATGGCGGAACGCGTGTTCGAGCCCTTCGTCACGGGGCGCCCGGAGGGCACTGGCCTCGGCTTGGCAATCGCCCGCGAGCTGACCGACGCACATGATGGCCGCCTCGTTCTGCGAAACGCCGGCACCACGTCGAGCGGCGCCGTGTTCGCCATCGAACTGCCGCAGGGGTCCACATGGCCACCATCCTGATCGTGGACGATGACCGCGCCTTGCGGCGGGCCATCGCGACCGCCCTGACCGACCTTGGCCACGAGGCCGCGGAGGCTGGCGACGGCGAAGCCGCTTTGGCTTGGCTGTCCCGCCACGCTGCGGACGCCGTTCTGCTGGACCTGCGCATGCCCGGAATGGACGGGATGAACGTTCTGCGGCGCATCAGGGCGAAGCCCAGCCCGCCGCCTGTGGCGGTGCTGACGGCGGTGCCAAGCAGCGACAACACCATCGAGGCGATGCGGCTCGGGGCAGCAGACCACCTTGCCAAGCCGATCGGGCGGGAGGGCCTGCAAGCGCTGCTCTCGCGGATGTTGCGGGCAGTGGACGCGGCAGCACTCGAACCAGGCCCGGCCGGCGCGCGCGAAGGCGATCTCGTCGGATCGAGTGCCGCCATGCGCGAGGTGCAGAAATCCATCGGCCTGCTGGCCGATAGCGACGCGACGGTGGTCCTGCTGGGCGAGACGGGAACAGGTAAGGAGGTGGTAGCACGTGCCATTCATCGGCACGGACACCGGACAAAGGCGCCGTTCGTGCCGGTCAACTGTGCCGCCATCCCGGCCGGGTTGCTGGAAAGCCTGCTGTTCGGTCATGTCCGCGGCGCCTTTACCGGCGCGGTTGCCGACCGGGCAGGCTCATTCCGTGAGGCGCAGGGCGGCACGCTGTTCCTCGACGAGATCGGCGATATGGACCTGGCGATGCAGGCCAAGCTGCTGCGCGCCCTACAGGAGCGTGTGGTGACGCCGGTTGGTGGCCGGCCCATTCCAATCGATGCGCGCGTGATCGCGGCCACGCACCGCGACCTGCTCGCCGCCGTGCGCGACGGAAAGTTTCGCGAGGATTTGTATTACCGTCTCGGGGTCGTGCCTGTTGCTCTACCGCCACTGCGCGAGCGGTTGGCCGACATCATCCCGCTTGCCGAGCATTTCCTAGCGCTATCGGCCGATGGTAGCCCGGCCAAGCGCCTTTCCGCAGATGCAGCCGCCCGACTGATGGCCCATCCGTGGCCGGGCAACGTCCGCGAGCTGCTCAACGCCATGAAGCGTGCCTCGACACTGGTGCGGCGGCCGACCATTTCGGCAAGTGATTTCGCCTTTCTGGTGACGCCCGACAGCGAGCCCGGCGGGTCCCCACTCACTGACACGGACGCAGTGGATTGGCTTGCCGGAACGCTTCCCGAGGCGATCGAGCGGGTTGAACGGGAGATGATCCGACGCGCCCTCCTGGCGTGCGGCGGCAATCGTGTCCAGACAGCGGAGCGGCTGGGTATACGACGCCAGCTGCTCTACCAGAAGCTTGAGCGGCACGGCCTGGTGTCCCCTAATGGGACAGACGACGTCCCCGAAGCGGACTCGACAGCGGCGTCAAAGTAATCATCCTACAAGCGATTTCAACAGCTTGCACGTGGCATGGTGCTTGCACTTCGTCTGACGGGCTTGGAGCCCTGAAGGACGGAGAACATCATGAGGACCAGACACATACTGCTGGCCGCCACGCTGCTCGCAGGCGGTGTCGGCGCCGCCGTGGCCCAGAATGCGGCTACGTACGATCCGAGCCAACTGCCGGCGATCCAGGGCAAGGTCGCGGAATACAGCCTGACGCCGCGTGGCGACGTCGATGGGCTGATCCTGGCAGACGGAACCGAAGTTCACATGCCGCCCCATTTGGGCACGCAGCTCGTATATGCCGTGAAGCCCGGCGATGCGGTGACGATCCGTGGACTGAAGGCGCGTGCATCGCGATGGTGCAGGCCATGTCGGTCAAAAACGATGCGACCGGCGCCACGGTGACCGACACGGGCACGGGCGGCCCGCCAGGTCGGCGCGATGCGCAGCAGACGCTGAGCGCCACGGGACGCATTAAGGCCCAGCTGCACGGACCACGCGGCGACCTGAACGGTGCGTTGCTGGAGGATGGCACGATCGTCCGCCTGCCGCCGCCAGAGGCGCAGCGGCTGGCCTCGACCCTCACCGCCGGTGCCCCCATCACCGTGCAGGGTAACGGCTTTGAGGGACCGCTCGGCCGGGTCATCGAAGCCCGTTCGATCGGGCCGGACGCCTCGCATCTCACGCAAGTCGCCACCCCGCCGCGGCCGCACGGTCATCGTCCGCCGCCGCCCGGCGGTCCCGACGCGCCGCGGGGCTGAACACCAACACAGAAGGAGCATCCGATGCATTGGATCGATCCCGACCACCTGCCGGAGACGACCGGCATGGTGGACTGCTTCCTGCTGAACGGGGAGGGCGAGGCTGATGGCCTCGTCCTCAAGGACGGCACTGAAGTTCACTTCCCGCCGCGCATGGGCAGCGACGTTCTGGCAGCCGTCCGGCCGGGTAGCACCGTCCAGGTGCGCGGGGTGCGGCCCCGTGGCGTCACGATGGTCGCCGCGGTTTCGATCGCGCCGGAGGAGGGCGCTCGAATGGTCGATGCGGGGCCGCCAGACGATGATGAAGGCCGAAAGGCAGGGCGCAAGCAGACGCACGCGAAGCGCACAGCAATGGAGGCACAGGGCGTGGTGCGCCAGTTGCTGCACGGCCCGAAAGGAGCAGTCCGCGGCGTAATGCTGGAGGACGGCCGGTTTGGCCGCTTCCCGCCGCACGTTGCCAAAGATCTCGCGGCGATGCTGGTGCCGAACGCGTCGGTGCTGTTGCGCGGCGAAGGCCTGGTGACCCCGCACGGCACGGTTATCGCGGTACGCGAGATCGGCACGTCGGCGGACGATCTTCGCCCGGTCGAAGCCAAGAAGCCGAAGGACAAGCACAAGCACCACAAGCCGCACCGGCCTGGCCCGCGCGACGGCAACCCCGACGCGGCGCAACCGCTCTGAAGCGATCCCGAAACGGAGGCCGGGTGCGAGATGCCGCGCCCCGCCTTCTGCATGATGGAGAGGGCACATGCCCGACGGAGATGACGTGCTGAGCTGGCTGCATATCGGCGACCTGCACATCACGAACGAAACCGAGCAGAACTACCTGGATCTGAAGCGCATCGTTGACTTGGCGAAGGGCCTGCCAACCGGCAGCGTCGATTTTGCCGTGCTGCCTGGCGACAATGCCGACGATGGCACGCCGGAGCAGTTTCGCCTCGTGCGGGATGCGGTCGCCCCGTTGCGGATGCCGTTGCACATCCTGCCGGGCGATCACGACTTCAAGCCACGCACGCTCGATGCCTTCCACGACGTACTCGGCGCGGAGCGGCTACCGAAGGCGGTCACCGTGCGCGAACATCGCTGCTTGTTCCTGGTCGTAGTTTCCGCTGGCACCGACGGCCCCGACTTCCGGCTGGGAGAAGAGCAGCTTGCCTGGGCCGAACGCCAGTCGGGTGAAGCAGAGGCGGCAAAACAGGACGCTGTCATGTTCATGCACACCTATCCGGCCGATCTGCGGGAAGGCGCAGAGCGCCTGGGTGCCCTGCTGAGCAAGCCGCACGTGACCTGTGTGGACATGGGTCATACGCACTACAACGAGTTGGCCAATGACGGCGCCACGATCTTCATGGCGACCCGCTCGACCGGGCAGATCGAAGAGGGGCCGCCGGGTTTCTCGATCGCTGCCGTCGACGGGTGCCGGGTGAGCTGGCGCTTCAAGCCGTTGGATGCCGCCTGGCCCTTCGTTCTCATCACGTGCCCGACAGACCGGCGCCTGGCCACGGAAGCCAGCCGGGATGTCAGAGGCACCGCCCTCGTTCGGGCCAAAGTGCTCGGCGACGCACCGATGACCTCCGTCGAGATGCGGGCGGACGGCGGGATGTGGATGACCATGCGGCCCGTTCCCGGCGACACGGCTCTATGGGAGGCCTCCGGTCCTGCGAACGTCCGCCATGTGACCGTGCGTGCGCGAGATGCAAACGATCGCCTGGACGAAGACCAGATCGAGCTGGCAGGTGACGGATGGACGCCACCGAAACGTCAGGCCGACGGTAGCGACGCTGACCGCATAGAGGCCTGGCCGGACCGGGGCATCTTTGGCACCCAGCTCGGGCCGAACCGCAACGGGCGAAAGTGGTGATGGGCGCTCTTCTCGCCTCGCCCTGGACGACGTGGGGCATCGCCGTTGCGGCAACGGCCGGGGTCATCATCCGCCCGTTCTCCTGGCCTGAATTCATCTGGGCCGCCAGCGGGGCGGTCCTGCTGGTCGCGCTCGGCCTGCTGAGCCCGGCCGATGCGCTGTCCGGGGTCACCAAAGGCACAGACGTCTATCTGTTCCTGACCGGCATGATGCTGCTGTCCGAACTTGCCCGTCAGGAAGGCCTATTCGACTGGCTGGCCGCGCGGATGGCGAAGGGCTCGGCCACGCGCCTGTTCACCCTCGTTTTCACCGTCGGCACGATCGTGACGGTGTTCCTGTCGAACGATGCGACCGCGGTCGTGCTGACGCCGGCCGTGGCCGCAGCCGCTAAAGCGGCAAAGGCGGACAAGCCGCTGCCATACCTTGTAACTGCCCAGGTTGGTCGATCTGTGGCGACGGGTATTGACTCGACGCGGCAAGGTATGAGTCAAGCTTCCGGTGACTTCGCCGCCGAATCAGCCAACTGACGAGGATCATGCCGCCGAGGGTCGTCCGACGACGACGATCTCGCTGGAGGCGTTGGTGGCGCTGCTTCAGGCGGAAAACGCGATGCTTCGAAGTCGCATCGCCGAATTAGAACGCCGGCTTGGTCTGGACAGCTCCAACAGCGGCAAGCCGCCGTCGAGCGACGGGCTGAAGAAGCGACCGTCGCGGGTGCGCAGCTTGCGCGAGCGCTCGGGCAGAAAGAGCGGCGGCCAGAAGG
>JAABUK010003518.1_pt1 | contig 26449 bp, 39 predicted proteins | sample 5559141 | NCBI WGS metagenome assembly JAABUK01 (sample SAMN10711869, study PRJNA513367) | rock metagenome | isolation source: Antarctica rocks | place: Antarctica: Victoria Land, Pudding Butte nord | collected 2016-01-03
ATGATCGCACAGCAACGGCACTGCAATCAAGGATACAGGACGCTGTGCAGATGCAATCAGTGCTTGGCAAGCGGCAGATGAATCTTGTCATTGTTGATGAGGTGGACGGCATTGCAGGTGACCCATCACTGCTCTTCCCTGCTGCCTTGACCTTGCTTTTTGCCCTTGACTGCTATTCCGTCAGCCAGCCTGTGCACAAGCCTTTCCTGACGCATCTGTTGACAACCTGTTCATCAATGCCATATGGTGCTACGTGGATTTGTTCCACCATTGTGTTGATTGTCTCTGGTTTGGGTTTTCCTTGCTGTTTTGAACCTTTGTGCCTTGTGGTGATGAAGTTTGTATGGGTATGCAGGGGGGAGTGAGGGCAGAAGTGCAGTCCAGGTGCTGCTCAAGCTCATCCAGGCATCTGGAGGTACCTGCTGCCCAGCCTGCCAGGTTGTCACCAGTGGCACTGCCTGCCTGCACACACCATGCCTGCATTCACATCCACCAGCGTCTGCCAAAGCCTACGCCCAGATTCCAGTTACATCACTGATAGATCTGTCACAGCAAGTTGCAATCACCAATGCACATGGCCCAGTGCCTGTGAATCCTGCTCAGCACGCTGCCAAGTGCATGTTGAGAGCTGAAGAGTAACCCAGTGCATCTTCAGGCAAAGATGGCAATCAGCAAGATGACGAGCAACAGACTGCTGATGGCAAAGGGCAGATGCTGGGTGTCAAGAAGAAGAGCAAGAAAGCAGCACAGCAGCTGTGCAGGCCAATCATTGCTGTGTGCAATGACATGTATGCTCCTGCGCTGCGGCCTCTGAGGGGGGTTACCAAGATTGTGCAGTTCAGAAAGCCATCTGTAAGTCAATGCATGCTGCTCTGGTTTGCCACGTGTTGACAATATCTACAGCTGTAATGCCTGCAGATGCCAGACATGCTCAGTGCTGACAGCTCTAGTTTTGCCCTATCATGTCACATGCATGCATGCTTGCATACATGTTTCCACCTGTGGTGCTTTCTGCTCTTTGCACCCAACATCCTCCCATGCAAGCCTTGATCAACTGCTGCAGGTGGAACGACTGTTGCAACGGCTGCGATCAATATGTGAAGCAGAGAAGCTGGTCATAGACCGTGCGGTACGTCCTGCAACAAGATCCTGTTTTGGCAGCACCCTTGTTTCAACAAGCATGACCCAATAGCACCCTGCCAGCAGGTCCAACACACTTGGTTTTGTCAAGCTCCTGTCAAGCTTCTGCACACCCAACATACGCGTTTCAGTCAGCTGTGCCATGAATAGTTGCATTCAGCAGATCACTGACTACTAGCTACTGTATGGTTGCTTCCAGGCTTTGACCAGACTGTGTGAGCAGACAGAGTGTGATGTGCGCTCTTGCCTCAACACCTTGCAATTTCTGGCCCGAAAGGGAAGGCCCATTAAGGTTGCAGACCTGAATGGGCTCAGCATTGGGCAGAAGGACATCAGCAAGGGGGCCTTTTCAATCTGGCAAGATTTGACACAGATCAAGGCAAGCCCTTGCAGCTTGATTTAGCACTTCTTGAGTCATTGAGCAGCTGCCGTGCATGACTGCAGTGATGAGTAGGGTACCATAGTCGACGCTCCTTAACTTCTCTCATACATCAGAGCAAGGAGCACAACCAGTTGCTTACACTCCACAATCTTCTCAAGTTGAGATAACTCAAATGTTGCCGCACGCATGTTAGCACAGTGCTCACATGATGTGCAGCTTGCAAGCTCAGTTGTACATGTTGATGTGTTGTGGACCATTTGTCTCTGACATACAAACAATTTTGACATTGGTTGCTGCAGAGGAGTGCTGCCCTCCAGCAGGACAGCTTGCTCAGCACGCTGCAAGACTTTGGCGACAACGCACTGGTGATCTCGGGTCTGCATGAGAACATGGGAAGCATGCGGTTCAGGGACACCAACTTGAGAGGCACAGCTGCCATTGCTGGTCAGCTGTGTGACGCAGACCAGTTCATGACAGCTTGCCACCGCCGCATGGACTTCTCCCTGCAGAAGTATGTGCCCATGTGTGCACTGGCCATCCGCAGCATTGCTGCAGGTCCAGAAAGGTGTGCTGAGCATCTCTTGAGCTGTGCATCTCATTTTGGTGTGCCTTGTACACGGTAAGCAGAAGTGACAGAGGTGCCCAATAGTGACACCCAACCTGCAATATTTGCTTGGCATCCATGATTCGTGGGTCGAAATCTCACGTTGGGTTAGCAATACTGTGCTGCTGCAAGCAGTGCATCAGCCTAATGCAGTCAACAATGTCATATCGCAACATGCATATGAACTAATGCTGCAGCGCTGTATGAGACTGTCGGTGACTTTATGAGCTCTACGAGCTTGCACACTCTGTGACAGCTCAAAACGACCAGCTGACGGCTGCAGTGCTTTGAAGGTGTGATGATGTGCAGGGTGATGCTACAATGGCCCAAGGTGCACCCTCAGCAGGTGAGGCGACAAACAGCCCAGGTCAGCTTGGTGCAGGGCTGGCTGGAGGACCTAGCGCCAGCCATGTTCTGCACCCTCAACCCAAGGATTGCTGTCCAGGTATTGTGTCTGCATTTGCTCAGATGGCCATGTTTGTAAGCTGAGCTAATATTGACTTCAGGATGCAATCACAAGCACATGTCACTGGAATGCTGCATGGCTCCTTAGTCAGCATATGTGACACGTTCTGCCTGGCTGATGATTGTGGCTTTGCATCATGACTGGTCATTCCCTATGCTTGACAGCTGCCCCACAAACAACAAACCTCATTCTGCTTGGCAGGAGCTGCTGGCCAGCTTACTACATGAGCTTTTTCCAAGGCAGAGATTCTGCACAGACAGATGACAGATGACAGGGTGTTGTCCAGCCCAGCACAGATGTGTGAACCATGAGGTGCTTTGTGCAGGAGATACTGCCAGCCTTGCTAGGGGTGGTGAACCAGCCCCTAAGGCCGGTGGCTCAGCACCTGTTCACCCCTCAGGAGAAGACCACCCTGGCTCTTGTGGTAGCCACTCTGGTTGCATATGCCCTTACATTTGATCTGGGCCAGCAAGGGCTGACAGCAGGGCAGGATGTGGCAGGCCCTCCTGCATCTGCCCTCACACCCATGGCACCGGCTGTCCACACCCTATGTGCTTTCCCAGTAAGTCAACAGTCTACTGTTCATGCCATGAATGACATTGTCAGGGCAAGCTGTCTGTGAGCCTGTTATACAATGGCAGACTGCACCATTTGAGCCCTAAAGCTGCTGTAGTTTGACGTCATTTTTGGAAAAATGATGAACCAACATTGGAGCAGCAGACAGAACATGCCTGAACCAACACCCAGTGAGTTGGACTTTATGCTTGAATGGCAAATGTTGTGAATACTGGGTGCTTTGTCTGCAGGGGGTTGCTTCTGAGCGCAAGCTGATGCCTTTGGCGTTGTGTCAGATTGTGGCCCATGAAGTGAAGCTGGAAAATATACGCAGCAGAAATCAGGCAAGAGCTTTTCAGCCTACGCATGATTCACAGGCCTATTCCCAACCTTCATTACCACCCTTCACAGGCTCATTCTCAATCTGCGCATGAAGTGTCTAAGCACACTGAGGATAATCACATGTATGTCACAGCACAGCAATTTCGCTACAGACCTGGCATGCATATAATCTAATAGCGTGTGTGTTCAACATGCATTTAGCCAATGCAGCTTGATTATGTTTGCACTTCTGATAGCACGCAGCTCACAGAGCCCAAATTCACAGCTGAGCGTCCTCACCAATTGGAAGCAGTATAAGCAATGGCAAGCTGATCAGCAGGTGTCTGTCAAATAGCTGAATGAGAATCGTTTGTGCCAGGCTCGGCCAGGCTCTGCTGGTGTCTCAATAGATGGCCCTGGGACCAGTGCCAGTCAGGGCAGGGCAAATGCAGAGGCTGGACCGTCCACTCAGGCAGCAGCTGCCTCAGCCAAGCTGCAGTACACAGTTGCCCAGAGGATGAAGGAGGCTGGTATGGCTATCACCTCTGATGATTCCAATGCTGTATACAAGAAAGCCATGCTTTGCACACTGCATATGCATGGCACGTACAGCTAAGATCAACAAGTTGCATGTCTGGCAAATTAGAGCGCATTTGATGGTCACTGGGCATGGCAGCACTCTACTGAGCTCTTCACCGGCATGCCATGGATGAGAAACCTACACATGCACTTTTTCTTATGTTCTTTGCACACCCGGTTGGGGCTTGTGCGTGAAGCTGCACAGCTCTGCGTGTGCTGAGCGCAGTAGAATTCCTGAAGGCTGTGCGCATTGCAGGCACAGGGAAGGTGACCAGAGTGAAGAAGGGCACATGGCTGGACCAGACCAAGGTGCGCCAGCAGCTGGGCAGGAAGCCGCTCAGCGCGCATCAGCAACGCCAGATGGCACACACAGCTGCAGGTCAGTCCTCACAGGTTGGCTCTTTTGTATGAGCTTTGCAGCTGTTTGAGAGGAAGGGTTTCAACTCTTCCAGCTGGGCAGCAGTGAAGACCTATATGCCAGCAACTGCAGCTGGTCAAAACAGCAACTCACCTGGTTTTTGGCAACATGAGTACATGTGCTTTTGTCAAATAAATGGTGGTATTGAGAGCCCATTGCTCACAGGTGGAGGTACATTGAGGCTACCCACAAGGTACAAGTTCCATGAAGGCTACACAAATGCAGTCAAGCGGCCTATATTGATGCAAGACTTGCTGCGATGCAACTGAGAAGCTTGTTGCCTGATGTCAGGCAGCTATTGTAAGTTACCATGAGCATTCTGAGGTTGAACGAGTTTATGGCATCCTCGCATTCAACCTGTTCTCTTTTCGTCCTTTGATTAGGTTTACTCTGTTACCTTCACGCAGTAGTCTTCATGGGATCAGGTCGCATAATCAACTTGCAACAGCCATTAGTGCCACCGACACAGTGATGTCTCTCTAACGAAATACGTATCTCAATGCTCCTCACACAATAGTAATGGCCGAAAGTCTTGCGGGCATTCAATGACATTGAGTGGGCAGCACTGTCTTTACACTGGCAAGCTAGCCTAAGTGTCGTGCTACTTCAAAATGTTGGGTCGTTATACACTTGCAGGTTTACAAGGGCAAACACAATTGTGCGCTGCAGCACTAGCTGCGATGAAGAACTACATAGCTCAATGAGTCTTCTCTGAATTAACCAATAAGTTGCAAGCAGCGTGCTTATCAACAGGGCTGCATAGAGTCCTGGAGAAATGTCAAAATCGCTGGCTGGCCGGTGCAAAGCAAAGTAAGCTCGTTTAAACAAGCTACTCATGCAAGAGAGATTATCGCGGTGAGACAGTGATCTTGCTGTCATCCTCTGTTAATGTTCCAGCCCTCAACTCCTGAATCGCTCTGAAAGGCCATCCAATACCCTGGAAGGCAAGCTTGATGGCAAATGGTACATCAATGATAATCTCCTTCTCAGTGGGCTTCTTCTCGCTCTTGACAGACTTGATGTAGTCACGGCCCACATACCCAATGTACCCAGCAATGTACAGGAAACCCACAGTGGGGATCTGCAAACAAGCAAGACAATACTTCATAGCCAATGGCAGTCACATTATGACCAAAGACCATGTCCAGTCTTACAGCAGACAGCCTTCAAAAGGGACAACTGCACATGCACCACTGATGACTGCATGATGCAGAGCATGACTGCGACCACATACACACATGGCTGCATGCACAGTAGACAGCTTTCTGCCCCAAGCAACTGTTTTCAAGCAAAGGACACCACAGAATGTTGTAAGGGCACACACCAAGGTCTCTCCAGCATGACCATATCTAATGGCTAGTCCTGGGTCTGAGATCAAGTGGGGCAGTCCATCTGCGCCACATAGAAGCCCTTGTCTAGCATATGTGGCAAATCGTGTCTCTGTTCTGTCGATGGTGGCGTTCAAGGCCAGGGCTGGGGCGCTATCGGGCTCGTACTGCAGAAGAGCAGTCGATGTCAGACATTGTATGGTGCAGAATCTTGCCAAGACACCGACTGCAGACTGCTTTTGTGTATGGGACACGTACGTTTTTCAACCTCTTCTGCAAGGTCTTGACCTCGGTCTTCTGCCTTTTTGCAAACTGCTTGCTCTCGGCGCAAGGGGTTAGCCCGGAGATGTCAGCACGTGCGGCATCAACGGAACCAAAGCCGATCGCAGCTGCTAGAGCGGTCGCAGCCAAGACTGTCTGGATTGGTCTGCTGGCCTCCTGTGACTGTGCTGAGCAGCTGACAGAGCGCAGTGTCTGTGCGCTTCTCCGTGGCAGAGCAGCCTTTACAGGGTTGAAGGAGGATCTTGAGGTGAGATCCTTGGTCTGTGCCTGCACTCGCAACGACAGCCTTTGTATACCTAGTCACGCCACTATCTTTGATCAAACGAGAGCGTTCACTGCTGCACTGTACCTGCATCACACCGCGAGAGGACAACATTGCGGCTGCCATAATGATATCGACTATACTTTCGATGACTGCTCGTTATCGCAAGCTGCTTGCTCCTTCGAGGTATGCAGCCAAAAGTCCTTATCGCAATCTCTGTCTCACCCCGCATTCGACGCACAGTACATTAAAAGGATGCTTGTGAACCTTGCACGCTCTCCGTGTCTGGTGCGTCAGTGCGTGCCATGTAGCCCATTGCTGCATGCTGGGAGTCACAGCACGGCAAGTAACTCACCGGTCACCAAGGTGACGCTCGACGGCAGCACTACGAGCGGCACCTGGCTGTATGCTCGGGGCTGATCCTATGATCTGCAGACGCTTCACCTCTGGTCGCTGGTGATCAAGTACCGCAGCATGTCCTTCGTCGCGCTAGGTGGAGATGGGGCCACCAGGCCGACCTTCTTCGAGCTAGTAGCTGCGGAACGGTTGATGCCAAGCTTGAAAGCCGCTACCGTATACTCCTTATCAGTAAGTGGTACTTATGCTGCTTTACACTTTTGCTTTGTGCTTGAAGACTTGCTTGCCGAAGCAACGCTGCAGCGGCATTTGCCCAATTTGGCAGCCTGGCTATAGGTCTTCGCGCAACGGAGACCTGTTTTCCACCGCCTCCTGGATTTCGAAGACGAGCTGTTTGCCATCGTTACTGCTGCTTTAGACAGACAGAGCCTGCTGAACGGAAGCTCATCTTTCGCTGAAAGTTTGTACGGCTTGAGGCGCAACTCAGTCAGAGGAGCTGAGAATCCGAAGGCCTCCTTGAACAAACCGTCGCAACGATGGACTCTGCTGTTTCTAGTGAGCACTGGGCAAAAGCTTGCCAGCTCCCTGCCTGGTCTCCTGCCCAACCTCATGATCCTTATGATACGGTCATGGTGCCCAGCCTTGCTCATGCCTATTTGTGGTGCCTCAGGTTGTATTGCCATACATGCAAGCTAAGCTGGAAAGCATCTATAACAGGCGTAGACGCCAAACCCGTAGTCCCTTGGCTCTACGCATTACGCAAAGGTCCAGTGAGGTAGAGCCAGATGCTGATGAGGTATTATACTTAGTCTTCTCTATTACAAAAGAAGTCTGTAGATCTTCACGCTGTATGCATATGTGTTCTGTCACCTTTACAATTTGTGAGTACACTGCCTCATCAGGTTGTACGCCTCTCATCCATTCAACATTGCTTGCAGCAGCCTGAAAGACGATCGCTGTGGCGCAGAACACAAGCCAGGATTCTGAGACTATTCATGCGCCTATTCCCTTGGATTCATGCCACACAGGAAGGGTTGCGATTTGGATATCAGCTGCTGTATCTACTGGACTCAAGCCCTTTTTACACTCCTATTCTGCATCTGCTTGGACAGAACATTGTCAGAGTCTCTGGACAGGAAATGGTATGCTGCTTTCTCCAAGCATATGGATGGCTTGCTCATCCAGACTGTTGTCTCTGCTGCTTGCGTGCTGTTTTCTGAATTTTGTTCTGAATTTTGTGAGTCAACATCATAAGCTGTTTTGTTGCATGAGGCTGTCTGGTAAAGTCACAGTAGCATTTGCAGACATGCTCGTGTATTCTGGCTGTATGTAGGTTGAGGTGCAAAGACAAAAACAGCAGAGGCGGCAACAACAGCTGCAGTCAGCACAACGGTCTTCTTCTGTCATTTGGCGACTGGTATCTCAGGGCTGGCTCAGAAGCACCTACGCCTTTGCAGATCACACTAGGAATGCTCTAATCTTATCTGTTTTTGCATTCAAGGTAAGTACTCAGATGCCAAGATGGCTTTGACTGTCTAATGTATCTCATTGTAAGATTTTATATGTGCATGGTCACAGATTTCAGGACATGTTTTGTGTTGCTTGGACATACAAGGCAGCACTCTGTTTTCAACGCTTTGCATATTTTTGTGCTATGAATGCAATTTTGTACCCATAGCAAGGGTGTGAATGCTTCTGTAGCTGTTGGAATGGTGGTACACATCAGCAGAGGAGAAGTTGGGTGCGCAACAGGCGCTGCCACCCCCACCGCCCCCTCCACCTCCCAAGCCATCTCCTGATGGCTTGAAGCTTCCAGAAGATGCAACAACCTGTCCCATTTGTAGAAAACAGCGTACCAATCCAGCCATGGCATCAGTTTCGGGCTATGTGTATTGCTACCCATGTATATTTGGCAGTATTGATCAGCACGGTTGCTGCCCAGTGACAAAGCTTCCAGCAACTGTGGACCAAATAAGGCGCTTGTATCAAAGTGCCTAGGTACAGATCTTGTTTGTATGCAAGCAGGCTATGCAACCAGGGAGGTTGACAGCAGACATTTCATTCCTGACATGACTGGACTTTTCAGCAACAAAAAAGTATCATGCATGCATGATACCTAGACGAGGCATGATGGCATCCATTACTATAGTGTTCGTATGGCATGGTTTGCACTATGCACTTATGCACGCCAGACATTAGCTTCGTGCCTTGATGTGTAGCTTGTAGTATCTACCAATCATTTTGCAGCTGGAAGTTACAGGCGTCTTTGGCAGAAAGACTTTTCTTGTGTGCTGAGTGCCTAAAGCCTTTCCCAGCCCAGACGTCCCTTACAGCATGATTTGACTAATCTGTCACTCCTTTACTGTTGTAGTCAATTCTATACGCGATCAATGCCAGCAGAGACTTGCTGCCTGTATACTCTCCCTCACATGCACACACTTCAACAAAATCATAAACACTGCCTGGTGTATCACAAGACCGACAGCCTGAGCACCTGTTGCTCATAGTCTGTGATGCCTGATGCACATTGTTTGCCATGGTGGTTCAAGGTCAAGACAGACGCAACATTCAGACATCCAAGAGCAGTCTTCTGGGGTCCTCCACTATATCCTTGACTCGTTTCAAGAATGTAACAGCCTCACGACCATCAATGAGTCTGTGGTCGTATGTCAGAGCAACGTTCATGATGGGACGCGCCTTGATCTCACCATTTACTACCATTGCACGCTGGTTGATGCTGTGCATACCAAGGATGGCTGACTGAGGTGGATTGATGATGGGTGTACTCAATAGACTGCCATATACACCACCATTTGAGATGGTGAATGTGCCACCTGCCATGTCATCAATGGAAATGGTGCCATCTCTGGCCTTCTTGCCCAGTGCATTAATAGCCTGTGACACACACTCCATGTTCTCTACTCTCCAACCAAGAAAGTACACTATGCAGTGCTGTGACACAGGCATGACATGCTCAGCAACCAAAAGGGCAAAGCATCTTGTATCAGGGCAACAAGAGTTTCAGTGGGAAAATGATGAAAAGGCCAGACAGGTATGTGCAAAGGCTTATTGCAGAATAGCTTTGAGGAAACACCTTTTCAATGCCAGCAAAGTTGAGGGCATCGACATTCCGCAGCACAGGCACCACAAGGCCCTTGGGAGTGGCCACTGCAATGCTGATGTCAGTGTAATCGCGGTACACCAGCTCATCTCCATCAATGACAGCATTCACTGCTGGCACCAAATGCAGCGCATCTGATGCTGCCTTGACAAAGGCTGACATGAAACCCAATTTGACTCCATGCTTTTCTAGGAATCCGTCCTGAAGCAGCACAGCAGCAGTTGAGCTTTGCGCAATGCTGCAGGGTGGTACTGACTGCTGCTGACAACACTGTGCGCCTGAGCTGCGCACTTGGAAGCAGTGTCAGCATGACGTGTAGCGCACCATAGATGGAAATATCCCCAGCGTGTCTCTGACTGTCCAGTATCAAGTTGGTACACAAATAGACTGAGACATATGTTCAGATCTTGACTCGTGCGTTTGCTGGCTCTTGCAAGGTAGTGCAAATGCAAGCTGACATGAGCAAAGACTACCTTGAAGTCCTTCCTGAGCAGCATGATGTTGGTCATGTCAATCTCATTGAAAGTAGTCAGCATGGCATAGGTGTTCTGTGCACCCTTGAGGCGCTCTGCAACTCGAGCGCGCAGTCTGGTCATCTTCACCCGCCTCTCGGGCCGCCCTGGCTTGCCTGTTGGCTTGTCTGAGGGGGGCGCGGCTCCGCCAGATGCAGGACCCTGTGCAAGACAGAAGATTGTGGCACGCAACTGCAAATAGGTTCTTTCAATGTATGGTACTGGTTGTGCACATCTTCAAATGCGCCAATCTTATTGAGATCCATGTTTTGTTGCATGTATGGCACAACTTGAAGATCACATGATGAAGAAGTGAATGCTGTAAGTTGAGGAAGAAGCTGTACCTTGCTTGGAGCCGGCTTTGATGGCTTGGACTCCTGTTTGGGAGGCTGAGGCTTCTCTTCCTTGGGAGGTGGTTGTGCTTTCTCCTCCTTTGGCTCAGGCTTTTCTTCCTTGGGTGCTGCCTTCTCCTCTTTCTTCTCCTCCTTCAACAGGAATGCAATGCAGCATTGAAGAAGCATTTCTGAGACGTGAACCACCAGGATGTGCTGGGCAAGTTCAGAGAAAATTTGGGATCTGTTGTGATTGTGCAGAATTGTACAGCTTTAGGTGTTGCAGATGCACTGCAATGCAGGTGAATCTGGGCAGTTGTATGGACCAGTTTCAGCAAGCTACTTGAGTTGAGCAATAGCATGCAATCATTGCAAGTGTTTGGCTGAAATGTCTAATGAGCATACTGGAGAAAAAGTATTTGCAATGTATTGCACATGGAGTATATGGCTTAATTCACCTTATTGCCTTCAGGCTTGCTGCCCTCCTCACCCTCAGTCACAACTGCCACCTCTTGTCCAACTGCCACGGTGTCTTCTTCCTTAACCAGCATCTCCTTGAGCTTGCCTGGCTTTCCAGTGGTATACCGGACATCTACTGTGACCTTATCAGTCTCAATTTGCAGGACAATGTCATCGGTCCCCACTGCGTCGCCTGTTATGATTTCAAAATTGCAGTAAGACAAAAGTCATGAGCCTAGATACTTGTGAACAGTAATCAGCCAGGTATTTCACCTGCTTGTTTGGCAACACTGGCCACTGTGCCCTCAGAGATGGAGTCACCCATGGAGGGGACAGAGATCTTAATATCGCCAGCCAACAAAGCAGAGGATTGGAAGCTGCGAGATAGGCTTTTGAACTGGTTGTACAAAATGGGGGTGCGATTGCTGCATAATAGCCTGCAGAATAAGCAGGCAATTATGGCATGCATAGCTCACAGCAAGCAGTGAACGCAAAAAATGGGCCAGAGAGTGCTTCAACTGAAATGCAGCTGTCCTGACGCACCTTATTTGTGAATCTAGACCAGATACTTGACCTATAAACACAAAAAAGCATTAGAACCGCTAATTTTCGCTAAGGGCAGAGAACACATTTGCGTCCTTAGAAACGGTCAGCGACATCATGAAGTACCTGCTACACACGGTGCATCTAGAGACGATGCTCCTACTTGTGAATGAGACTGCATCAGCATAAGCCAGTCAGCCAGTGTGCAGTAGACAAACTGTATAAGAGTCGCCATCGTGATGCCTACCGCAAGAGATCTCTGTCGTATACACCGGCTATGCTGAGAAAGCCTGCTGAGGGCTCGATGCGCCATGACGACACCTCCTCCTGCGATCGCCGCAAGATCCGGCGCGTCCTACACTGAAAACTGACGCTTAGTCAAAGCAGAATGAATAACAGCTAAGGGCGTTTGGTCGCTTCGGTCAGGGCGGTCGGCCAATGGTCAAAAGCTTGCAAAAGCTTTGCAGTTCAAAGTTATGAAAGCGTTACGGCGCGCGAACAGCGCGCGGGCCGGGTCATTGAATGTACCGCCATCAAACGGTATATTGCGATGTCGAAGCCTGTGTAAACCCTTTAAGTCTTTTCTTTGCGGTCAGGCGTTCTTGAGCAACTATGTGGGTGCGCAGAGCCGTGCGGTCAAGCTTACAGCTTCCTTGGGGCTTGTTAGGCGCAGCGACTGTACTTACCATTACAGCTGCAACGCTTCCAGTGCGCCTTCTACATAGCGCCTTCAGGAAACCACAGACACGCGATCTCACCGGCAGCAAAGCCAGAAGGGTGATGCCCGAAGTGTACGATGCGCAGGAAGTCGCAGCAATGCTGACGATGGTTCAGGCCGCCATGCAACATAAGTCCCAGCAGTTACATTTGGAGCGCACTGCATCGCTCCAAATGCAGCAACGAGTGGATGGACTGCAGGAAAGCCTGGAGAATATGAGCTATCTCTTTGCACAGGTATGCTGCAAGGGACTTCCCCCAAACGTGGCTGGAAATCAAGCATACTGGTGCTTTAATTGCACAAACAACTGCTGCATGCTGCAGGAGCAGCAGCACCGGCTAGGTCTGCAAGCCGAGTTACAGGCAGCTGAGTCAGCAGCAGCAGACCTGCGGCAGATGCTGTCAATGTTTTTTGGAGATTCTCCAAGCTGTAGTCCTGATACCAGCTCAGAAGGCGCAAGACAAAGAGGGCTGCATTCCAACGTTGCCTGGACACTTTCATCACCAAGCCAGCTCCAGTCTGGCCTGCCAGGGACCTTGGACAGGAAAGACAGCAGACTGCAGATGGACCTGGCAGGCATCCAGAAGCGGCTTCACAAGATTGCACAGCTGAGAGATACGCCACCCTCCTCACCAAGAAGTGGAGAGCGCATCTCATCATGGGCATCCCCACCCAACACGGAGGTAGCTTCCCCAAGGAGCCCAGATCTGGGTCGGTCAAGGACTCTAGGCTCCAGGCTGTCTCCTCTGAAGCTGTCTCCCTTGAGGACAGGCACCATGAGTCCTAACGCGAGACAGAATGAGCATGATGATGAGATACCCAGCCAGCCCCATGTCAGCGTTACAGAACAGGATGCAGGCCCCTCTCAGTTGTCCTACAAGAGTGAGAGTACATATGCCAGTACTGGCACAGGACATGATGGCAATCCCACCGCTGAGTCTAGGCTGAATGATGCTGTTTCTCTTGACAGCAGTGACAGCGCAACACTGAGCAAGAAGTTGCAGCAGTCACAGTAGATGAATGCTGTAGAGAAATTTTCCAGGTTGGACAGTTGGTTTGCAGTTGGTTTGCAGTTGGTTTGCAGTGTAAAACAGCGTAGGATATTCTGTCAATTGAATTAAACGGCACTTTTCTATGTCGAGCGCAGTGATGTATATGCCGTGCAACTGCGCAAGTACATGCTTACATGCATGCACAAGCATACGTGCGGCACACAGTATTACAGTAGTTCCTGTTCTCTGAATATGTCAAAACTTTATTTAATGTTGCTGAGAAACCTTGTGGCGTGAGTGTACATAGCAGTGCACACATTTGTCTACAATCATGTGCATTATGTCAGGCCTTATGTTGCTAGTACTTGAGAAACTGCTGAAGCTATGTGATATGCAAGTAGTTGCAGCCGGTCAGGGTGTGCATACATGCAGCTTGGCGGCATGCCAAACATATGTCTCTGTCATCAATATGCTTAAACTATAGTCAAGCCTCTGCATTGCATATTCTGTGCTGGCACCAGAAAGTCAAACAGTAACAAAACGAGGCAGACTTAGATAGTACATTGCAGTACCTATGACACATCACCCTGCTATTGGCAACAACAGGCTGGTTGTGTTTTTGTCTGACAAACTGCTTGCATGGTGGCCTCTTTGACCAAATATGTCATCACTTGTTGAACAATAGGGACAACTGGTAGCTGCTCCATCATGTTGTCCAAAGTGCTTGGTCAGGCTCTCTGCTGACCTCTGACCAAAGAAGCATAAGCTCCAAAGGGTACTTGCATGAGTTGATCATGGCTTCCCTGTTCAACAACCTGCCCCTGCTGCACTACGGCTATGGTATCTGCATTCCTGATGGTGCTCAGGCGATGCGCAACCACAATGGTGGTACGCCCAACCATCAGTTTATCCAGTGCATCCTGCACAAGCCTCTCAGAGCCAGCGTCTAAAGCACTTGTGGCCTCATCAAGCAACAGGATCTTGGGATCCTTCAAGATGGCCCTGGCAATAGCAACTCTTTGCTTCTGCCCGCCTGACAGCTGGATTGCACCTTCTCCTACCTGCATTGCCCCAGGCATGGCTTGAATTTCAGTGACAACACCAGATGCTGAATGAGACAGGCATGAGCCGTGTTGAGGTGCAACACATGCAAAGGCTTGGTGATCTATCGCTCATCATCATTGTCATGCACCAGTAACATCACAAGCAGGCAACTCTGCTTGCGCGTGACAAAGATGGACAGATGCCAAATTAAGCGCGTCTGCCCGCCTTCGAAGCACAGCTGCTGAAACATGCTTCATGCTGGCGTGGAGGGCTGCCGATCATGTGCACACCTGTATACTGTAGCCTTCTGGCAGCTTCTGAATGAAGGAATGTGCATTGGCAGCTTGAGCAGCCCTCTCTACTTCTTCTTGTGTAGCGTCTGGCTTGCCGTAGCAGATGTTGTCACGCACTGTGCAGGAGAAGAGGACCGGCTCCTGACTCACCAGGCCCACCTGGCTTCGAAGAAAGCACAAGTCCATCTCTCGAACATCACATCCATCAACCAGCACCTGCCACACAAATGCACTTCAGACATGGTCATCACAAGCAACAGCTAGACAATTTGAGGCGACCTCTTCCTGCAATATGGCTCAAACATCACGCTGAGGTTCAAGGATATCTAGGCCTATGTCAGCGTGCACCAGGTGGTCATGATGTATCTTTGTCTGGCAATGTTCACATGTAGACAATCAAGGCATGCAGCTGATTGCATGGGTAACAGTCTGGGGATGGAAATCCACTTGTTGAGCTACATATGTTGCCATGTGGCTTCATTCTGTTGCTGCTGCTGCTGCCTGCATTCACTTCTGCTGAGCAGCATTACGAGACCAAGGGCAGCAGCACTACTAAGCACTGCTGCAGTGTAGGCTTGATGATGTTGCAACATTCAGGCAGCTTCACCACCTTGAGCAGCCATCTACACTATAGTAGCTAAATAAGTCACACAGCATATTGACACACCAGGCTCCCCAAAACCTGATGTGCAAAAAGAGTAGCAGCCTCCTCAGCATGTACCTGACCGCCTTCCACATCATAGAAGCGCTCAATGAGACTGATGACGGTGGACTTGCCGCTGCCGGACTGCCCAACCAGGGCTAAGCTGCGTCCTGGGTCCACCTTCAGACTGAACTCACTGAAGACTTGCACCTCGGGGCGGGCAGGGTACCTGAAGCTCACATTGCGCAACTCTACACTGCCCCCTCCTTGCTTTGGTTGAGCACCTGCAGCAAAAGTGACAGCAGGGATGAGAGATGGCTTACTTATTGGGTTGATGGCAATAGACAAACTCTACAATATTTTGATTACTGTTATGACAACACCGGGGTTATATACAGAGTGGCATACTCTTGTTTGGTATGTCAACAGATAAGACATGGAGCCTGCAGCATGTTTGACACTGACATGTCAGCATGTAGATGCAGGCAGAGTTGAGCATAATCATATTGCTATGATGCCACTGAAGCAGCGTGTCTCGTGCATTTCATGCAACCCCATTCGATCAAGATGTCCTGCAGTTGGCAATATGCACTCGCAATCCAGCTCAAAAAACAAACTCTCCATGCATTCCTTGAGCACTTCAATCCATGGAGCATACCAGTTAGTGTGTTAGGCAAAATGCTTGGCACACGGTCTATGACAGCGAAAACGCGCTTCACAGCACCGGAGGCTTTGGTAATGTCAGGGAAAGCCTGCTGTGCACTGGCAACCCCAAAGGCCGAGAATGCAATGCAGAAGAACACCTGCAGCCCAGCACACTAACCTCATCCTCTAACATCAGACTGAGTATATACATATGTGTTGATATGCTCAAGACAGCTGTACTTTTGGAGGCAAGACTGGCATCACACTTACCTGTCTTGCACTGGCAAAGGCGTTAGTAAAACACTTTGAGACATCACCAGCACATATTTGCAATTGAGTTGCAGTATAAGAGATGCATTGTCTGCTTGGCAAGTCATACACCTGAGCGTCCAAAGAAGGTTCTAGCAAATGCACTCAGCATGTCAACAACCTCAAGACACACTAGGCATCGGCATCATGGATGACAGGCATACGTCATTGATAATCGCTCATGCCCCAGGTTGAACGGCAGGAAAGACTGCCACTTTTAACACACATAGTAGCAAACTAGTGTGCATCTCCACGTTCTTGCACCATTGTATTGCACAGCAATGGACAGTTGCCACTGCAAGCTGACAGACCTTGAGCATTTGAGTGAAGGTAAGTTCCCCTTTAGCAATCTCCCTGCCTCCATACCTGCATTGAATATCCTTTGTCAACCATATGACCTTTTACCAGTTGTGCTTGTGAGGGAAATTTGGCTTGAAATGTCGGGCACTCTCTGAGCCACCAGTGTTGCGAAAAGAAGCCAACTCAACAAGCTGCAGGGACTGGAAAGCGCTCTGTGAGCAAAGTCAACAAGGGGGGTTGTGTTGTTGATGTGAAGCAATTCAGCCCAACAAGCAGAGGCAACTGTCCAATGCATAGTGAACGACCCCCAGGCACAGATGAACTACAAGCTGTCTTGTTGTGTGGCTTACACAAGTTATAAATGCATCACAGCTGACAAAAGCATGTGAGTTTAATGCACACCCATACCATCGGATCAATGGTATGCCATCCGGTTCAGTCAGAACATGCTGACATGCATGAAAGCTGCAGGGCCAATCAAATGATATAGAACATCATCAAGCACACCACCACCTCAAAGATAACAACACCAGAGAAAGGTTCCTGCAAATGCTGAAACGTGCACAGACAACAAGCATGGTGGAGCCATGCTTGCACAATGTGGTGCAAAGCCAGCAGAATGTCACCAGAAGCCCACAGCGTAGACTGCATAGATGATGAACTGGCTAGCACCAAAGCCTAGGCCAGAGGTTTGGCTACTCCTCTCTATCATTTTGGTGGGCCCCACCAGCTGCTGCTCATATAGCTGACTGACTTGGACTTGCAAAGAGAAGGCTGCCACTGTACGGATGCTGCTCACTGCCTCTGCTGCTGTCTGATTGGCATTGTCATACAGCTTGCTTGCCTGCACAGCGCACATTCAATATGTAAAACTGTCCACTTTTGTGCTTGGAATGCTGTACATGGTATGTGAGGACGATGCAAGATGATGCATGAAATTTGGCATAGACAGGTCACTGTGTATGTCACAAGCTGTTCATGCATATAAGCTTTGCCCAAGAGATATACACAATAAATGGATGATGAGCTAGTGGGTGAGTGAAGGAGTGGGTGGGTGGGTGGGCGAGTAGGTGCGTGAGTGAGTGAGTGCATGCGTGAGTGAGTGAGTGAGTGAGTGAGTGAGTGAGTGAGTGAGTGAGTGAGTGAGTGAGTGAGTGAGTGAGTGAGTGAGTGATTGAGTGAGTGAGTGAGTGAGTGAGTGACTGAGCGAGAGGGAGTTGGAGGCCTGAATGGAGGGATGACAGGACACTGCTATGCATATGGAAAAGCTTTTGCTACCTCAGTAGAGAAGCCTTTGAGAAACTTGGCATTGGTCCAGGCAGAGATGCCCAGCAGTGGGACAGTGGCCGTGATGACCAGAGTCATCTTCCAGCCAGCACTGAAGGCAATGACATAAGCGCCAATGATGGTGACCAGGTTCTGAATGATCAAGCCCAGCTGGTCCCCAACTGCCCCTCTGATGGAGAGGGTGTCAGTGGACAGCCGACCTGCGATGGCCCCGCTTGAGTTCTCCTCCTTGTCATACCACCCCACTTCCTGATGAATGGCAACAACTGAGATTTCAGGTGGTTGAACCAACCAAATCAGAAACAGCCTCAAGCATAACAGTACACAGGTGCCACCACAGCCTTGTTTACTGCATAGCTGCTTTGTGCACAAAGGGTGCATGGTCGCCAAACACATGCATGAAAGGGGCTGTACACATGCCCAAAGACTGAACGCTGTGGCATCAATGCAGCATGATTTGTGACATGATAGCACCAGCATGCAGACATGATCGCCCAGCATGGCACAGCATGGCGCAGCACAGCACAGCACAGCACAGCACAGCACAGCACAGCACAGCACAGCACAGCACAGCACAGCACAGCACAGCACAGCAGGGCTTGCATGAGCATCAGCCTGATCCGCTTAGCCAGCTTCTGTCCCATGAGCGTGAAGCTGTACGACTGCAGAGTGCCGCATACCAAAGCTCCACCCCCGACAGCACCAAAGACAATGCACCAGGTCTGGATCACGCTCTTCATCTTGGCATGGTCTGGATTGTAGAAGACGCCCAGGACATTGGACAAGGCCAGTGCAAAGGCTGGCATGATGATTCCCAGCCCTGCTGAGCTGGCACAGCCCACAATGGCCCAGTGCCACTCGGGCCTGTTCATTCCCAGCAGACGTATGAAGCCAGCGTTCACCTGTGCACATCTCAACCGCTACAGGACTGCTCAACTACCTCCTATCTTCCTCATCCCTAGTAAGTGAGCAAACTTAAATTTCTGGTGAACATGCGCGCAGCTGACTTGCACTTGTTGTTGTGAAGCCTGATTATGTGCTGCCTCTGAAACAACACAGTTGAGGGTGACTGCTGAGGGAGCTGCTTTCAGCAAGAGCATCGCACTACTGCTGTGACTGTTCTACCCACAAGGCTGTGCCAAAAGCACGACGATGATGTCAGGAAAGGTACAGCTGAAGGGCATGTTCCTCACAGGTGCTGTTGTGCACAGATCCGGTTGCAATGCAGCCCTGATATGGCACATATTACCTTCTCTTCCTTGACCTTCTTGTTCTTTTTTGCCTTGCCGGCCTTCTGATTGCTCGGATCTTCAAGCTGTCTGTCCACAACAATCTCAAGCCTCTTGACCTCAGTCTGCTTCTGCAGAAGCCATGGCTTGGAGTCAGGATGTCATGCTGCCATGTAGTGAGTATTGCAGGGCCTTCAAACCAGCAGGCATAATAATCAAATCAAGAGAATTATACTAAATATACTGATAATGATTATAAATAAAACACTTTCCAGGTCGTGATGAGCTAGGTGCGTGCAGGACAAGTCTTGTCTCTCCAGAGCAGCCATGCATCTTTGAAGAAACACAGACATTCTGTTCTAATGTGTGGAAGAGTTCGAGTGTGCAGATCTGCCTTGTCTATGTTCAGCAACCAAGCAAGCCAGGCAACACTGTATGATTTGAAACACCAAAAATGGCTACCTACATACCAGGCTTGCCGGAAACTTTGCACACGTGACAAGTTGCAAGACATACCTCAGTTGTGATTAGGTCTTGCAACACTCCGGGATCCTGTGCACTGATCTGCAGCTTCTTCTCTGACAAGGACTGCTTGTCGTCTGCAGCCTGATGCTGAGCAGAGGCTTGCAGGCGCACCAGCGTGGCATATGCACCATTGGGCTTCAGAATCAAGTCAGCATGCGTGCCCTGCTCCACAATTTCACCCTGCCGCACAACTGCAGCCACAAACATCATGTCATGCTACTTCACTCAGTTTTGTGTGTGCAACCCAGCTCTAGTGGACCTGCTTGTCTTCAGGGTGCATTGGCAGCAGGCAACATGGCTGACTACTGCTGCTATGAGCCAGTACTAAAGCAGTCACGAGACATGTTTGCAGGACACTTGACGTATGTAGCAAAGAAGTTGTCTCAAAGCTGACTGACTGAGTGTTGATCGATGGGAAGCAGCATATATGGAGCAATGCAGAGATGGACCAACTGCAGTCGTCGAGCAGCTGTTGCTGAATATGTCCACTCATGCAATCAATCAAGGCATTCATTTGCTTGTTCATTCATTCATTCTTTCGCCTATACATTGACCTATACATGCATTTGTTCATTCATTTGTTCACTCATTTGTCCATGAATGCATTACACAGGTGTTCCAGCACTGTTCACTAGGCGGCCCACTGGCTGTCGGTTGGCTTACCAGCGATGAGGTCTGCAGACATGATGGTGCTGAGGCGGTGTGCAATGACCAGGGTGGTTCGGCCAGCCATGAGGCCCTCCAGTGCTGCCTGCACCAGCCTCTCTGACTCACTGTCTAATGCACTCGTGGCCTCATCTAGCAACAGCACCTGCAACACAAGAGGAGTTTACATTGGCAGGCAGTGATGCTGAGAGCTTCTGGTAGCGAGCTGCAGCTGTAGATGGGCCTGACCAACAGCTGCAGATGGGCCGGATGAGCCAGAAGGGCATGATCTGCTGACTCGATACAGCCGTTTGGTCTGTGAAGGTACATAAGATGTGTGTTGGCAGTCTGTATAGCATCCTGTGCTGAGGTTTACAACAGGCTGCATGCATGGAGGCAGCCTTGAGGACAGTTGTCAGACTAGCTGCTTTCATCATGGGATGCAGGAACATTGACAGATGTCAGCTCTCATGACCCACCAGGGTGTTTGTACACAGTGTCAGCATGTTGAGCTGCAGTGGCACAGCACATCCAGCAGAGTAAAGCAGAATATGCATTTATGACAAAAGCAAACTGCGTGAAGGTTGTGTGGAAGGGAAATGAGGGGAATGACCTTGGGGTTTTTCAAAATAGCTCTGGCAATGGCAATGCGCTGCTTCTGGCCTCCTGACATCTGGACGCCACGCTCCCCTACTGTTGTATCATACCTGCATGCATTGAAAGGCTGATGCAAAGGAGAGACTTGTGCATTGCATTTATATGATCAAGGTATCGCTTACATACTGCACCAATAGGGCATGTGACAGACACAGACTCAGCATACAGGAGTACTATTGCTTGCAGACCAGTGCTGCCATTGCATTCACTGGGCATTGATGGCTGCATGTTGGACTTCCAACAAGCAATACAGCTTCCATCCATGTCATACAGTAAATGTAGTACACGGAGCTGTTCATCAAACGCAAGCAGGCTTGATTGCAGGTGCACAATAAACTGCAATCAATGTCAGAACATCACACAAACGCAGATCTCACTCATCGAATCATTAGCCAGGAAGCTTTCCCATGAAGCTTTACAAGTGCTCAAACAACTTGTCGTAACTTGTTGAGTGCATGTCCTCTCACCACTTTGGCAGGGTGGTGATGAAGTTGTGTGCATTGGCAGCCTTGGCAGCCTCCTCCACTTCCTGCTGACTGGCTCCAGGCCGTCCAAACACAATGTTCTGGCGGATGGTGGTGGCAAACAGCACAGGCTCCTGACTCACCAGCCCTACTTGCCTGCGCAGCCATGCCAGCGGCACATCCCTCACATCCTGTCCATCCAACATCACCTGCATGTAGCATGGTTGTGTACAATGCAGTGCAGGGCTGGTCAACTTGTCATGGAAGGGTGTCGCCTTCCCTGTGCTTGCAGCATGGTTATAGCAGCACACAGGCATGATCAGCACTATGATGACAGGTAAAGAGATGAGCACCAGTGCCTGGGTAAAGTCATGGAATGACAGAACAATGTGACATGGGATTGAGATCAAGTGGCTATACCACGGCTTACAGTATGCTACAATGAGCAGCACAAAGTGCCTTGATGAAACCATGTGCTGTTGACAGTAGCTGAGCAATAGATTCACCTTTGCTTACTGAAAACACAGTGTAAACCGTACCAGTTGCTCATGTTGTCACATGCGCAGCTAAGGACTGGACACACATTGTACTGACCTGGCCTTGCTGAGGATCATAGAAGCGTTCAATCAACCCCACCACTGTGCTCTTTCCAGAGCCAGATTCCCCCACAAGGGCAATCGTCTTCCCAGAGGGCACTTGCAGGCAAAAGTCCTTGAACACTGGGTTTTCAGGCCTGGCAGGATATGCAAAGTGCACATTGCGCAGCTCCACATTGCCCTCACAAGCTGGCGGCAGTTGCTGCACTGTTACATCGCCTATGACAGGTTTACGAGCAATGATCCTGAAGACTGCTGCACCTGACGCCTTGCCTCGCTGGAAGTACTTCAGGTTTGGGGCAGCTTGACCCACTGCAAAGCCGCCAATCAAAGCAGCAAACAAGACATTCATGACCTCGCCACCTGCAAAGAAAGAAGGCAGTTTAGTTGGGACAATCACGGAAGGGCTTTTGCCTGCTGTCCTGCAGTGAACCTGCATTAGATGCCCATAAGATTTGTCGCATTAGATGCCCATAAGATTTGTCCATATACCCTGCATGCAAAAGCTGCCACATGGCGAACACGCAGGTACAGATGACACAAACACAGTATTGATCACAATCCAAACTGCCAACTGTCATATGCCTCAGTATGCTTTGTTACAGGTGACACAAACAGCAGGGGAAGGCGCCATACCTGTGTATTTGCCAGCTCTCACACGGACGCCCCCATACCACAGAGCCAAAGCATAGCCACACATGAAGAAGCATTGGGCAGAGCCAATTGTGAGCCCATTCAAGGCTCCTGCCTTGATGCCCACTTGCATGGGTCTAGTCAAGCTCATGCCATAGCGCCTCACTGTGCGCTCCTCTCCATTGAAAGACAGCACTGTCCTGATAGCAGCCAATGCTTCTGATGCAATGCCATTTGCCACGCCGTAAGAGTCGCTTTGCTCACTGGTGATCTTATTGGTGAAATATGTGATGGTGCCAATGACTACGCCCAAGATGGGGATTGCAGCTAATATGACCAGGGTGACATCCCAGCCCCTGGCAAAAGCTGCAGAACCAAGACAGCAAGCTGAGCAGCATGGTGCAGTCAGCAGGAGCTTTGCATTGCACACATAACTGGGGACGTGAACTTGATGACAGAGGCAGGCTACGGCACCAGAGTGCCCAAGGATAGTCACTGTGTGCACAGTGTGAGCATGCTCCTGGCATGCAGTATGCCAGCTTGCAGACGGCCTGCTGATCTGCAGCAATACATGTTCCTCGCTGCTGATGTAGATCATGCATTGTATTGCGTATAGTGAGTCACAAGCAGAGCCAAGGTGCAAGTATCACATTCAAGAATATGGTCGAAAGATGGGCAGACCAGTTCATACAAGTACCCTTTGTGACTGACCTATTGCGAGGCCAACCACACAGGCAGACATGTGATGCACAAAGTTGCCAACTTTCTCCCCAATGGCATTCTGGATAGTCACAGTGTCCTCGTTGAGGCTGTTGAGCAGCTTGCCACTACTGGCTTCTACATCAAAGAAGGCCACCTCCTGCTGCAGAACTGCTGCCAAATATGCATGTCTGATCTTGTTGGCCTGCCTCACACCTACAAGCACATGTTGGGAGTGACGTGGAGCAAAAAAAGACATTGAATTAGCTTTGTTTGCTGCTGCAACGTTCAATGTGATGCCACGCGTGGACACTCTATGGGGCATTGGCTGGGATGTGAGCTTACAGCCTAGCACCAAGCAGCCAGCAGTAGCCCAGCCTTGAGATAACTTGGACCATGGTCAGACTTGACTGGATAACAAATCGGGCTCTCTGCTCTCCAAGTGCCACAGGACTTGTTTCATGAAGCACAAAGCCAGAAGGTGCACAAGTCAGGTTGTAAAGTTTGGTGCAGTTCATTGAGCAGCAGATTGGGCATTAGGCACACTTGTCAGCATCTGGCAGACACCTTCACTCAAATCATGAATGCATGCTTTGATGTGCAGCAACAGGCACAGTTGTAGCAAGTGTACCTGTCCACATCCACAGCCCAATCTCCCCATATGATGCCACGAATGCAACAATAGCCAGGTAGATGAAGTATAGGCAGACCTGCGCACAGCAATTGTAATTTGACATGAGAAGCGCAGCTTGTGGATAAATCTGATTGTGTTGAATGTTCATTGGCAGCTTGTGTACCTTGTCCACTTGGTGTACAAGCTCTGCAATGGTGGGTGAACCTCCCAAGGCATTGATGACAGCGCCAAAGATGACAGAAAACATAGGTAAAGTAGCGCCTGCACCAGTCAGTCGTCAGTGTCACTGAAGCTGCAACCACCGGGTGTTGGTCGGTGTCAAGATTGCCGCCTCCTCGTAGCATGATAAACAGGGAGCAGCCGTTTGTCAGGGCACAGTTGCTGCTGCTCATTCTTGGCTCGTACCGTTGACCGCTGCTCCGAAGAGGCCAAGTGTCATCAAAACGACGTCCAGCCTGTCCGCGTAGCTGCATTTGCACAATCTGTTCGTAAGACTGACCAAAACGTCGCAGGAACCCGCGGTTTTGCACATACCTGAACAACTTATAGTATGGAATTGTTGCTGTTGCCGGCTGACTCTTGCCAGAGGGGCTGGTGTCATCTGCGGTCTTGACTGGCTGAGGTATGTTGTCTACAGCGTCTTCGTTGGTGATGCCGTTTTCGAAACCGTTCACCGGTCGGAGTTCCTCCAGCGTATCGTTCATCCGTAGAGCCATACAGTCAGGTTGCAGCGTGGACTTAGCTATATGTCCTCCTTCGTTGCTCAAAAATAGTCCTGCACATGTCGAGCTTCAATGTGAAGAGTGCCTTGATGCGCATGCAGAGGGCAATACATGCTTGATGCGTGCGTTACAGTCTTGACCTCACTGTGTGATCACTTGACCAGTGCAAGTACGTACTCGATGAGTCATCTCATACTGCATACGCCTTGCGCAATTAGTCAATATATATTGTTTACGTATTGCGTGCATGCAGCTCTGCAGGGCTTGACTGGTAAACTTGACCCACCTTTCTGCGTCATCAATGCTTCAGGCTGTGCCCTGCCCCGACCTAGGACTAATTGTGTCTCCGCTATGAATGGTATCATTGACTGTAAGGATTTTCGGTAACGATGGGCCCCAACAAGCGAAAGCTCGGCCGTAAGCCAAAGCAAGAGTCCGCAGAGGCCAAAGAACGAGAGCAAGACACTATCCGAGAGATCAACAAAGTTCTTGATCAGAAAGAGGTTCGTCCGATGTTCCAAGCCAGGCACGACTAAACTATGGCGGGCAGAATAAGCTCAGAGATCGCTGTTGCTATGCAGGTAGACTTGGCTCAGCTGCGTAAATTGGCAGCAGCCCGAGGCCTTGTCAACAACGAGGTACCAGCAGTTTCGGATGTGACTGTTGAGTTTCCTGCTCTACAAGCCAGTGCTATGAACCTGTCAGCACTATGTCTCAGCCTGCCTGTGCAGATACGTGCCAGGGTATGGCCCCTTCTGCTGGGGGTCCAGAAGTCGATCGATGTGTACGATGGTCACAAAGCAGGAAAGCACCGAGACAGCAGTGTTGTTGATGTGGATGTGCAGAGGTCCTTATGGGCATGGACTGAAGGTTGGTCGCCAACTTCTGCACAGCACTGCACTGCACAGCACAGCACAGCACTGCACAGCAAAGCACAGCACAGCACAGCACTGCACAGCACTGCATATTTGCAGGCTTAGTCTCAACATTGCTGCAGGGTGGTCAGATGCACAGCGCGAAGAGAAAAGACAGGAATTGCGTTTTGTCTTGGATGCAACAGTGTGTGCGCAGGGTGGTACAATCTTCTATTACCAAGGACTTCATGACATTGCATCCGTGCTTTTGCTGGTGATGGGAGACAGGACAGCTTATCAGACGTTGACACATCTAAGTCTCTGTCAGCTGCGTGACTGCACCAGGTACAGCCCATTTGAAACCCTGCAAATGTGCTGCAAAAGCACCGCTACCACTTGGTGCCAGGAATCCAGCCATTGTCAGGGCTATGCATGGTCCTCTGTGACTGCCCAGCATATCATGATCTGCAGCAAGGATGCAGCAAAGATAGGGCTAGCAAAGCTTCCTGATATTTACTTGCATTTCATTGCTCATTGCTGTGCAGAAGTACTTTGGATGCTGTGCTTGAGCTGCTAGGCCTGTTGATGCCAATCTTGCGTGAGGTAAGCTGCATTACACATCTGGGCAGCATCGTTGTGCTCACATGTAGGATAAGCTAGCAGCAAGCTGATGCACTTTTGTATCAGTAGCATGATGACTTCTGCATTCTTGCCTGCCAAAGTTAGCATGCGTTCAAGCCAATGCTTTTCCAGCACCCACATATGGCAGGTGTGTTTTGGCAATGCAGCTTGTCCTCACATTATGTAATGATCAGATTGGCTGACAACTGTCCTGGCAGCATACAGTATGCTACCTATGTACAGGCTGATGGAGAAGTGCATGACCAGCTGGCTGCTGC